>Ga0265301_10007676_pt1 | contig 10066 bp, 10 predicted proteins | sample AusTroGonzalo_MG_2_FD_193488 | JGI IMG/M metagenome (GOLD analysis project Ga0265301, IMG submission 193488) | Bovine rumen microbial communities from tropical cattle in Woodstock, Queensland, Australia - Gonzalo_04 | ecosystem: Host-associated > Mammals > Digestive system > Stomach > Rumen ...
CAGATGAGCAAGGCGGCAATCAGCACTATACGAAGGACTATGAGCGACTGGCGGCGCCTGATGATTTCTTCCTCCTTTTGGCGGATTAACTGTTGCTGCTGTATGTCGGCCAAGCGTTCTTGAACGCGTATGGAATCGGTCAGTTCACGCATACGGTCACCCAGAGCCAAGGCCTCCGGGATGCGCCCGGCCTTCTGCAAGGCATCGTACTGGAGTGTCATCCTGGCGTTGACATAGGCATTGGTGATGGGGCCTCCTATGGCGCGGTAGAGGGAGTCGGATCGGCGATAGAGGCGGACAGCCTCGTTGTAGCGACCTGTCATGGCAAGGAAGCGCCCTTCGACGAGTATGTCGGTATGGGAGAGGTTGCCGGACGTGCTGTGTTGCCGGTACAGTGCCTCGGCTTTATCTCTTTGCCCGGCTGCGGCATAGACCATAGCCTGGCTGATGGTCAGGTTGTTTCTGCGTAAGCGGAGCACGTAGTCCGGCACACCGGGGCAGCGCCCGAGCCGGGCAAGGGCGGTATCGCCCGCCGGCACCAGCGCAAGAGCTTTATCGGCATAGCCTTTCTCCAGATAGAAGTCCGACAATTCCAGGATGCTGTAAAACAGGGGGTCGATTTCCCAGTAATCCTTAGGATGCGTCATCCCGTCCATCAGGATGCCGATGCTTTCATGGTATAGGCGTTCGGCCTCATCGGGATGTCCTGTATGTATTTCACATTCGGCCTTGCGCGTCAAAGCACTGCTGCGCATGGTTAACGCCGCCGGGCTACTGTCACCTTCCATATCGGAAAGAATCTTGTCGGCCATTTCCGATGCTTTGCCGTACTCGCCGTTTTCAGAATACCATTTTGCCATCAGGTTGACGGCGGAGTAGTAGGCTTCCCCTTCACGTTTCAACCCCGCATCGGAGAGGGCCTGCTCTCCGTAAAACGCAGCCAACCGCTTCTGACCACTGTTCCAATATACGTTGACTCTGAGAATATTGGCTTCCGATGGCGAAAAAACGCCCGCACGCTCGGCGCTGTCCAATCGAGACAGTACTCGTTCGGGGTTTTTGAACATTTCCTCGTTCACAAAACTGATCACTCGCGCCGCCTCCGGGTTTTGGGCAGCGTTATGGCAACCAGCTGTTGAAAGAGCCAGAATACTGACTGCAAGAATGATATTAAGATGGTCCTTTCTCATAACTGTGGCGAACTGAGGAACTTAGGAATAGCTTTCATTTCTATAATTGCAACAAATATAAAGAATATTCTTGTGCCACACAAAACTGCGGTTTGCCCAAATCGTTTTTTTCGGAACGCAGGATGCGCTGACTTGGATGTAAAGCAGCATTATAAGGAAAGAAAAGGGCGAAGCAAGTACCAGCGGCATCGCCAGGAACAGGACTGTGGTTGCCATATACATCGGATGCCGGACAATGCCATAGAGGCCAGTGTCGATAACCTTCTGATTCTCCTGCACCTCGATAGTCCGTGACAAGTAAGTATTCTCCCGCAACACTTCGGCATAAAGCAGGTAGCAAAGCAAGAACAGGCCGGCCGATACCCATACGGCCAAGTCGGGCAGCACGCACCAGTCAAATCGCCAGTTGAGGCCAGCTACAACGAATGCGGCGATAAACAGCAGCCCGCTGAGTTTCACCACCATTTTCTGCTCATTTTCTTCTTCCCTGACATTGAGACGCTTGCGGAGCAGTTCGGGATTCTTAGCCATCATGACCAGCCCGGCGCAGAACATCGGCACGAAGAGGATTCCCATCAGAAGCCAGCCCTGCCAATACTGAAGCGAGCCTGCAGGCAGGAAAAGCAACAGGCCGATAAGAATGACTCCCAGAAGGAACTTGCCGATAGCCTGAACGAATAGATTATTCTTTATCATAAGTGTTGAAAGTCATTTCTTCAAAGTTCGGTTTATCCAACTCTCAAAAGTAATCATTATTCTTTGGAGAAGGCCGACATTCCTGATAGAACCGCGAGGCAATCCTTTTTGATGCGAGCCTTGTTCTCCTCGAACCTTTCCTTCGTGCGATTCCAATTCCGCAGGCGGTTGACCTCCTCGGCGGCCGTCTTGGCCCGGATGCCGATCAGGTGGTCGCTGTTCAGGCAGTTGTCCATATCGACGCGGTTGCAGTCGAGATGGAGGTGAAGGATGCCGGACTTGCTGTCCGTGTGGACGAGTTTACACTTTCATTCTCTTATGGAGGAGATCGATGTACGAGGCCTTGAGGTCTTCAGACAAGAAAGAATTCTGTATTTCCTCTTCAAACTTAGGGAGAAGGTCTATATACTTCTTCTTGATCCTGTCGAATACAATCTCAGGAACACCACAAGTATTGAATGCGGCGATGAAGTCTGGGTCCTTGATGTGTTTCTTTTTTCCATTAAGGTTCAAGGCCAATTCTTCGTCATCGGCGGGATTGCTTATGGCAGCGCTCAACAGATCGTATGCAGGAGTAAGAACAGGTTCGCCGGCTGGAGAATACAGGGAGAAGTTCTTTAGGTGCATATCGTTGTTCCCGGTAAGCCAGGAGAAATACACCAACTCCAGGAAATCCACCATGTCCAATTGAGGGAAAGCGGAGTATTTCCGGATGGCTTTCCCAATTTGCTCGTATGAACTCCGGTACTTATGCTCTGTCTGCCGCTCTGTAAGTTGGCACATATCTTCCATCGCGATCTTCTCCCCGTTTTTCGTCCGGTCAATCCGCTTGGTCAGGTAGCCGATGCTGCCATCCTTCATCCGGATAAGCGTATGAGGAACGGTCTTCAGCTTGGCGATTTCGGCCAGGTGCATTGTAAGATCTTCATTCTCGGGCAGCATAGCGAAACGATCCGTCTGGGGCTTGAAGATATAACCGCCCCAGAGCCCTACGATTGTAAGCTTCTGGGAATCCTTATGCTTGTCGAGATTCAACGACAGTTTGGGCTGGACGCCGGTCAACGTGGTTTGTGACTTGATGACTTGGGCGGCCAGGTCGTCCATCTCTTCGCGGGTGTAATCCAAAATAGGAGCCGTCGCCGTTCCAAAGATCTTCCGGCAACAGGACTTATGGAAATCAACCTCTCCCGGGCCGAGTTCCTTATAGCAGAATAAACACTTACTCATCACCATCCTCCTTTATCGGAATAACACTGACCGCGCCGATGCAGTCTTTACAGCAGAGAAGCAGAAGGGAGAACCTGTCCAGTTCGCTGATATCCGTGTTACGCAAGGCCACATCCAAAAGCCAACCCTCTGGAATCAGTCCATCGAAGAACGGAAAAAGAACTGGAGATTTGTACGGCTTTTCCGTCAAAGGAAGGGTAAAGCTGACGGGTTTGGCCTCAGCATCGGAAAGATACGCTGTATCATAAAGGAATTCATAGCCTTCGTCTGTCTCTTTCAAGACCCCGGCCGGCTTCCCTTTGTATTCAATCAATGCCGTTTTCATTTCTCCTTCTTTTGAGGAACCAGTTCGTATCCGAACAAATCAAAAACCTGGGCAACCTTGTCCATCCTGACCGTGGCCTTGCCCTGCTCCAATTCGCGCACGAAGTTCAGGCCGACGCCGGACTTCATCGCCAGATCCACCTGCGTCAGGCCATGCTCCTTCCGCAAGGCTTTCAATGTTGAAGAGATGACGTTATTACTCATAATTACATTCGCTTGGATGCAAATATAAGAAATAAAAACAAAACTACATCATAACGAATGTAAAATTATGCTTTATATTGACGATTACATTCGATAAAGAATAAAAAACGCACAATGACAAAGACCGCCAAATGAAGACACTAACTGCCAAAATTGTTTCAGTATAGTTTCAGTAAGGTTTTCCGGCAGAACAATAACTATTTGATTATCAAATATTTCAATCAGGCAGTTAGTGTCTCCGCCCGAGGCGCCGACAAAGTATAACTAATTAAATATCAATTAGTTATACTTTGTTTTGGGCTATTTTTGTGGTCAAAATCACGAAATGTTTCCCAAATGTTACCCTTATTTAGGGGAACAAAAGTTAGTGTCTTTTTATGCCATGATTGGTCTATCCTAATTCAATAGACCAATCATAAACGGGTTGTACTTTGATGTGAAAACCGTCCTGGTCAATCTCTTCGTAGTCGTGGTCGGTTAGCAGAAGCAGGTTTTTGCAACCGGTTAACTTGGCGGCCATCAGAACGCCATTAATCTCACGCTTTCTGGTTTTCGGAGACGATATGTCGTACGACACCTGTATCGCCTGCAGCACCTTGTTATCCTTGCATACCACAAAGTCGCACTCCCCATACCGCTCGTTCAGGTAGTACACGTCCAGCCCCTCTATCTTGCAACGACGCATCAGGTGCACCAGCACGATGGTCTCCAGCCTGTGCCCCAGGTTCTCGCCCGCAAAGGCGTTCTCGCGCTCGCTCATCATCGCCACGTCCATCGCATACACCTTCTCCTGCACCGATCGCACCCGGCTCTTCTGCGAGTACTTCTGCACCCCTATCACCATATACGCCTCCTGCAGGTAGTTCACATAGTTGCGGGCCGTATGCTCCGACTTGAAGTGGAACAGCTCCGCCAGGTCCTTGATCACCACTATCGCGGGCGACACGTTCAGCAGATGGTGCGCCATCTTCTCGAATGCGGCCTTGTACGCTATCTTGTAGCGCTGTTCGATGTCCCGCTTCAGCATATTGTCCACCAGCCCGCTCACGTACGAGCGACCGTCCTCCATCCACATCAGTTCCGGAAATCCACCCTGCTTCAGATACTCGTCGAAGGCAGCCCTTCGGAACGCCTCCGCTTTCGTGGTCTTGCGCACCAGATCCACCTCCTTCATCCGGCAGAACTCCACAAACGAGAACGGAAACAACGCAATCTCCTTGTTTCTGCCCGTCAGGTGTGTGGCCAGCTCGCCGCTCAGCAGTTTGGCGTTCGATCCCGTTATCACCACCTTCATCTTCTTCCTCAGCATGCGGTTCACGAACAGGTGCCAGCCCTCCACATTCTGAATCTCGTCCATGAACAGGCAATTGAAGTCACCGTAAATCTTGTACAGCACCTCCAGCACATCATTCAGCTGGTCCGACCCCATGCCCTCCAGACGCTCATCGTCGAAGTCAGCATACGCATACTTCAGGCCCGCCTCATGCAAGGCCTGATAGCACATGGTCGATTTGCCGCTTCGCCTGACGCCAATCACACACTGTGCCTGCGTACTCTTCAAGTCCACCAGCTTCTCTTCCTTACGGTGGCAGAGCACCTCCTCCGCCCTCGCTTCCAGCTCTTCCTGCTGCTCTGTGAACACATACTCCAGCACCTTCTTGTCTATCAGCCTGATTTCCTTTTTCTTCTTCATCTTTTGACGATTTATTTTCGAATGCAAAGGTACGAAACATTCTTTTAAAACGCACTATTTTACCAAAAACAAAAAAGTAAAACGCATTATTTTACCATATCTTCATGGATAAAACGCACTATTTATTACTTGTATTGTTGCTGAACCGACAGGACTGCAATAGAAAGACACGAACTGACAGAAATGTTTCAGTATAGTTTCAGTAAAAACAAACCCTGATTTTTGTATTTTATTGATTGTCCGTTATTTCCGCCGAATAGTTAGTGTTCCCGCCCGAGGCGTGAGCGCAACTAATTGATATTCAATTTATTGCGCTTTATTTTTTGCTATGATTTTACCGCTAAGCGATTTGCATCTGCCGCCTCTTCAAGGCGGTTAAGATGCTACGCTCTGCCAGAGGAGTAAGGCCGGTAAAAGTAGTTTTGGATTTTAGTTCATCCAAGGACATTTCCAGCAGGAGTTTGGCGATACATTCATCGGCAAATGAGTTGGTGACGGTGTCCACTCCGGAGAAATCAAGCACGACTTTCTCGTCTCCGTCCAGAAGAGGACGAAGATCAGCCCTTATTTTTGCACCCAGGAGACGCGTTCCCATGCTGTCTCCGTATGCGGAAAACTTGAAGACCTTCATCTTACCAAAGCTTTTCAAGACCTGAATCTTTATCCAGGAATAATTCATCAAACTCCTCTGCAGGATCCGTTCGGTGGTCGACCACCAGACTCGGATCGATATCCATATTTGAACGCAGCTCGAAGTAAACGATGGTTCCCTGCCAAGGCTCTGATTCGGTTACGATCATATCGCCATTGGCCGATAAAGTATGATTACCCGATCGAATAATCAGCTTATGACCGGCCGTATTGATGAGCCGGGATGTGGAATACAAGCCAAAGCCCATTCCCTTACCATCAGAAACCCGGTCTCGAATGCAATACTCAAGTGCTTCCGGTTCAGTTATGCTTGCATAGTCTTGATTCTGAGACAAGGACGACTGAATCCCCATTCCATCATCGGCCACCAAATTCTGAATCAAGTGCTGAGCCTCTGAGTAATTGGTGATGACGATTCCATTTGTTTTGCCAGAATGGATAAGCACGTTATCCATTACCTCGTAGAAACAATAGCTCATCGCCTGAAGAAGAGAAGTCTCCACTTCAGGTTGATGAATCAGCACTTCTACCAGGCGGCGATAAACCTGCTGGATGTTCTTCTCGTCGAACATCTCGATACAGATATTACCGCTATCTGCGAAGTATTGATGAAGTAATGTATCTACGTTCATAAACAAAAAGGCGGTTAACCGCTCTTTCGCAAAGATAATAACACAGTGCGAAAAAACAAAAAATCCCGCCAAATATGCCATAGAAAGACACTGACTGACAGAAATGTTTCCCAAATGTTACACTAAAAACCGATGATGGACGGGCATATCTGTAGAAACTCACCGGCTTGAAGCCATCGTTACAGCTGATCATGGCACTCCTCGGATTCTTCATCCATCCGTCATAGAAGTTGCCCTCGTTCGATGTCTTCGAAACCGAATTAAACTTATGGTTTGTGAATCGGAAAGAACATATAATTCTTTCCTGTCAGCGGACAGGTAAAATCATGAACAGCACCGACAAGGGTAATGTTTCTTTCATTCATATATTTCAGCGTCTGTGAAAAAGTATCTTCGGTATCATTTTCTGCACAGATGTACTCATAGGCAGGAACGACCCATTTTGTCCACCCGGCAGGAGCCTCAGCATCATCTAAACACTCTGCTCCGGCAAGATAAAGGCCTTCTTTAAAGTTGTTCTCCCACGGCATGAAGGAATGTGTCTTATCGGACATCGCTCCCCAAACGCCAACCAGATTACCATTTCCATCTTTTTTGACCAGGTGTGCGATTTCCCCGAAATGAGTATTTGCCTCCAACCACAGTCTTTGAATAAAACCATCGCCATCAGAGGTCGATCCCTCTTTCCCGATTACCACAAATGATTCTTTGACAACAATTTTCATTCTCACCATGAGCGTCCGTAAAACACCGATATATCGAATGGTCAAATTTATATAAACTGGCCAATAATCGCAAGATTTTATATAAATTTGCCCAAAAGAATTTTAATGCAGATTCTATCAAAGACGTTTCTATGAGAAGATTCATTCCGGTTATCACAGCCCTTTTTGTGGCTTCAGGACTAATGGTAAACTCCTGCAAAAAGGCATGCACCCCAGATGATATCAGTGACGAGATTTACCATCTGGTCCTGGAACTCAAACCCACTTCCGTGGACGAGTATCTGTACAACTCTGAGAAGGTGTATCACTTTGACACCTGGAGCGGCCCCGACGACTTTACTTGCCTATACTCGATAGATGGAAAGTTGATGGCCTATTTCGGCGGATTCACGGGAAAAGGGGATGGACGATGCGCCGATTTCTTCGAAACGGCGGTACTTATCCGTACCGTCTATGCCGATAGCCGATGGATTCGAAGCAAATAGAATAAAGAACCAGAGCACCTTAATACAGGGCAACAGAAACAACAATCTCAAACAAAGTGCTACAGGTAGAACACCGATAAGACCGAGATTACACTACTGAAACAGGGCAGTTATGACTGCCGCTATATCTTTCATTCTGTCCCTGAAAATGATGGCACCGGTTTCTCCGTCGATGATGAGCATAGTAGGGATGCCATGGAGGGCATACTCCGTCATCATACTATTGCCATTCCTGCCAGGATGAGTATCCCGTACATTTACCCAGCTCATTCCACTTTCCGGAAGGAAGCTCTTCCAATTCTTTTCCGTTTCGTCTTCCGAAACGGAATAAATCTCAAGACCTTTTTCATGATACTCTTTGTACAGAGCTTGCAATTTAGGAATGGATTCCCGGCAAGGACCGCACCAGGTGGCCCAGAAGTCCAGGAGAATGTAGCGATTGGCGGGGTTGTTCACCACGGAGCTCAAACTAATCAGCTTACCGTTGATATCCGGGAACTCCATATCAATGAAATAATTCGGGATTTCGCTGCCTTCCGGTGCGGGCTCCGTTCTTGCCCGACGGGTCAGAGTTTCCCGAAATTCGGTCACATAAGGCTTTGTTGCAAGATCATCCGACAGACGGTCAAGTACGTCCAGCCCCTGTGCTGCCGTGGCGCCGTTGGTGTCTGCCATATAAAGAGCCAGAATGCCGGTTTCTTCGGCACTGATAACTTCCTTCCGAATGGAGTCGGCGGCATCCAGCTCGCCGTTTATTTCCAATTGATTAATCTTGCGTAACAAATCATTGGACGGGGTGCCTGATGCATAGGTGGCATAATCCATTTCATCCGTTGCATCTACATCGGCAATAATGATTCCCGGTTCCAGGAAAAAGTCCTTCAACTGCTCTTCATCTCCCGTATAGAGATATACGTGGGTGGGCGTAGAGGCACAGGGGTGGAACTCATACGCGCCCTCCTTGACCCTCGTTGTCGCAATAACCTTGAAATGATCATGCTCGTCCTGCAATTCAAGTTTTGTTCCGTCCTTCAAGCCTTTCACGGAGCCTTTCACGGTACAGTATTCGGGCTGGGACTGGCATGCGCTGAGTCCAATGAACAACACCGACAGAAATGAGATAATGCTGCTCTTCTTCATTTTGTTCCTGATATATCTAACTCTTAAAGGTAATCATTTCCGGACACCAGAAGCTCGATTTGGTGTCCGGACCGTGTTTTTTGAGCCGTGCGGACACGGAAACCGGCCCTTCGGTGTCCGAATGGTGATTTGAGTGTTACGTTTTTCAAATCCGCATTATTATTTGACGGTAAAAGTGACCCGGATGCGTACTTTTCGCTGCATAGGCCTGTACATCGAGGTGTTCTCGCTAGGCTGGACGTACTGAGAAATTACCGCATCCACGGTGAAACGGGATCCGGACGGAAAAGTCATCAGTTGCATTTCGAGGTCCCACGAATACGGCTTGAAGCTGGCGGACAGCCAGGCGCCGCTGGCAGATGCATAATCAAAGCGCACGTCACAATAGGTGCCGCCCGGATGCTCGCCCAGGTTCAGGCCGAGTTTGGTGGCTTTTGAAGCAAGATTTGCCGTCAATTTACCGTCCGAACTGATAGTAGGGTCGGCCAGGACTGTGTCGGCATAAGCAGTGTACCAGGTAATGCCACTCAGGGCAGGGCTTTTTTCACCGGTACTACCGCCCCACCGGTCGTGCAGTTCCAAATATCCATTAACTGCATAATGCCTGACCCTGGTGGAATCATAGAGCGGAAGCCAGGCGATGTCTGTAGTATCCGGGACAATGCCCACGAAATGCTTCTGCCGGTCAATAACCGTTTTCACCTTTAGATAATCGTTGGAATCACGAAACGTCGCCTTGGACAGGTACTCCGCCGAGTATGTCCTGGTATCCGATCCGTTGCGGAAAACGATGCTGACCAGAGGCTGGTAGATGATGCCAAGTTCCCTCTTCATTTCTTTTCCATATAACTTTCCCATCAGGAAAGACGCGGTATTTTCTCTCCCGGAAAGCGACAAGCCGTCCTTGGGATTGGGCAATATCACCACCGGGACCGGCGGGGTGCTGAAATATTTGGGATTGCCATCTTCATCAGTAGCCATGTATTTAAAAATCAGGGATGTTTCGTCCCAGTATTTGTACACTTCATCAACCAAAGTCCTTACCCTGACCAGATACTGTCCTTCCGCTTCCGGATCTTTTTCCAGGGTAAAGGAAGGA
>Ga0265301_10007684_pt1 | contig 10053 bp, 15 predicted proteins | sample AusTroGonzalo_MG_2_FD_193488 | JGI IMG/M metagenome (GOLD analysis project Ga0265301, IMG submission 193488) | Bovine rumen microbial communities from tropical cattle in Woodstock, Queensland, Australia - Gonzalo_04 | ecosystem: Host-associated > Mammals > Digestive system > Stomach > Rumen ...
ATACGTAGCGACGAAAGAATGGGGCACCAAGAGGTACCTGAACATGAAGCATCTCTACGAGCATGAAAAAATGTTGGAATACGAAAAGGAAATGAAAAAGGCGAAGATGGATGTAGCCTAAATCTGATGTTGGAACAAACTATTTTTGCGAAAGACCCTTGACACTACCTTTTTTGTACGATTCAGAAAACAATCTAAACATAGAGCAAATTGAATCTAAATTAAAAGAAAACTTAACTACTTTAAAAAGCTATGTTTTACTAGACCCTGATTTTCTAGAAAATATATGCAATGCAGACGCAAGTATTCTTTTGAGAACAGCTTTTCTATTTTTCAAAAAATATTACGATGAGGTTAAAAATTGTCTGCTATGTACTTATTGTAATGAAGAAACAGCTACTCTACCAGAAGATAAAAATAAGTTTTTCTGCAACAAGCATCAAAGAGCCCTAAACATTAATGATCATTCTGGATGTCCCTATTTTGCTATCGGCTATCGTCATTTTCAAAACACATACAGATTTTCACTACCCTTAGCAGAAATGAAAATTGCAGCTTACAGAAATCGAATCTCTTTTGTTGATGAATATTTGTTAAAAGAGAACGAAACAGCAAAATAAATCCAACCATGCACAAAGTCAAAATTACAGCAATTCGCCAAACAGTTTACCCTGACCTGATGGCAAAATATGAGAATCCCATCGAGCACACTTGCGACATTAAAGAAGGTCAGCAGTGGATTTCAGTTGATGGCAAATGCCCCGAAGGGATGTGTCAGTCTGCATGGTCTTCGATGCGTGAATTCGTTGAAGCCCTCGCCAAAGGCGAAGGCAACTTTTATGACGGCTGGATGAAGAATCCCATGAGTGCAATGATCAGCTGTAACGACGGATTTAGACCGTTCAGCTTTTATATTGAAGCGATTGAATAATCACCAGAACAAGTTCTTATAACTCGTTCCGAGGGCGTTTGCGAGCCTATGGGCCATCTTGCGGCCAATAGGTTCCCTACCCCGCTCCATCGCAGAGATTTGCTGTTTGGTAATCCCCACCTTATCGGCAAGTTGCTGCTGCGTGTACCCGAAGGTCGTGCGGAGCAACTTCAAGCTCTCGGCAGGCGTGGTTTTTGACTCAATTTCCTTGAACCAATCAGACTTTATAATTTCGACTGGTTCTTCGTCCGCATCGACCACCTCTACATCCGGAAATGCAGACTGAAAGTAGAGTACAACATAATCAGGAATATTCTTTCCTTCAAAAGTGAACATCGCACCTTTGGCATCCTTACTAGTAAGGCGCATTTTCACGGCTTCCAACATAAGTAACCTCCACTTCAATTCCTTTTAAAGTTTCAATCCAACAAGCCGCCCAATGGTACGAAAGGTGGCAATGATATGTATTCGTATTGGTGAGCTTTTTATAGTTCGGCCAATGCTGCAATACGGGTCCTTTTTCCGCAAGGTCCTTGACAAGCCTAGCGAAAAGGATCTGTTCCTTTATCGGCATAAGTCTCGCGGCCTTGAGGATTTTTGGTTTTGTAATGACTTTTCTCATAATATATATTATTTCTTTACTCATGTCAAGATTTTTTCTTTACACTCTATTAGAGCCATCAATTCCACGATCACAACCATTGAGAAGATTTCCTTAGACTTCATATAGCCTCCATTGATGTGGCCGCATTTTACGACCGGTTGATTTTTAGAGGCGTTTTTCGAATTATCCAATCATTTTCCTGATGCTAGGAAAAAGATAATTGGCATAAATAAAAAAAACGCATTTCGCCTTTGATAAGACGAGATGCGTCGGGGATGCTGTAATTGTACCTAAGTTTTGAAAGGCTGGCAAGGGTAACCAAAAAATTTTACACAAGCATAAAAAAACTAATATTATGGGTATAGGAGAAAATTAAAATGATCGAACAGCACCCATACTTTAGAAAAATGTATCAAGTATCAACGTTGAACGCCCTTCTTCTCGGGTACACACGAAAGGTTGTATCGGTACAGGAATTGCTAGAAAACGGCGATACGGGTCTGGGAACCTTTGAAAACGTTGATGGCGAAATGATCTTGGTGGACGGTCATTGTTATAGAGCGGCCGACAACGGAACCGTAACAGAAATGCCTATGGAAAAAGGTGTTCCGTTCGCATCCGTTTCTTTTTTGAAGGGCAACAGAAAGTTTGAGCTTGACCCTGTCGAAAATATTGATGCACTCAAATCTCTTTTGAATCTTAAAATCGAAGAAGGCTTTGGGCTCAACAGCATGCACATGGTGCGAATTGACGGTTTCTTTGAAATGGTGGATGCCCGCTCCGAAAACGGATTGAAAAGCCAGCATGTGGAACTGAAGGATATTCTTAATTTAAATCAAAAATCCTTTACTTTTAAAAATGTACCGGGCACTTTAGTTTGCTTATACTACCCCGATTACATGGCTGGGATCAATGCGGCTGGTTGGCATTTCCATTTTGTTTCCGAAGACAGAAGCAAAGGCGGCCATGTTTTTAATGTAGTCTTGAAAAAAGGGACTGCCATTTTAGACAAAATATCTAAAATAGAAATGCAGCTTCCTTGGGAAGCATCCTTCGACACCTACGCATTGACTTCGGTATCTCAAAAAGATGTCAAGAAAGTGGAACAAGAAAAGTAATTAGTCGAAGAAAATTTTCTAGATTCTACGCCATACAGAAGCAACAAACTAAATCAAACATGAACAAACTTTTAATCATACTCGCCGCAGCCATAGCGTTTTCGTGCAGCGACAAGCAGGCACAACAGCAGCCACAAAATTCAGCAAACAATCAGACAGTTTCCATACAAAAAGAGCAAAGCGATCCCAACTCCAAAGCCATAGAAAAAATCCAGTCGTTCTACAGCAATTACGTATTCGGAACAGAAGAAGCGAACGATTCCGTCATTGCACAGTATTGCACAAAGGGACTCGCCCTGGTGCTTTCAAAAGCGTACGACAACGAAATCAGCGATGGAGGCGGCTACGCTGTCTGGAAATTCCGCAGTAGCGCCCAAGATGGCGAGGACATTCATGAAGTCGAAAAAATCGAGCCTCTCGGTAACGGCAAATACCTCGTCCATTACAACGACATGGGCAACAAAGGCACGCACACCATCACCATCGTCCAGCAAGACGGCGAGATTTTCTTTGACAAACTTGATTAATCGTCCTTGACGCAGCGGAGCGAAAGGGCATCCCCACGTTCCATACCGCCACAAATCAACTTACCGGCAGGATTTTCATCAGAAAATTCCACATAGCACTCGCCTTGCCCGATGACTTCCGTCGAGGACCAGAAATACGCCTTCTCTTCGATAAGGCTATAAGTTCCATCCGTCTTGCGGAAGCCCGCCGATAACGGCTTGAACACGCGAACGTAATCCTGGTGGCGATTCAGGTACTTCAACAACTTTTCGTATTCATCCTTGCTGGGCACATGCCAGCCGTTTTTACAAATATGGAAAATCGTTGACTTGCTGTAGAGTTTCCCGTACTTGGTGCAGTTGGAGTCTTTATCATCGTAGCAGTGGCTACCGACCATGTAGTAATTCATGTTCTGGGCGGTCCACACCATGCTATCGATTTCCACGGTCCTGTAAACTTGTCCGTCACGCAAATCACAGAATGCTTCATCGGAAACGTCCTTGCATTTCGCAGAATCGCCGGCAGGTTCCTCCGAATTTGTCCCCGATCCTGAATCAGAATCTGTACAAGCGGACAGCGCAAAGGCAAGCGCAGCAGAAGCGATAACGGAACGATAAAAATTACAGGTAAAAAAAGACATACCCATTCTCCTTCTATCAGTTAATATAATATATTCTAGCTACATAGTGTTACAAGAGATTATTTTTCCACAACGGGAATACATGGATATCAAAGTTCTCCGAGCGACAGAAGAGTGGCAACGCGCAGGTGCGTACAGCGTGCGCATCCAAGCAATGAATCGGGCGTATCACATTTCGCTCCGTGATGAATTCGACGAACACGATTGCGACGGCACAAAGTTTATCGTTTTGCTGGATGATGAATACCCCGTAGCAACGTGCAGATTCTACGAGATTGATGCAGAAACGGCAACAATCGGGCGTGTAGTCGTGATGCCGGAATATCGCGGTCAAAAGCTCGGCGCTATGGCGGTCCGCGAAGCAGAAAAGTGGATTGCAGAATGCGGTTACAAAAAGATTGTCATAGACAGCCGTTTGGAAGCCACCGGTTTTTACGAAAAGCTTGGGTACAAACTCATCGGAGATCAGCCGCACCGCTGGGGCGTCTTTGATTGCACCCGCATGGAAAAAACGCTCTAGCTATCCGCGATACTTTGTATTGTATCCGTGGTTTTCGCGAGGGCGCAAGTCGTTCGGGTACATAACATCGGCGTACACATCTTGCTGGAGCTTTTTCACGATGTTGTAGACTTCGATGTAATTGGAAATACTATCGATAGAAATACCCGCATTCGTAGAAGTCATTCTTCCGTTCCGCGTTACAGGATTTGCCTGGGCAGACGTCGTGATAACATCCCCCACACCAAACCACTGGTCAAAAATGCCACGATGCAAATCCACGTGCGAAAGTTCCGCAAACGGTTTTGTATTGTAGCGCTTGCTGAAAACACCACCAGACGCATAGATAGCCTTATCCGTGATGATATAGTTTGTATTTTGGTAACGCCTAAACGATAAAAGCGCCCCGCCAAGGTAAATCCATACAGGCATCAGGTGGAGCAACATGAACGGGACCAAGAAAAAGCCGATGTGTTCATCTTTGGACGAGAGCGAAGCGCCGATAACGCCAAAGTCAATGATACCCCAAATCAACGCAAACGGGAGCAGCGGATTAAAGATGCTTTCGAAGATAAAGCACTTTTTGTTGGGTTTCCCCGCATATATGATTTTTTCGTCTTTGCCAATTAACAGTTTAAGTTCATTATCCATAAAACGCTCCGGGATGGCGGACCATAATAAATTACAATATTTATTGGAATTTCGATAAATTACGTTTGTTTTTGTTTACAGTTTTGCAAGAAAGATGATATATTATAAGTACTCTCTTTAAGGAGAACGGAGAAACTCAATTTTTTAGGGTATGGAGATTAAAATGGAAGAACAGAACATCCATTCGGCAGAAATGCAAAAGCAAATGAGAAAGGTGGGGCTAAAAATTGCGTTTATCATGGCGCTTTTGATGAGTTTCGGGCTTTCGCTTACCGGCCAGCTGATGGCGGAACACCCGCCAGAGATGCCGACAATTGCAATCGTCATCGGATTCTTGAAATGTTTCGGTTTGAGCTTTGTCATTAGCTTTGCGATTGGCTTTTTCGTGCCGATTCCTAAAGTGAATGCAGCCCTCGCCCGCAAGTTCCACCTGCAGCCGCGTACCCCAAAGGCACATTTCGTGGAATCGCTCGCTTCGAACTTGATTTACACGCCGCTTATCACGACGGCAATGGTCTGCTTTGTGTACTTCACGATGATGCCAGAAGGTCACAAGCCGCCGTTCCTTGCGATGTTCATCTTCTCGCAAGTCGTTTGCCTTGTCGTAGCGCAAGTGCTTATTATGGTGTTTGTACCGATTATCATGAAGCTTGTGCTGCCGAAAATGCCACCGCGACAATAGCTAACAGAAATGCGTACGCCGATCCCGCCCCGGAATAAATCCGGGGTGACAAAATGGTAAAGATGACAAAGCAATAAGAGCGATTATGAAAAACGCACGGGATAACCCGTGCGATTTTTGTTGTTGAGAAATGGTCTTAGCCGAAGCGTTCGTTCACAACATCCCAGTTGACGATGCTCCACAGCGACTTCAGGTAATCCGGACGACGGTTACGGTAGTCAATGTAGTAGGCATGTTCCCACACATCGAACGTGAGGAGCGGCTTGAGTCCCTTGGTGATCGGGTTCTGGGCGTTGCCCTCTTGCGTAATCACAAGCTTGCCCGTATCCAGCGCCGAGAGCCAAACCCAACCAGAGCCAAAAAGTCCAGCACCCTTCGTCTGGAAATCTTCCTGGAACTTTTCAAACGATCCAAAATCACGTTCAATCAACTTTGCGATTTCACCCGTCGGGACATTGCTCATCGTCGGAGCCCTGAACTGCAAAAAGTACATAGCATGGTTCAAAATCTGCCCCGCATTATTGAACACGCCACCTTCGGACGTCTTTACGATTTCTTCAAGAGACTTGCCTTCGAAAGCACTCCCAGGAAGCGCTGCATTCAAATTGTTCACGTAAGTCTGCAAGTGTTTGCCAAAATGAAACAGCATTGCTTCTTGGCTTAGCGCAGGTGCAAGATCCGCCATCCCGTATGGGAGTGACGGCATTTCAAATTTTCCATTGACAGGTTCAAACATGGAGAATCCTCCTTTTTTGATAGTTTTTTATCATTGCCCATGGTAAATATATACTTGTTTAGCACAATATCGTATCAAAAAAGTAAGAAACTATTATTCCATATTATAGGAGAATGCTCTATTAAACAGGAGATGCCCGCTCGGAAGCGGGCATGACAAGGGCTGTATAAAAAGGCGATGCCCGCCAGAGGCGGGCATAACTCGGGGATGACAAGGTTGGGCGCAGCTAGGCGTTATTCTTCAGCGCCTTCTTCGTCGGCACCGTCGTCGCTAGCAGCAGCTGCGGCGGCATAATTGCCGAGCAAGATGCTCACGTCCACGGACTGGAGGTCAGCGAGGCTCTTCACGCCCGTCTTCTTGTCTTCTTCGACCTTGGCGAAGTTAGCGACAATGACGTTTGCGGAGCTGGCTTCAAAGCGGCGAGTCTTGTTAGAGAGGCTCATGTTGCCCTTTGTTGCCGGGAAGAACTTGGCTTCGAGCCTTGCCATGTCCTGAGAAGTTCTCACAGTCTGGAGAGCACCGCAAGCGATTGCCCAAGTGGACTTGTTCATTTCGATGCCGTTGTTCACCAAATCAAGCACCATGGAATTACCCTTAAAGGACTTGTTTGTCGTGGCTTCGTAATGTTCTCTAGCCTGGTTGACATAGTTACCCTTCTGCATGAAGAGCATGGCGATAACGCCAAAGACGAGAACGGTAAGAGCAATGGAAATATTCTTTAAATTCATGACGTTCTCCCTTATTCGAAATGGTATTCAGCCGGTTTTTCAATCTTGAGGCTGTTAGCAAGGTTGTACTGGACCAAAGCGCTGTAGTCGACGTTCTTAAGCTTGCCCTTGGCATAGCTAAACTTCACAACGCAATTCTTACCACAAGCAACTTCCTTTGTACCCTTTTCGTTCTTGAGGAGGATCGTACCTTCGGCAAGACCAGCCTTCTGGTAAATGCCGTTCTGCACAGCGTCGTTAATACCAGCGCCCGTGTAAAGGTGAGAAATCTGCTTGAAGCGAGCATCCTTGTCAGATTCGATAGTGGCAAGAGCGCTCTTGAAAGCAGCTTCGCTCTTAGCACCGGAAAGCACGGTGTAAACAAGTTTCCAAGCCATGCTGTACTGGTCCACAGAACGCCACTGTTCCACGAGAACCTGCGTATTCTTTTCCAAATATGCCGATTCCTGTTCGTTTGCGGTACGCTTTGCCTGTTCCTCATAGCCGCCCTTGAGCGTCATCAGGATAATGATGAGAGCGACGAGGATGACAACGTCAACCACGACGAGGATCTTCATTTTCTTTTTATCCATAAATATTCCCTTTAAAAAGAGTCGTTTCGAAAACAATCTAAACTTTAATTTAAAAAAATCAAGAAAATTTAAAGTAAAATTCAAGAACAAACACGCCTATTTTTTATATTCTTCTTGTATGAGCGAAGATATTTCCAAATTACCCTCCCAGATTATCTACAATAACCTCAAAGAGATGATGCGCGCCAAGAATACCGCGCACGAATCCATTTTCAAGTTCCACTGGAAAAAGATGTGGCCGTTCAGCCTTATTTGGCCGCAAGTTGATTTTGTCCGTATCGTAAGGCTTATGGAAGAACTGCGCAAGAACGTGGTTTCGCAAAAGGCTCTCGTCAAAGAAGCTAAGAAAAAAGCCAAGCCGTACGAAGAACTGTTCCTCGGAACCATTCCGCCTTATCTAGAATGTCTTGACGTTTCTTGCAAGTGCCTCGCCGATGTCGCCCAGTGGAAGCAAGACATGCTCGAAAAGAAGCTCCATCACGATGTGAAGATGGTCCGCGACGTTTCGGAATACAATATCATCCTCAAGGCATACGAGAAAGCCCAAAACGATCTCGTCAAGGCGGGTGAATTTGTCAGACTGGGCTGGGTGGAAATGCTCAAAGGTTACGTCAACGAAGTCGAAGGCAAATAATGCCAGCCGTAAGCGTCATCATCCCCATGTACAACACCGAGGCATTCATCAAGGATTGCCTCGACAGTCTCGTTGCACAGACTTTTACGGATTTTGAAGCTATCATTATCAACGACGGTTCGACCGACGAAAGTGCGCGAATTGCCGCCAGCTACGCCTCATCCGATGCCAGGTTTAGGCTTATCGGACAACCGAACAAAGGACCGTCCGAAGCCCGCAATACGGGACTCAAGATTATGCGTGGGGAATACGTTACGTTTATCGATAGCGATGACTGCGTAGCACCGAACTATCTTGAAACGCTAATTTCCATAGCAAAGGAACACGAAGCTGACATCGCATGCTGTAACCAGCAACAAGTCGATGAATCGTTCAAAGTCGACGGCACTACAGTCGAGGTTGCAAGTTCTGCAAGCATCACCGCCGAAGACGCTACTAGAACAGCCTTATACCAAGACAAAGTTCCTGACTATTCCGCATGGAACAAGCTGTACAAATCAAGTCTCTGGAAAAACAAGTTTTTCCCAGCCGGAACGATCTACGAAGATTTCGCCGTCGTTCCTGAAATTTTGCTAGCCGCCAATAAGGTCGCCATTACAAAATCAAAGCTGTACTTTTACCGCAAGCGCGCCGGAAGCGAACTTGCCACGCAGATAGACCGTCAAAAAATCGTCCTTTTGCTCGATATTGCCGAAAACGTTTTTGAAGCCATGAAGCCAAAGTCAAAGGCGCTTTACAAGGCTGCCCGCAGCATGCTCGTGAGCGCAAGTTTTAGCGTCTTGATGCGCACGCAGGACACCGAAAAAGTTGCGGAATACCGCCAAAGAGCACTCACGCAAATTCGCAAGTACCGCTTTGGCACGTTCTTTGATTTGAACATCCGCATGCGCAACCGCATGGCAATTTTGATTTCGTACCTCCCCCGCTTTTTGTTTTTCAAGCTTTTGAAGAAAGGCCTTTCGTGATTCCACTCTCGCCCAAAGAAATCATTATTCGCATGGCGCGGTGCGTTCTCGGAGAGGAGCGCGTTCACGACCATTTGATTGAGCGAGGGATTCAGTTAAGGCATTTGCGCGATGGCTACACAGAAAATGGCGAAAGTCGCGACGATAGTGAGACTCGCCAGACGCTCATATTCATGGCAGACGGCAAATGGATGCACGGCGGGCTTACGGACCGATTGCGCGGAATGGCTAGTGCGTACAAATTCGCCACCGAGCATAATCTCGATTTCAAGATTTATCACACATCGCCGTTTGAACTGCAAGAGATATTGCAGCCGAACAAAGTAAATTGGGTTATTGGAGAAAAAGAAATTAGCCACAATTGTGAAGTGGCGAAGCCCGTATTGCTTTACCGAATAGACTTTAAAAACGATTCTGCGCTAGAACGCCAGCTCGATTCGAGCCACAAGCAGTTCCATCTCTATTCGTGCGTAGATACTGTTGGCGAAGAATTCTCTAAATACTTCAACGAGCTTTTCAAGCCATCGCCCATTTTAGAACAAGAGCTTTCGCATTACGGTAAACTGCTAGGCGAAAATTACACGTCGATTTCGTTCCGCTTCCAGAATAAGCTTGGGGATTTCAAGGAATTCACGTTTAAGGAATTGCCAGAGAAAGGCAAGCGCAAGCTGATGATTGCAGCGATGAATGTTTTGAGGAAGGAGATGCCCCATCATCACCCTCTCGTCAATGAAACAAGTAAAATACTTGTGACGGCGGATAGCCCTACGTTCCTTGCGGAAGTGG
>Ga0265301_10007686_pt1 | contig 10052 bp, 18 predicted proteins | sample AusTroGonzalo_MG_2_FD_193488 | JGI IMG/M metagenome (GOLD analysis project Ga0265301, IMG submission 193488) | Bovine rumen microbial communities from tropical cattle in Woodstock, Queensland, Australia - Gonzalo_04 | ecosystem: Host-associated > Mammals > Digestive system > Stomach > Rumen ...
TGTATCGGATCCGATGTGTCACTGTGTTGGGTTTCATGCCGGTTACTTTGGCAATCTGCGTTGCTGACAGTCCCTCGGAGCGTAGTTGCTCGATGCGTTCGTTTGAGACCTTGACCGCTGCCGAGCTCGGCTTCTCAGCCTCGGACTCTTTTTGTGCTTCCGCTGCCCTCCGCTTGATGGCATTTGCATAGCTATCTGCTACAGTCAGGATCGTTCTCGGCTTCTCAGGTTCTTTCTCTGCCGGAACGTACTCACTGACGATCTCCTTGCACTTGGCAATCCTTTGCGAGTATAAGCTTTTGAGATGGTCAATGATGGCAAGTTCAGAGCTCCTGGGCAATGATGCCAATGTGAATCTCTTTTCCTCTGCTTTGTCTGTTGACTCAACGATTATGTGCAACACAGCGTTGTCCTGCTGTAAGGCCTCAAGAGATGTCCGTGCAAGCTCGTAATCCTTGCAGGTCTTGTTTATCTTCTCGGCTCTAGCCGCTGCCTGCTCAAAGAGTTCTTTTTCGTTCATTCATTCGCCCTCGCTTTCCATTTCTACGTCAACGTAAACCCTCGGATATTTGTACCGCGTTATCTTGTCCATAACATCTCTTATTGCGTATTCAACCTCGGTTGCACATATTCCGTACGTATTATTCCCCGTAAGCAAAACAAATATTCTTTGCTCCGTTCCAAGCGGGAAACATTCAAAACGCTTTGAAATCTGATTTTTAAGCCTGTAAATACAGCTTATTATTCGTGTCCACGCGTCAAACTCAATGTCGATGTATTTCGCCTCGATAAGTTCAAGGCGGTTTTCTTCGTTAACTCTCACGATATCGGGGATTGTATCAACAAAATAAACGTGCTGTGCGCCTCCGTACTTTTCAAGTGCGCGTTTCTCGGCTATAAAGGCTTTGTCGTTTACTGTCATTCACTCACCGCCCTTTTTCATTTTTGTTCCGCATTTTCGGCAGAAGTTTGCGAGTATGTCCATGTATTTGCATTTTGGACACACCATATAACCTTCATCTTCTCCACCTTCAAAACACCACGGAATGCCATTTAGGTTCATTTCTTCGCTTGGAATCTCGTAGTTGATGTGATTGTTTTTATCTTTGGGATGGTTGCCGCAATCTCCCTTATATCTCCAACAGTCTTTGCATTTTTTTATGTTGTTATCCATGATCACTCGCCTCGCAATCTGTAAATTGTGACCGTCTTGCCGGTATATCTGCATTTGGTCTTACCTGCAGGTTCCACAATGCCCTTTTGTGTGAGCTCCGTGATCCTGGGAGCGGAAAAGTTCCGCTCCGCGTTCGGGGTAAAGCCCCGGTTGAACATAAAGACTGCCACCTCTTTGGCCGTGAGGTTGCGAGGACTCATGTCCTCGAAGATCTCAATGATCTGCTTGTATCGAAGGTCACGAGGTACAAGGTCATTCGATTCAGCCCTTGTTTCAAATGTTGTTATCTCCCCAGGGAGACGTTTGCGCTCGGTTTGTGTTGCGAGATAATCGTCAAGACTGATCTGTCCGTTCAGTTGTTCGTCCATCTGTTTCACCTCTCCTTCAACCATTCGTCTAAGAACTCTATGGATTTTTTTACAGTTCGCACCCATTCGCTAAACTCTGCTAAGGTGGAATTAACCTCAAATTTTACGTATGCTTCGGCTGTTCTTTTTTCACTCTCCATGCGTTCTAACATTTCCTGCAATACTTCTTTGTGTTGTCCAATTTCATGCGCTGTCGGTCTTTCCATGTGTGTCCCTCCCTCTTATTCAACGTCTACTGTTACGCCGTTCGCGGCGGAGATAGTCACGTTTTTATTGCGTCTCGGAGTTGCGAGCTTTACTTTCCCGCCCTCGTTCCGATGTGCCTGCGTCTTGGTTCCGATCAGGATGTGAGTAAATGAACAACTAATATTCACATCCTTCATCCCGAACAACTGAATGTCGTTCCCATAGATGTTCTCAAAATTACACGTGGAAATCTTAATCGCCTTGTGATACGAATCATCAACTGAGACTGTGTGAGTTCCGATCCCGTTAGGGCAATTTTTAATCTCACATCCGCTGATCGTGATCTCACAACAATGCGTTCCATCGTAACAGGGAGAAGTGCTCTTCGCGTTCTTGATCTTTAACCCGTCGTAGTTCGCGAAGTCGATCTGAATCGCTTCACGAAACTCACCTCCGTCCTTCGCCGTTTGATGTTTACAAGCACAACTGATGATCCTGACGTTCTTACATGCGTTGATCTCAATCGAGTGATATCCCTGACATCCCCAAACGCCCACTCCTGATAACAGAATGTTCTTTCCGTGGAAGAGTGAGATCACGTTGGCTTCAGCATTGTTGCCTTTGGCGTCCGGCATAAATGAACCGCCATGCCATTCAACATCGTGAGTACCCTTGTACTTCGTAGTTTCAGGGGTTGCATAAAGCTCAAGCATCCTTCCTTTATGCTCACGGTAAAAGACAACACCAACCTCACACTTAATGAGTGTGCTGCTGTAAAGGACGAGCGGAGCGTCAAGATTGTATTCGCCCTTTCTGAATGTTACCTTGCGATACTTCTTCAGGGTCGCGTTGATCTCTTTAGTGCTCATCCCAGGTGTGATATCTGCCATGTGTGTCACCTCCTCAATCGTCATTGTCTTCGTCCTCGTTGCCGTTATGCTTCTCGAAGAGCTCGCTTGTTCCGTTTGCGATTCCTGCCAGCTCTTCGTTTGGCCATTCGAAGCCATACACATCAAGCGCACGTGCCACCGCTTTCAGTCTTTTGACATTGTGTTTATTTGCACAACCATAGTAGTCAGTCATGTCGACGCAAGAGATTGACTCAGCGGTCAACATAAGCATTTGCTTAATTGCTCCCGCTAATTCAAACTGTTTGTCAGTCTTCTCTCTTTCGTTCTTTTCAAGTTCCCAATAGTGCTTACCGGTTAAAAACATGTAATAGCTATTATCTCGTGCGTCGTCCACGTTTACGAGCAACGCTTCCCAGACATTTGTATAAACCACAAGGTCGGGTTTTGATGTTGTAAACTTACCCTCAACAATCCCGCGCACAAAGTCCTTGACTTCTTTCACGCACTCTCTTGTCAGTGCCTTTATCTGTTTGTTTTTCTTCTCGCGTTCCTTACGTTTAAGTTCTTCGGGAGTGAGTTCTTTGTCCCCATCTTTGACCTTCTTGATCTTGCTCTTGATTGCAAGGCTGTGGCCATATACGTCGCACCAATAAAGAGGTTCGTCTTTCCCTACTCCCTGAATTACAAGTTTCTTGGCCGGGGTTTCGTCGAGGCTGATATACTTGACTGAGTTGTAATATCTGCCGTAGTCGTTATTTACTTCCTGATCCTCAATGATTCCTCTTGCAGAGAACATTTCAAGCCATATTTTTCTGTTTGCGGCTCTCTTTTCGTCACGCTTTGCCCGCTCTATTCTGTTGGCAAGGTTTTCCGATGATGTGGCTTCACTCAGAACTTTATTTCGGGTTTCCATGTCCTTGATCTGCTCGAGAGCATAGAGGTCTTTGAGCGAGATCTGGAACTCCTTTTCCTTCTTGTCGAGCTCCTTGCCGTCGAGCTTGGCGATGTTGAGACGGTGCCGGATGGTTGTCTCTCCGAAGCCCGTCTTTTTCTCGATGGTCTCAATGGTCTCGCCCAGGTCAAGCATGAGCTGAAAGCCTTCGGCCTGTTCTCTGATGGTGAGGTCGGTGCGCTGCATGTTTTCCTCGAGCATGATGCCGAGCTGTGTCTTGAACGGGATCCTTGTGACGATCCTGCAAGGGAGCTCTTTTACTCCCGCTGCTTTAGCCGCTTCCACTCGGCGGTTGCCGATGATGACGAGATACGTGTGTTTGTTGGGATCCTTTTCGAAATCTGCGACTTCATCGTCGCAATAATAGTCTTTTGCTTTCGGCATTGTAGGAATAACCGTCAGGTTCTGCATGATGCCGTTCTTCTTGATGCTCTCCGTGAGCTCTGTGATGTCCCCGATGTTCTTGCGCGGGTTCTCCGGGTGATGAAAGAGATTGAGCATATTGACCATGACGATCTTGCTCGACTGATAGTTGTTTTCTTCCGGTACCTGAATACCTTTTGCTTTTTTCTCCATTTTGTCCCTCCTGTTGTTTAAAGCTTTGAAATCGGGCAGTTTGCACAAATATCACTTTCACTCAACTCATAGCCCTCTTTCTCTTCGTCCCAAATGTCAGGGTATTTGCAATAGTTGTTGCAGAAATCCTCGGCAATCTGTTCAAGCTGTTCCTTTGTCTTTTTCACGTTCACACCTCGTTCAATACGTAGCCTTCATTTGCTGTTGCATCGAGTAGCATTGCGATTCCGTTCTTGATCTCCACGCGATAACCTTTGACATCTTTCTCGGTCACATAGCTTCGACCAAATGTGGTCTTCATGTTCTCCCAAATGCTCCAAGGGATCCGATAGATATGATCAATGCCGAAGCAGATCATCACGCAACAGTAAGTACCCATCTCTTTATGAGCACGGAGGTCATCCATCTGCTCGTCTGTGAGTCTGTCTCGCGTGAAGCGTTCTGTGTCTGTCTGTTTCGCTTCAAAGCGGATAGCGCGACCTCCTGCGAGTGATCCGCAGAAGTCCACCTGCGCTTTCTTGGCAAAACATGCAACGAACTTTCCTTCTCCGAGAGATTTGATAAGCTTCATCGGCTCAGGAGTCTTGTTGATGACTGCGATTTTTCTCTCCTTGTAGTAGCGGAGCGCCTGGTCAATCATCTTCTCAAATCTTTCACCCGCTGCCTTGTTCTGCTTTCCTCGGATGATGTTCTTGGTTGCCTTTCCTCTGATCAATGCCATTGGTTGTCTTAATGCCTCCTTTCAACACAGTTGCACGAGTGTGAATCTAAAGTAGCCGTAGCCGGAATACTCCGGGTTGTGGATCCCCACCTCGACACTGTTCTTGTCAACGTAGTATTTGCCTTTTAATCTGTTTGGCACTTTCGCCTCTGTCCGATACCATGACCTTTGACCGATGATCTTGATCTTGGGTATCGGGTGTCTCAGATTCCTCGATGCATTCCATCGCTTGCCTGAGAGCTTTTCTTCCTCCGTGTGTTTGCGTGAGGAATACTTGATCAGATATGCGGCTAGGTCTTTATAGTTCCCACTGTTATCGAGTGGGTTGATGTGGATCCGACCGTGCGGCCAACATTTCTGTACGATGTCAGGATCCGATTTATTGAGCACGAGATGATGATGTCTCGCTCCCTTGCTTCCCACTTCGGGTACATGTATATACTTGAGGTCCTGACCTCTGATCCGATATTCTTTGCGAAGAGCTCGGAGAAACTTTGCAATGTCCTCTTTCATCTCTTCCTTCTGCCGATGCGGTTCACCTCTTGCCTTGGCATAGGAGAGCACCACATGGTAATCTCCCGGACCGTAGTTCTCATTGATAAGCCTTCTCAGCTTCTTCTCTGCGATCCTGTTATTTATCCTCAGAGCTTCTTCGGGAGTGGGCTTTACTCGTTCCCCTCTCGTCTGGCCTCTCTGACCATATCGGGAGGTATAGTATCGTTCGATCTCGATAGTCTTACCTGCCCTGGTCACTGACTCCACATAAGGCATATTTCATTCCTTTACTCAGTCATGTTTGTCGTTAAGTTAATAGTTTTATGAACCCTTCAAAAGGGTTCCGAACCCTTGATTTTCTTGACTTTTCGCGCCTTTTGTGGTATGATTTATCCGTAACCAAAAAGTTTGGTTGCTTGCACGAAAAATCACATTTTATGTCCAATTCTTTTCCCTTAAAGAGCCGTTTGCCGACGGTTCTTTATTTTTCGCCATCGCCAAGCACATTCACGAGCAGGATGCAGATTGCCATGAACACTATTGCGATGGTCATTGCAGGATAAGCAGCATCAGGACTTGCGCTCTTGGTATCGATCCCACCTGCGAGTCCTACCAAGAGAAGAAATGCAATGAATCCCATTGCCGCTGCCGTACTGCAAACCGACTTTCTGATGATTTTTTTTGCCATCTTGCACCTCGTTTTCTTATAAGAAGCTTTTATCTTGTCCCAGGTCTGTTTCTGACTCTTCCAAACTTTTCAAGCCATCTCTGAAAAGCCTTGAAATCGATCAGGAATTTTCCGTTCTTTACAGACTGAGCAGCAAATTCTTGCCCATATTCGCGTACATAATTAAGCACAGTCTTATAAGTAAGCCCCATCATCTTTGCTGCTTCTTTCGCTGTACAATAATTCTGAACTGTTTCGCGCCATCTTCTGTAGCTATCGAGATCTATCAGAATGACACCGTTCTTTATTGGTTGAAAAGCGAAGTCTTGTCCGGTTGCGTGTGCATTATCAAGCACAGTCTTATAATCAAGGCCTAATATCTCAGCCACCTCTTTGATCTTGTAATACTGACGCGCTGTTGCTTCCATTTATCCCTCCTGTTTTTCTGATCATTTCTTGAAACTGTTGCTCCGGAGTCTGCTTGCGGAACCGCTGCCAACACTTCGGGCAGATATAGAGTCCATCGCTTTGCTCAGACGGAACTATCTTTCCGCACTCAATACATGTCATGCTGTTACCTGTCCCTTCTTTAACTTCATATAGGAAGAAATCTCTCCATCGGTCGGAAATTCGCCCCAAAAATCACGTTTCCAACCGCCTTTGAAGAAACAGAGTCCTTGAAAGTCTTCTTTTGTTCCTTTGATGGGTATGTCAGCGAACCGCTGACGAGTCCTTTTCTCGATCTGATAGATGATCTCCTCGGCATACATTGAGTCGTTGTCGAGAGAGAAGATGAAGCGGCCTTCATGTTCAAGAGTCACATAGTTGTGACCGCCACATTTCATTGAGTACCCGCATTTGATTGTGTAACCTTCCATTTTGTCTCCCCTTTGTGCTTTTGAGAATAGATACTACTAATTAATAGGATTGCTTCGCGTAGCAATGTAGTCCAAAGGAATCCCGGAGAGCTCAGACATTTTTTGCACCTGATCAAATCTAGGCTGTGTCTTTCCTGCTTCCCAACTCTTCACAGTTCCTACAGTTACAGACAATTCTTTTGCCCATTTTTCCTGCGACATTGATGTGTTTACTCGTACTGCGTCCAAAAATACTTTAAACATTTTGTCCTCCTTTCAGTGAACTTAAGCATATACTAATCCTAAAAAATAGGAATGTCAATACTTTTTGTATAAAAATTTGCACTTTCGGGTTGATTTATTTCATTGTTCGTACGATAATACATATACCTAAACAAAGAAAGGAGGCGCTGTAATGACAAATCGTGATCGGTTAAAACTATTTAGTGAGAATCTAAATATCCTTATTAAGAGATCGGGCAAGCAGCAAAAGGAAGTTGCATTTGACCTTGATATTCCTGTTACTACTTTAAACAATTGGTGTACCGGCAAGGCAATCCCTCGTTATAACATGCTTGAAAAACTATCTGCATACTTTAATTGCCCTGTAACTCATATCATGGACTCTAAAGTCGATGATCCCAAGCAAAAACTTATTTTGATAATCGATGATATGTCGAATGAACAAAAAGAGCGCCTACTTGCTTACGCAAGGTTTTTAAAAACACCCGAAGCTGATACATAACCTCCTTCGCTGTGAGCATATCACTAAAGGGAGTCGGTTCAAAGTTCCAAAAAAGAAACGATTTAGTAACTGTTCGAATTGTCGAACAAGGGTTGAACAGGAGTCGAACACATGACGAACACTAAAGAGATAATTCTGAAACTGAAAGATGTCAGAAGCGAAAAAGGTTATTCCTACGGAGACATACTTGATCTGATGGAGAAAAACGGAGACTTTCTTTCAAAGTCTACCATCTCAAGAGTCTTCCAAGACGGCTCTGAGGACCTTTCTTTCAGATATGAAGAGACCATCAGACCGATTGCAAAAGCTTTGCTTGATATTGAGACCATCGAAGAAGATGACGATCTTGATGTTCGAGCAATGAAATCGTTGTTGCAATATAAGATAAAGCGCATCGAGGAACTTGAACAGCAAATCGAACAGCTTGAGGCTTCTTTTGTCAAAGAACGTCTCAAATTTCATGAAAAAATCGAACAGGAAAGAGCTCAATCTAATAAGAGCATCGAGTTCTTGAAGAACCAGGTCTCTTTGAAGGATAAGAGAATAGATGTTCTCTTGGAAGCGGTACAGGCAAAGGATTCAAAGTTTGAAGAAGTGCTCGGCTTGATCTTGTCGTGTCCGTGTCGGAATGCACATGAAAGTAAGGAGGCTTTATGAAAAAGGTATTACAATCTGCAGTCGGAAAGGTTTCTGTCGTTTTGTTAGTCTTGGCGGTCTTGGCTCCGATCGTAAATGCGGTCAAGAAGAGTTTCGCTTGGCCACAGGTCATCGCATCATCACTTCTTTTGATAGTGATTGCGGTTGTGCTTGTTCTTCGCGCTCTTAAGTATGCCAATATGACTCAGGAAGAGAAGTGGCAGAGATGGGAGTCTGTTCACGGGCAGACGGATCAGGGCAGAAGGATTGAAAGAGCATTGCAGGAGACATACAACATCAAGACCTTTGATGCAATAAACGGAAGTGCCGTATTTATCGGTGGAGGCGGGAAATATAAGACAGATCTGCTCAAGTGCTCATGCCCTGATTTTAAGAAAAGAAAACTTCCTTGCAAGCACATGTATAAGATTGCTTATGACCTGGGACTAATGAAGCAGCCTTCCGAAAACAGCATTCTTTGATGGCCATCAATTATTGAAAGGAGGCGATGTATATGGCTCGATACACTAAAAACTCTAAAGGCTTGTATCGCACCGGTGTTGTGATCGGTTACGATGAACAAGGCCGACAAAAGAGAAAGTGGTTGTCTGCTCGAACTATTGCCGATCTTGACCGCAAGGTTGCTGAGACAAAGATTGCGCTCGGTGCCGGTTCGAATCTGCTTGATGATGACATCCGTTTTCGGGAGTATGCAAAGGTGTGGTTTGAGACCTTTAAGGCAAGCCGTGGGATCAACACTCAGGCCATGTACAAGAATCTTCTTAAGCTTCATTTTGAACCAATCAACGACATGAAGGTCAAGGACATCAAGCCTACTCACTTGCAACTCCTTATAAATGGATCTGCAAAGTTGCCACGGATTTGCTCTCAAATGAGGATGTGTCTCAAACAGATATTCAAACAGGCAATTGTTGACGATCTGATCACTAAGAATCCCGCTGCCGCGCTTGAACTTCCGAGAGCTCCGAAGAAAGAGAAGAGAGCACTCACCCAGGAAGAGAAAGATGCAATCAAAAAGGCAGATTTCACAAACAGAGAGCGTGCGCTTGTGATGATTGCATACGGATGCGGCCTCCGTCCTGCGGAAATATTCGCTCTTACATGGCAGGACATCGACTTTCAAAATGGACTTATTCATGTAAATAAATCGCTCGTGTTTGACAATGGCCGACCGACCGTTCAGCCACCCAAGACAGATACATCTATCAGGGATGTTGAGACTCCGAGGATGGTGCTCGAAGCTCTTCATGCGTTCCGAGGCGAGAACATCTCTTCTCGTCTGTTCTGTGGCAAAGATGGAGACTATAAATACAGAAAGAGCTATGAGACCGAGTGGAAGAACATCAAGGGCAAGATTGAAGCCGTGCTCGGCTATGAAACGGATCTTACTCTGTATTGCTTTAGGCATAATTATTGCACTGCATTATATTACTCAGGTGTGAGTCTTAAGGAAGCGCAACGACTTCTCGGACATTCTTCATACGAAATGATCATGAAGGTATATGCACATCTTGATGCCAAAAAAGAGAATACTCGTGAGAAGCTTGATGCAATTAATTTTTAATTTTGTGGTGTTTTATTATGTTTTGTATTTTTCTTTGTGTTGCACCGGTGTTGCACCAAAAACAGAAAAAAGACCTTGCAAATGCTGAAAAATCAAGGCTTTTAGAAAAGTATGGTTTTTGACTAAGGATCATGTGTCAACAGACGTGAGAGTTCAAGTCTCTTACTCCGCATAAATAGCGGAAAGTCTTAAAAATAAAGGCTTTCCGCTATTTTTGTTTTGTGATATTTTGTTGTGTT
>Ga0265301_10007688_pt1 | contig 10049 bp, 5 predicted proteins | sample AusTroGonzalo_MG_2_FD_193488 | JGI IMG/M metagenome (GOLD analysis project Ga0265301, IMG submission 193488) | Bovine rumen microbial communities from tropical cattle in Woodstock, Queensland, Australia - Gonzalo_04 | ecosystem: Host-associated > Mammals > Digestive system > Stomach > Rumen ...
TGGCCGATGTGATCGCCCGCCTGACCGGGAGCAGCCAGATGATCACCCCTTCGGGGAATATGCTGACAGCCCAGATCATTTCGATGGACAAAGAGGATTTCCTGCAGCTGTACCACTGGGAAGACTCACAGGAGCCGGCCGGGGATTATATCCTGGCGGATTACTGGTTTGCCGCGAACAACGGAATATCCGTCGGGGATGAACTGCGGATCCGGACGGACGAGGATGAATACCGTCCGTTTACCGTGGCGGCTGTGGTGTCGGCGCCTGAAACACTGGAAAGGACAAAACTGAATCTGGGAGGGAAATATTACCCGGATTTCGGTTTTTTATATGCGCCGATTTCCCTGCTGGAAACCGAAACAGAGAAAGAAAAGCGCCGCATGACAGAAGAATGGCAGGCAAAGGAAAACGAATATCTGCAGGCGGAAAAGGAGTTTCAGGAAAGCTGGGATGAAGGGCAGGCGGAGCTGACAAAAGCCTGGGAAGAGCTGGAAAAACAGGAAAAGGAGTTTGAGGAAAAGCGGACGGAACTGAAGGACCAGCTCCGGGAACTGACGGACGGACGGGTCCGCCTGATCCTGGGGAGAAAGGAATTGGCGGACGCGGAAGGAACCGCGGAGGAGCGGAAACAGGAACTGAAAAAACAGCTGGACCGCGCAGCCGAACAGCTGCTGGAGACAGAGGATAAGCAGGTGGAACTGACTGAAGTCCGGAATGAACTGAGCAGTCTGCTGGTTCAGCTGGAGGACGCGAAAGGCCGCCTCATAGTTGCCAGGGATCTGATCACGAAAAAGCAGGGAGAAATCGTGAGCAAACTGCAGGTCCTGAAAACCGCGCGGACCCTGTGGCAGCAGGCTCGTTCTGTCGATACGGGAATTGATACAGGCGCGGCGGAAGCCGCGCTGGCAGCCCTGGGAGTCTCCCCGGCAAGCCTCGACAGCTGGATCAGCCAGGCGGAGAGCGGAATCAGCAAAATGATCACCGGAAGAAACAGAATCCAGAACGGCATCGTCGAAATTAACAGCAGTCATCTGCCGGAAGTCCAGTCTTATCTGGAGGAGACGGAGCAGGGGCTGGAGACGATCGCGGAGATCCATGCGGCATTGCAGGACGGCATTGTCGAAATGGAAGCGGGATTGGAAAGCATTGCCGATTTCGAGCGGGAAGCGCCGGATAACAGGGAAGAAATCAATCAGAAACTGCAGGAAGTGGAGGAAGGCTTACAGGCGATCTACGACGGACTGTCGGAGGGAGAAACGGCGCTGGAGAAAGGCAGAAACGAGCTGGAAGAGAAAAGCACGGAGGCTGAAGAAGCCCGTTCGGAAGCCGCTGATGAGCTGGCCGAAGGCGCGAAGAGCCTTCAGGAAGCCCTGGATGAACTGACAGCCTGGAAAGGCTATACGCCTCTGCGGAATGAATTCCTGATCTGGTTTGACAAGGACGTAACCGATCGGAGAGCGGTTCTGAAAGCGGCGGAAGCGGCGCTCGATGTGCCGGTCCGGAACAGTGAACTGTATGAAGACTCCCAGGTGGCCTGGAGCATTGACGACAACCTGGCTCCCATGTGGTCGATGTCGGTGTTGGTTCCGCTGGTTTTTGTCGGAATCATGATGGTAGTGCTGTTCCTGTTCCTGTCCATCATGATCCGCCAGAGCCGGCAGAGCATCGGAATCCTTCGGGCGCTGGGCTTCAGCAAGTCACAGGTGCGGCATGTATTCAGCCTTGCCTGTGTCATCCTGATGATGCTCGCGTCGCTGCTGGGCGGCGGGTTCAGTCTGGTCATTACCCGTTTTTTCAATGAATATTATAAAAAGTTCTTTTTACTGCCGTCCTATACGCATATGTTCAACGGTTTTGTCTTTGCGCTGAGCACGGCAGCCTTCATTCTGCTGGGTCTGATTGCGGCAGCGCTGTCTTCCCGTTCCCTGAGCCGCATCCGGCCGGCGGAAGCGGTCGCCCGGACAGTTTCCATGCCGCCGAAGGTCGGGCGCCTGTCCCGCCTGCTGCTGCGCAGGGTGGAACCGCTGTCCAAATTCAGCCTGCTGAGCCTGCGGCGGAATCCGTTCCGCTTTATCTCTTCCGTGATCTGCATTTCCGGCGCGGTCAGCATCATTTTCGCCGCCCTGTCCTTTATTGTATCGAAAAATGAGATCCTGACAGACGTTTTCAGCAGGAAACTGCTCTATGACGCGCAGGTCTTCTTCAGCCCGGAAGATCTGGAGGAGGAGACGGAGGCAAAAATCCGGCAGATTGAATCGGTTGAAACTGCGGAACGGTTCTGGGCCAGGGAGGAAGATATTGCTTACCGGGACAGGTCGATCCGCGGAAGGCTGCTGTTCCTCGAACCGGACACGGTGATGGTCTCCCTGACGGATCTGCAGGACAGGCCGATGGAATATCCCCGGGAGGGAATCGTCCTGTCCGGCAGCATTGCGAAAACGCTTGGCGTAAAAGAAGGTGATATGGTAACTGTGGGGGGAACGGAAACCCCGGTGACCGGCATATCCCATCAGATGTCCATGGATTTTCAGTATCTGCCCGCCGCGGAAAAAGACCTGTACCGGAAAGCGGAACAGACCGGATGGCTGCTCCGCCTGAAGGAAGGATCGGACGGGTCGGATATCGCCTCCCGGCTTTATCGGGAAGAAGGCTATCTGACAACCCTGTTAAAATCAGTCATGCAGAAAGGGTACGACGACCTGTTCAGTACATATGATCTGTATGTGTGGATGCTGGTCACGCTGTGCGGCATTATCGGGATTTTTATTATTGTGAATACCGGCTGGAACAATCTGCAGGAGCAGAAACTGTCCCTGAGCGTCCTGCGCGCCATCGGATTCCAGCAGCGGCAGATTTCCGCCCGCTGGTTTCTTCAATCGCTGCTGTACCTGGTTTGCTCCCTGCTGATCGGCTTCTTGATCGGGCAGGTCGTCGCTGTCAAAAGCCTGGACCTGATGAGCAATTCCGTCCGGCATCTGGAATATGTCCCGGCCCTTTTCCAGTATGCCTGGACGGGAATCAGCACCTTTGTTTTCATCCTGGCCGGGCATCTGATCACGATGAGGAGTATGAAAAAATGGGATCTGGTAGAAAACACCAAGGGCAGGGAATGATCGGGATGATCCGGTCTTTCCCGGTCAGGATTATTTTTCCGGTTTGCCGGACAATTACCGGACGAAATATGATATAATGTGCAAAGAATGATCCCTGATTCTGTAATCAGGTCGTGTCATGAAATATCAAGGAGGTTCAACATGAAAAACAGTTTTGGGAAACATCTGGCAGCTTTTATTCTTGCGGTGATGATGCTGCTGGCACTGCTTGCTGTGCCCGCAACGGCGGAGCAGGAGGAAGACATCTTTGCGGACTGGAACAAGGACGCTCCCGCGCTGAAAACGCTGATTGAGTACGTGGAAGCGGTGACGGATGAGTCCTCGCCGGATTATATCCCGCCGGCTGACCGGATTGCGACCTTTGATATGGACGGGACGCTTTGCGGCGAACTGTATCCCACCTATCTGGAATACTATCTGCTGGAGCGGCGCATCTTCTGCGATCCCTCCTATACGCCGGACGAGGAAATGCTGGAGTTCGGCTGCATGCTGAGGGACCACGCGCTGGACAAATCCTTCCCGGACGGGATGGATATGCTCCACGCCGTCCACGCGGCCAAAGCCTACGCAGGCCTGACGCTGACGCAGTTTGCCGATTTCGTGACAAACCAGCTGGTACGCGAAACGGACGGCTTTGAAGGCATGACCAATGCGAATACGTTCTATACGCCCATGGTGGAAGTCGTTGAGTACCTGCAGGAAAACGGCTTCAAGGTCTACGTCTGCAGCGGCAGCGACCGCTACATCTGCCGGACCTTCATCGAAGGCCATCTGGACATTCCCTTTGAGCAGATCATCGGCATGGATGTGGATGTCGAAGCGACCAATGAAAACGGTGAGGACGGGCTGAAATACGTCTATTCCAGTGAGGACGGCATCGTCCGGACGGACAGGCTGCTGATCAAGAACCTGAAAATGAACAAGGTGAAAGCCATCGTGAAGGAAATCGGCCGCCAGCCGGTGCTCTCCTTCGGCAACAGCAGCGGCGATGTGAGCATGCACAACTTCACGATCTTCAACAACCGGTACAAAAGCGCCGCCTTCATGCTGATCGCGGATGATGAGGAACGCGATTACGGCAACACGGAAAAGGCGCAGTCCCTGAAGGAAAAATGGGAACAGAGCGGCTACAACGTCATCTCCATGAAAAATGACTTCCGGACGATCTACGGGGACGAAGTGAAGAAGACCGGCACCTTCCATTGGCTGGAGGAATTCGCGGAGCCCGTAAACGCCCCGGCAAAGACTGAAACAGCGCAGGCCGAAGAAACCCAGGCTGGCACGGAAGCGCCTGCCTCGGAACAGGGTGTGGCGGAAGAAGCCCCGGCAGCGGAGCAGAATGCTGAAGAGAAAGCCGACGTCCAGTATGTGCTGTTTTTGGGGACGAACGACAAGGACACCAACAAGCCTGTCTTTACTGAGGCGGAAACGCTTGAGCGGATTAAAGATATCCTGGTCCGTCACTTCGGCGGATACACGATCCAGGAAGCGCACGGCGGCTGGGAAAGCGACGGGAAGCTGTATCAGGAATATACGATCGTGATTTATCTGAGCGACACGACCCTGGACAAGGTTCACGCCGCCGCTGATGAAATGGTTGAAACATTCCGTCAGAGCTCCGTACTGATCCAGGAAAACCCGACCAAAACGGAATTCTATTCCGGAGCGAAGTAATCCCGCGTCCGGCACTCATTCTGAAAGGAGATCACTTACATGAGAAAAATGATTGCCCTGCTGGCAGCTCTCGTGCTGCTCCTCACGGTTTCGTTTTCCGCTGTTGCGGAAAAGGAGGCCTCAGTCTGGCCTTTCAAAGATACCGGCATCGAACTGACCGCTCCCGAAAAATGGAGTCAGCTTCAGGGCCTGCTCTACCCGATGGAAATCGGGGAGTTTGATCCCGACCGGAAAATCGCCTGCGCCGTCATTCTGTACATACCGCTCAGCGAGGAGGATCGGGCGCTGGTCTCCCGGTCCGGGAGCGCCGATGAGCTCACTGAAGAGCAGACCGGCCGGCTCACGGAACTCTTCAGCAGCATGTCTGAACTGTACAGTTTCTTCTCCGTCGGGAACGGCAAGACCTTTGAGGATGTCCAGGATGTGATCCTCAAAAATGATTCCCCGGACAACTACATTGTGGATGAGCTCGGCCAGGCGGAAGACTACCGTTTCTATCTCATGACGCCCAAAACGGACTCTGAAGCGGTTACAAACTCCCTTGCGCAGTTCCCGGAAAGCTGCCGGGAGGAATATATCAGCCTCCTGACGGATACTGATGCCGTCAAAGCCGCTGTCACCGTGTATAAGCCTGCGAAGCCCGGCGAGGCTGTCACCGGAACCGTTCTCTCCTTTGAACTCAATGATTTCGACGGTAAACCTGTTAAAAGCGAGGATCTCTTCTCCGGCCGCAAGGTGACCCTGGTCAATCTCTGGGCCAGCTGGTGCGGTCCCTGTGCCGCCGAGATGCCCGAGCTGGAAGCCATCTGGCAGGAATACGGCGCCAGGGGCGCCGGGGTCATCGGCCTCTGCCTGGACGGCTATAAGGAAAAAAGCCTTGCCGACGCGAAGAAGGTCGCAGAGGAAGGCGGCGTCACCTATCCCATGATCGCCTGCACAAAGGATCTGGAAACCTTTTTCCTGGAATCCATGGGGGACACCGTCCCGACCACCTTTTTCGTCAACAGCGAAGGCGTCATCATCGGCAGCCTGATCATCGGTGTCAACCCCGATGCCTACCGCGCGGCCCTGGATGAATACCTGAACCAATAAGCAATAATATGATTACGACAGAAGAAAGAAAACAGGAAGCAAAAAAGTACAGAAAAACCACTTCACGCAAAGCGCTTGGACAATGGACGGTGAAGACAGGCCGTCCTGAGGTTGAACAGCTGATCCGTAAGCAGGAGCAGAACCGGCAGAAAGATTTGATTCCGATCCGGCATGAACGCATGTCCGCCTCTCCTTTCAGTTTTTTCAGGGGTGCTGCCGTCGTTCAGGCAAATGACCTGGCTGCTTCGCCCGGGACGCCTTTCCGGGTGCAGGCCTGCGGGGATGCCCATATTTCCAACTTTGGGATCTTTGCGTCTCCCGAACGTCGGCTGGTCTTTGGGATCAATGATTTTGACGAGACCCTTCCGGCTCCGTTTGAAGTGGATGTGAAGCGGCTTTTTGCCAGCCTTGAAATCTGCGGGCGCCAGAAAGGGCTTCCGAAGGCAGCCCGCACGGACATCGTTTACAGCGCTGCCGCTCTGTACAGACAGTCCATGTCCGGATTTTCCGATATGGGAAATATGGAGGTGTGGTACGAACACCTCGATCTGGAAAAGCAGATGGAAAAAAAGGCGGACAGCATCAGCGATAAGCAGAAGAAACGGATAGAAGCCGTCATTTCAAAGGCATTGTTGAAAAACAGTGAACGCGCAGTGACAAAATACACGGAAACGGTGGACGGAAGGCTCCGGATTAAAAGTGATCCGCCCCTGATTGTTCCGATCCGCGATCTGCTCGGAAAGGACAGAGATCGTTTTGATTTCAGCCACAGCATCGACGAAGCATTGAAAATTTATAAGGAATCTCTTCCGGCCGGGAGGCGGTACCTGATTGATCAGTATGAGCCGCTTGAGTTGGCGCATAAAGTGGTCGGAGTCGGGAGCGTTGGCCTGAAAGCCTGGATTCTGATCCTCATGGGTCGTGAAAACGGGGATCCGCTGGTCCTGCAGATCAAAGAGGCGGATCATTCTGTCCTGGAAGCATACTATGGCGCCAGCGTGTATGTAAAATGCGGTCGGAGGATCGTGGAAGGCCAGCAGGCAATCCAGAACACCGGAGACATCCTGCTTGGCTGGCTGCGCCTGAAGACCGCGTCCGGAAGCAACCGTGACTATTATGTCCGTCAGTTGTGGGATGCAAAATATTCATTTGATCCTGAGACACTGCATGAGGACGCCTTTGACGTGCTCTCCCGGCTGTGCGCCTGGACCCTGGCCCACGCCCATGCGAAAACCGGCGACCGTCATGCGATCGCCGGCTATCTGGGAAACAGTGATGCTTTTGAGGATGCGATGGTGAAATATGCTTTCTCCTACGCAGATCAGAACGAAGCAGACTATGAAATGTTCCTGAAATTGAAAAATTAACTTACCAACATCCTTTTAAAACCTCATCCGCTCCTCGATGTACTTCCGTACATCGGAAATCGCCACCCGCTCCTGCTGCATGGTATCACGGTCGCGGATGGTCACAGTCTGTGTTTCTTCGGTCTCGAAGTCAACGCAGATGCTGAACGGCGTGCCGATCTCATCCTGCCGGCGGTACCGCTTGCCGATGGAGCCGGTCTCGTCGTATTCCACCGGGAAATACTTGCACAGTTCCGCATGGATCTCACTGGCCAGTCCGCCCAGCTTGTTCTTCTGCAGGGGCAGCACCGCTGCCTTGTAGGGTGCCAGCGCCGGATGCAGGTGAAGGACGTTGCGCACGTCTCCGCCCTCCAGTTCTTCCTCTTCGTAGGCGTTGCACAGGAAAGCCAGCACCATCCGGTCCACGCCCAGGGAGGGCTCGATGCAGTACGGAATATATTTCTCGTTGGTCACCGGATCCAGGTATTCCATGCTCTTGCCGCTGTGCTCCTGGTGCTGCGTCAGGTCGTAATCCGTCCGGTCCGCCACGCCCCACAGTTCGCCCCAGCCGAAAGGGAACAGGAACTCAAAGTCCGTAGTTGCTTTGGAATAGAAAGCCAGCTTCTCCGGCTCATGGTCCCGCAGCCGCAGGCTCTCTTCCTTGATGCCCAGGCTCAGCAGCCAGTCTTTGCAGAAGGCACGCCAGTAGTTGAACCACTCCAGATCCTCACCGGGCTTGCAGAAGAATTCCAGTTCCATCTGCTCAAACTCCCGCACACGGAAGATGAAGTTGCCGGGGGTAATCTCATTCCGGAAGCTCTTGCCGATCTGGGCGATGCCCGCCGGAAGCTTTTTCCGGGTGGTCCGCATGGCGTTCTGGAAGTTCACGAAAATACCCTGGGCCGTTTCCGGACGCAGGTAAATCTCGTTCGCGCTGTCCTCGTTCACGCCGGCAAAGGTCTTGAACATCAGGTTGAACTGCCGGATGCCCGTAAAGTCCTTCTTGCCGCATACCGGGCAGACGATGTCATGCTCGGCGATGAACTGCTCCAGTTCTGCATTGCTCCAGCCGTCACCGGTCTCGGCGCCTTCGGTGAAGTCTTCAATCAGCTTGTCCGCACGGAAGCGGGCCTTGCAGGCTTTGCAGTCCATCAGCGGATCATTGAAGCCGCCCACGTGGCCGCTGGCCACCCAGACTTCCCGGTTCATCAGAATCGCGCAGTCCAGTCCCGTGTTATACTTGCTCTCCTGCACAAATTTCTGCCACCAGGCCTTTTTGACGTTGTTCTTGAATTCCACACCCAGCGGACCGTAGTCCCAGGTGTTTGCCAGTCCGCCGTAAATTTCGGACCCGGCAAAGATAAATCCCCGGTTTTTGCAAAGCGCCACCAGTTTGTCCATTGTCAGTTCTGCCATAGTCATTTACTCTCCCAAATATCTTAATAGAGTATTCATCCGAAGGGGCCGGGCGATGTCGCGCGCGGTGCGCGAGACGGCACACCGTCCGCGGTGCGCGTGCGATTCCTTGCGGAAAGCCCCCTGGTCATAGTCGCGGCCGCAGCCGCGAAATCTCTTTTTTCTAAAGATTGAAACTCTTTTAGAAAAGAGCTTCAACAAAATCCTTCGCGACGAAGGGCTGCAAATCCTCAATCCCCTCGCCAACCCCGATATACCATACCGGCACAGCCAGTTCCTGCCGGATCGCCAGCGCGATACCGCCCTTGGCGGTCCCGTCCAGCTTGGTCAGGATAATACCGTTGATCTCCGCCACTTCCTTGAAAGCCCTGGCCTGCATCAGGCCGTTCTGCCCCGTCGTGGCATCCAGCACCAGAATGCAGCGGGTGTCCGCTTCCGGGTATTCCCGGTCGATCACCCGGCGCATCTTCGCCAGTTCGTCCATCAAATTCTTCTTGTTATGCAGCCGGCCCGCGGTGTCGATGATCAGCAGATCCGCTCCCTGGGCTTTGGCACTCTGAATGCCGTCAAACACGACCGCTGCTGGATCCGCCCCTTCGGCATGCTTGATAATCGGCACCCGTGCGCGTTCCGCCCAGACGGTCAGCTGTTCCGCTGCCGCCGCGCGGAAGGTATCACCCGCGCAGAGCATAACCTTCCGCCCGATGTTCTGGAACCGCATAGCCAGTTTGCCGATGGTTGTCGTCTTACCGACGCCGTTCACACCGACCACCAGCATCACCATGGGCCACTGCAGCGGCGGCCGCGGGATATCCATCTGCTCAATCATGATCTGTTTCAGGATCTCCCGGGCTTCACCGGCATCCTTCACCTTATTGGCTTTCACCCGTTCCCGCAGTTCATCCACGATCACCGTAGTCGCCTGCAGGCCGCAGTCAGCCATGAGCAGGATGTCCTCCAGCTCCTCATAAAAGTCTTCGTCGATCTTCCGGTTTTCCCGGACCATATCGTCGACTTTTTCGGTCATGTTTCCGCGGGTTTTGCTCAGTCCTTCCCGCAGCCGGGCAAACAAACCCTTCTTTTTCTCTCCACTCTCCACTCTTAACTCTCCACTCTTCACTAACCACTAGCCACTAATCACTAGCCGCTAATCCTGTCCTTCCCGCCCATGTACATCCTCAGCGCTTCGGGAATCGCGACCGTACCGTCCGCCTTCAGGTTGTTCTCCAGGAAAGCGATCAGCATGCGGGGCGGCGCCACGCAGGTGTTGTTCAGTGTATGGGCGAAATACTTGCTGCCGTCCTGAGCGCGCACCCGGATCTGCAGTCTCCGCGCCTGGGCGTCACCCAGGTTCGAGCAGGAGCCGACCTCGAAGTATTTCTTCTGCCGGGGGGACCAGGCTTCC
>Ga0265301_10007690_pt1 | contig 10049 bp, 3 predicted proteins | sample AusTroGonzalo_MG_2_FD_193488 | JGI IMG/M metagenome (GOLD analysis project Ga0265301, IMG submission 193488) | Bovine rumen microbial communities from tropical cattle in Woodstock, Queensland, Australia - Gonzalo_04 | ecosystem: Host-associated > Mammals > Digestive system > Stomach > Rumen ...
CGGGGTTCTAAGCTGCTTCACTTGGACTCGAACCAAGGACAACGCGATTAACAGTCGCGGGCTCTACCAACTGAGCTATGAAGCATCGTCTGTTAGACGACCCCAAATATAGATAAAGAAAAAACTTTGTCAAGGGGATTTTTTTGAAAAAATCAAAAAAAATAAAGAAAAAACGTTTTTTTAAAGATGCGGGAGGGGACACTCCCCTTCCCTGGCCGACGCGGGCAAAGCTACTTTGCATGCTTACGCATAAGTGCAATTTCGGCGGCATAGCCGGGGAGTTCGTTCGGGGTTTCCAAGTAGAACGGCAAATTGCGGAGTGCAGGGTGATTCACCACGCGCACAAGCGCCTCCAACCCAATAAATCCCGCACCGATAACTTCGTGCCTATCCTTATGGCTTGCCAGCGGATTCTTGCTGTCGTTCAAATGAATCGCGCGCAACCGCTTTAACCCGATAATCTTGTCGAACTGCTCCAGCACCCAATCGAGGTGGTTCACAATGTCGTAGCCACCGTCGTGCACATGACAAGTATCGAGGCATACCCCGACCTTATCCGCCAGTTCCACGCGGTCGATAATCGCACGCAGTTCCTCGAAGGTATGGCCAACCTCGCTCCCCTTCCCCGCCATTGTCTCGAGGAGCACGACCGTCTTCAAGTCCGGGTGCAAAATGGCGTTCAGGTGGTCGACAATCAATTCAATTCCGCGCTCGGCACCCTGCTTCACATGGCTCCCCGGGTGGAAATTGTACATCGCTCCCGGAAAATGGTCCATGCGCCACAAATCGTCCTTCATCACATCGCGGGCATAGTCGCGAAGCCCTGGATCGGCAGAGCACGGATTGAGCGTATAGGGAGCGTGCGCAAGCGCCGGGCCAAACCCGTTCGCCTGCATCAAATCCACAAGAGCCAAAGCATCGGCCTTGTCAAAAGGCTTCGCCGCTCCGCCGCGAGGATTACGGGTAAAGAACTGGAATACGTTCGCGCCAATAGAAAGGGCATCCTTGCCCATCGCAAGGAAGCCCTTCATTGAAGATAGATGACAACCGATGTACATTAAGCCAACGGTTAGAGAGACAGACGAGCCACACGGGACTCGTGGCCCACGCGGACCTGCAAGACATACACGCCGCTACGGGCCGGGGTGGCCAAGCGGAAGTCGTTCGTGCCGAAACGGGCATTCCCGTAGACCGTCGAGACCACGTTGCCGTTCACGTCGAGCAGGCGCACAGAAGCCTTCTGGCCGGCCATTCCGGCCGACACGTCAAACTGCACGGCAATTCCAGCAGCAACCGCATCAAAGTGCACATTGCCAATTCCCTTGACAGCGGCAATCTTCGTGCCCGCCGGAACGACCTTCAATTCAGCTGTCTTGGAACCCGAAACATTCACGTCCATCGAGGAATTGTCGTTCCATTCGTAAGTCTTGCCGTCCATGACGAGAGCAACGTCGTAGCCCATGGCCCGAACTTCGTCCAGGCCTTCGAGCGCAAGATTCACCTTCCCGTTCTTGGACGCATTCAGCTGGACCTTCCAAGAGTATTCGTTAGCGGAAGCCTTGGCCAAGATGCGCTTGGCGAGCAAGGCATTGTCTTCACCCACGAACGATACGCCCACAGAACTTTCCATACCGGCAGGCGGTTCGGCAATAGCGATATTGTTGGAACCCACACCGAGTACGTTCCAAGAATCGACGAAGCCATCTTCCGTGCTCGCCACGAGGACCATGCTCCAGGAATCCTTCGTTGCACTCTTGAGGAGTGCAGACTTCTTAGCAGCAGACTTAGTCTTGACCGACGGGAACACCGGCTTCGTGCTAATACGGATAGTGCGCTTTTTGTCAACATTGATCCAGAAGGCCTCGCCCGCGAACAAAGTATCGGCCACTTCGTACTGGGCAGTAACAGTATTCCGACGCCATAGCGGAGTGTCGCCGTTTTCGGCAGACTTGAAGCCTGCAATAGAACCTGCATAAAGGTTCCAGGAATACGGGTTAGCAAGCATATTCCAGCCACTGAACTTTTTGTCGACCGTCCATTTCAGGGAATCCGATTCAGCCTTCTTGAGCGGCAAATCCAGACTGAATTTCACGTTGGATTCGGTGCGGACCCAGTAACCAGCAGCCTCGACAGCCTTGGAGTTCTTGGGCAAGGCTTCGTACTGCCAGTAGTCGCCAATCGCATTCGATTCGTTCCATGAATAAATCGTCGGCTTGGCGTTCTTCAGAGCGTTCTTGGGCCAAGAACCGTAAGCCACCATGTTCCACACGCGGCCACGGATTTCGATATCGGCAGAGAATTCCTGCTTGATAACCTTGCTCTTCTTCGAAGATGCCTTGATATTGAAGGAGTACTTACCCGGATCAAGCGGATAGAACACGAACTCACGAGTCTTGCGGCTAAACGCAAACGCCGTATCCTTCATAAAGCCATTAGCCGCCGAAACAATCACATGCGGCTTCAGAATCGTGTCGCAGAAGCTCGGGGCGTCCAGTTTGAAGGAGAACAATGCGGCCGTACCGGACTTGAGAACACCGACATCGGAAATGATGACGCTGTCGGCACACCCAAAATCATCAACAGGATCGCTCGGTTCGTCGTCCGTCGGTCCAATTGGCACGATAATCGTATTTCCAGAAGAATCCACCGTTACGATAGAGGGTTTACCTGTAGAATCAACAACAATCGTGGAACCCGGCCCTGTCGGGATACGAATGGTGCGCTCCGTCTGGTAAATCATCAATTCTTCACCACTTGCGAGAATCGAAGAAAGATCCAATTCTTCTCCGAAGAGATAATCGGCGCGGACAACGACACCACCGGTCTTACTGACCACAAACGAAATCTTAGAGGAATCCGCACTCAGGACATCGACAATAGAGAACTTGTCCACCTTCGGCAAAAGGCGATCATTTCCTTTGAAGACAACGATTCTTTCATGTCCCATGCACGTATAGCGGATTTTAATTCCCGAAGAATTCGAAAGCATCAAGGACGTTGTTTCGATTTCATCCTGCTTCAACATTTCAAGCAGAGCACTTTCCCGCTCGTTCAGGGTTTTTCCCCTAGGCTGGGCAACAACGTAATCATACAACAAATCCGTTGCAAATTGGAGCGTCACTTCAGAAGTCGGATTCTGCGAAACGTAGTTAATCAATTCTGCCGAAGAAGTCACGATATCGGATGTTCCGGCAATCTTCCAGAAAGAACCCTTATAGAACGTACCATTACTATTATTATCGAGGACAACAAATACCGCTTCGGGCAGATTTTCGTCTTTAACAATGTCGTACTCGGAATTGTCCCAGAACAAGACACGATTTCCTGTTTCAAGAGTGGTATCCACATCAAATACTACCTTGGGAACACCAACGACCTGCTTTTCAAATTCCATGCCATCGACAAGCGCACTTGCCGTTTTTTCCAGGCCATTCCACACGAGGTCGCCATTCTTCTGTTTCCAAAGTACGAACTTTTTCGTTTTGGCATCGTAGCTGGCAACATCCAGTTCGTCGCTGTCAAAGCGTTTGCCATCGGCCTTGAGTTCCCACTTGCCTTCGGCATCGGTATAGATTTCGACATCTTCCGGAGATGCCCCGCTTTCATCGAAGCCACGCAAAATCACTCTCTTGACGGGTTCGACTTTGTTACCCAAGCTGAAAACCAGTTGCGGAAGGCCATCGTTTCCGTTCGCATCGAAACCCCAACGAGGAGTTTTTTCACCTTCATTCAGAAGGTATGCAAATGCAGGCGAAGAGAAACCCACCGTATACCCTTCTATAGACTCATCCAGCGAACTGAACATATACGTATTCGCCGCAGACAGATCCATCTGCCCTATGACAAGACTACTAGCAGATGCTTTCGCATCATAAACGTAGCTGTTTTTCACGGAGAAATCATTTGCATCCACAGAAAGGGTCATAAGCCCAGAGACCTTATTAGCAGAGGGCTTGGTCATGTCAATCGAAAGGCCACCATTATAATACAAATCAAAAATCTTAACACTGTCTGCAATGGCATATGCTCCAACAAACCCAGCAAAATAGGAGGTGTCGGAATTACACATGCCCGAAGCAGCAATCTCACCGGATACAGAAGCCTCACTTATAGAGAGTTGCAGTTTTGCTCCGTTGGGAGCGAACGGAGATCCGCCAATAAGGCCACCCATATAGACAGGTTCGAACCTATTGGTATTGGTTCCCCCTGCAAAACTTACAGACATCAAAGAAAGGTCTTTATTTACAGGACTGGTCGATTTACCTACGACACTGGCCTTTTCGATAGAGACATGGACATTCTTGAGTTTGCCGACAAGACCGCCGACATACTGCGCCTTGTTATCAGCAACATACGAACGGTCAGCCGTAAGCCTGCCTTCGTAGCTGATATTCTCCATTTTAAGGGTCGGATTCGAGTTGCCCATATAACCGATAGCTCCGCCCATAGACAAATCAATCACGTGCGTCAGGGCCGGATCGAAGGATTCAATATCATTGACAGCGATATCACTCTTAATCGAGACCTCGTTTAATACCACAGGAGAACTAATCACAATACCGAATACGCCACCTATAGAAGCACCCTCCACAGGAGAAAGCGAAGCCTCGATTCCTTTTTCAACTTTAAGTTTGTTCACGTAAACACTGTCTTTCGAATTCCTTACAGCACCTACAAGGGCGCCAATGTTTGCATAAGGGCCCCAGTAGCTTATGGCCGAACCGCTCACGACGTTGTCACTGAACGTAATCGGTCCATTTCCCCATACACCCATAAATCCGCCAATGCTCGGAAGCGATTCATCCTTCGATCTATAGACAATCGAGCCAGAATAAGAGGAACCTTCGATAGAGCCACTCACAACTTTCACCCCCGGAGCCATGGAGCCAAAGAAGCCCCCAGCAGTGGATAAATAAGCGAAATCAAGAGCTTCTGTATTCGAAGCCGTATTTACATGAGGCGCATCAAGATTCACCGAAATATTCACCGTGGAGACGCAACCATTCATGTGCAGTTTTAAGACTGGCGTGGAACTCTTCGGCATCCAATAGCCAAGGACACTCCCCACTCTTAACGTCATCGGTTTTTCGTCCATAACTGTATCAAAATTATTGACAACATCAATATTTCCGGAGATTGTAGACCATTCTAATTCAATCGTCCCCGCTTCAACCTCAGCGGCAAAGCCTCCGATATGGACAAAATGTTTCGAAAAGTCAACCGCTTCAAATTTCAACGGAGCCAATTCCAACGACGAATTTATCATATAGAGACTAGACACCGATGACACTGCAGCGACAACTCCCCCCAAATAGATAGTCGTGGAAGTCCAACTAGGCGAGTCCGTAGAGAAACCTACCGAAATATTCTTTAAACGAGACGACATTATTAAACCGCTGCCGGAAGCATATCCAAAAAATCCGCCCGTTCTTATGGACAGCAAGGAATCAATGGTCAGGCCATCAACGGAAGCATTCTGGAAGATGAACGAACCGCAGCTAGATCCATTGCAATTCGATGTATCGGCAAGAAAGCCGACTGTCGAAAAAACAGGCTGTTTTCCATCGCTACCCGGGACACCCTTCACGCCGACATTTTCAAGCGTAACATCATTCAGGTAGACACCCTTAGGATTGTCCGCTAGGAACGCCGCAGAGTTATGGCTGTCATCCGATTTTGCCAACAAGTAGCAATTCTTGAAGTCGACATTTTCAATATAGACTGTATCAACATTCTTGAAAAGGGATACTCCAGCGCCCTTCAAAAGAATACCCGAAAGGGAATTCGATGAAGAACTCTTGTCACCGACGACATAGACATTTCTTTTGCCAAAGTCAATCGAGCCACTCACATTGGCTGGAGCTCCGGACCAAGGCATACCAATATTGTTGGAGAATTTGATATTGCCTTTCACCCGAATAACCAAGTTTTTTTCACTCGCAGAAAGTTGATTGATCTTTTCCTGAATGCCATCCCATTCACTTACCGAGGTAACGGTTATAATGCGAGCATCGTTCGGCACAGTGGGCAACGTCGGTTGAGCTGCAACGGCGTTGCTAACCATGGACAAAGCCAAAGCGGCCATTCCAAGAACGCACTTAAACTTTTTCATACTGTTGTCTTTATTAAAATTTTTCATCTTTCACCTCCCCACTTGCCTAGAAAGCATAATTCAACGAAAGAATACCGTAGAAGTCCTTGTATTCGTCAGACCGGCTGTCTGGGCGATAATCGTACACGGCGCCCAAAGTCCAGTCCGTAAAGAAGGTCTTCGTGAAGTACACGCGGAACATGACAGAACCATCTACGTCCATTTCCTTTTCGGAATAATCCTCACCCTCGTCGGTGTATTCCAGCAGTTCGCTGCGAAGCGCCCCTGTAAGAGTCAGCTCGAGGAAGTTCTTGGAGATGCCCCAAGTGAAGTTGTCAGAAAGGAACCATTCGAAATCGGTCATGTCGTTGCGGTTGAACACCTTGTAGCGCGGCGTAAACGAGATGACGTTCGTGATATCGCCCACCGTAGTCGTCAAACTGGTCGGGAAGCGATGTTCCACATAATCACCACCATGGAAATAATAACCAAGGAGGCCGTAAGTCTCGTCGCTAAAGTCAAAATCACTAATGCCATCGTCATCGGCAAATTCGGAGAGATCGTTACGGAACGTGAGAATCCAGCCAAGGCTCAGCACGTTATACGGCACCTTGACATCAACATTCACCTGGACGGACTGTTTCAGCAATTTTTCGGTAAAGTCCGCAGCCAAATACTTGTCCTGGACATGGGAATAGTATTGAGCCCAGCGGGCGGAATCGATTTCCAGGGAATCGTTGACTTTGAGAGTAGATTTTCCTCTCGGCTTGAACCAACTATCCTCGTAAACACCCGAAGCCTTGTCGAAATCGGCATAGAGGCGTGTCGGGCGGTGATGGCTTCTGTAATTCAAAGCATAACCAAGAGTCAAGTCCACATAGGGGCCGATATTGATGAGGTTCTTGGCGCTTGCATCCTGTGTGTTGATGGCGCGGTTTTCGTCCATCTGATGTTCTTCAAGCCAGCTGTCCGGAGCCTCGTTGAACAAGCCCCATGTCGTACCTTCGTTGAAACCGAAGGCATTGTACTGGTTGCCGTTACCCGCATTTTCAACATCCACGTCATAAGTCATCGTCAAAGTCCAGAAGTCAGAGAATCCCTGCTTGAAGAACGCTCCGAATTCACGGAAATTCTGAATCTGGTCCGGAGAACCGGCACTGTAGAATTCCGGACCGACGGCACGGAGGTAGGCGCTCAATTCGGACTTGTAGAATGTCCAGCGGAAATCAGCACCAAATGCGGCATTTTTGCCGTTCCAGTCCGACAAGCGGTCGTTTTCGTAACCATTCGAGGCATACTGATTGCGAACCTTCTTCGCCTCTTCGAGCAAGCGCTTCAATTCAGCCCTCATCTGGGAGGTGGTCATCATCGTGTTGTCACCAAAGATGGACACGAGTTCCTTTTCGCTCATGCGGGAAACTTCGCTCGGATTCTTCATCAGGCGGTTAAGCAGGTTATAGTTGGAGGCGCTTACGCCCGCATTGGAGAACACCTGGTTCACGGCGCGCATAGAACGAGCGTTCGACGTATCGGCAGCACCGATAGCGAAGTTGCCGTGGAATTCAATGTTGCCCGGGTAGGCAATCCAGCTACCCTCGGCAAAGGCGGTCTGCGAACTGCGGCGCGGTGTGGCAAGAATTGTATTCTCGCTCATGCCATCGCGGAGGAACGGGTCTTCAATATAGTCCTTGCTGCCCATAAAGCCAAGGAGCCCGGAGAATTGCGGATGCATGTTCCAGCGGACCATACCGCCTGCAACCATTTCCTGGGATTCGGCCTCGCCCACCTCGATATAATCCTTGTAGATATCCGGATTCCTATCGCCTTCTTTCAACGGGTTACGGGTTTCACCCGCAAAGCCGGTCACGACAAAGAGAGGGTCACCGGCGCGGTTGTGCAAAATTTTCAAGTCATAAGAACCACCGAGCACGTCGATCCCTTCAAGGTAGGTGTTCCCGCCGGAGAGGTATATATTACCCAAGGCCAATCTCTGGAACGGGTCCGTATAAATCGCCTGCAAGGTATGAGGATTGAGGCTGTTCCAAGTATCACTGGAAAGGTCAACGGTCAGTTCCAAGGAGCTGCCCCACGGAGATTCCATCAACATGTAGGCATTCAAATTCGTAAAGAATCCAGGAGTCTGGAAATAGTTGACGTAACGGTCGCCTTTCTTGACAGTATCGCTTACGCCACTGTAGAAATCCTTACCTGTATGGTTGTGGCGGGTACGCACGAGGTGGTAGCCCACATCGGAAACCACGTTACCGGACATTTTCCAGCGAGCATTGGGGTCGATATCATCAAGGACAGGCACATTGCCGCTATAGCCACCCGCATTGGGGTTTTTCGGCTCCTTGGGCAATGTAGAATGGAGTTTCCTTGCATTGGAAGCAGCATCTTCATCGTTATAGCTGATGGCATTCTTGAACTTCACCGGGAATTCGGTGGAAACGACACCCAACTTGTTCCCCGTTATGGTAGAACCCGTCTCGGTGACATTGTTGTCGCCCATATTCAAGACAGCCACATCGTTGGAACCGAACGTTGTTGAATTAAGCCTAACTTCGGCATTCGCTTCTGAAACGAGACCGACCTTGTTGTTGTTGACACGGACGTTGTCCAAGCGGAGAGTCGCCTTGTCGGCAGCCCAGAAGCCAACACCCAAGGAGTTCGTCATGATGGAATTCTGGAGAGTCACCTTTGCAGCGCGGGCGTAGACACCCGTTTCAAGAGGTTTGTCGATAAAGGCGTTTTGGACCGTGAGGGTTCCGTTTTCCACAGACACGGCGTTAACGGCATTACGGATAAACACATTCTTGAAGTCGGCCTGCATGGGGCCCGCAATGCGGATACCGCCCCAGTGGCCCATCTTGTTGAACGGGCGGAAAATCACCGGAGACTTTTCTTCACCAGCAACAGCAAGGGAGCCTCCACGAATATCGAGGATGGCTCCCGGTTTGAATGCAATAATGACACCCGGCTGGATGACGAGTGCCTGGCCTTCGCCCACAATCAAGGAATCGCTAATGAGGTACGGGGACTTGTCTTTGCTCAAGAAGCCGGAAACCGAGCCAGAAAGCGGCGTTCCGTTCACGACAGGGAGCGTATCGCCAGAAAGAGCATCTATATCGTCAACCGGTTCTTCGTCGTTCACCTTCGTTGCCACATTTTCCGCTGCCGGAGCGGGAGCCGGGGCCGCAGCAGGGGCTGGTGCCGGTACCGGAGCCGGAGTTGCTGATTGAGCAGGTGCCGGAGCTGGGGCTGGAGCCGGCGCTGGGGCCGGGGCTGGAGCCGGAACGGGAGCAGGTGCCGGAGCCGGAGTTGCAGCCGGGGCTGGCGCGCTAGCTTCTGACGAAGCCTGCGAGGTTTCTCCTGCAGCAAACGATAGAGGGGTGACAATGAGAACTAGCGGGAGAATTCGATATAGAAAATTCATTTAAAAGACCTCGTATACCTTCTGAGCTTTTACAATGTAACCACTCTTATGAGTGACTTCGACTTCTATTTTGTTGACTCCTTTGCGAACCAGTTCCACGGGGACCTGGTAATCCAAAGTCTGAATCTGGTTCAAAGATTCCTCCAAGATGATGCGGCTATTCAGCTTCACAACAACCTTGTAAAGAACACTCGGATCGCCTCCCGGCACACGGACGGTAAACTGAACCGTCTTTACAATCTTGTCATACCCATTCGGAGTCCCAGGAGGATTCGGTACAACTTCGCTTTTTTTGCCGAGAATTTGGACATTAAACTTCCGCGGCGGGAAGCAGCCCAGTTTTTTCTTCAATTCGACCCTGTTTTTCGCCATGTCGACCACCGAGAACACATAATCGTGCACACCCTCGGAGAGTTTGGCGCGTTTCAAGGCGTTACGGGTCAAAGATTCATGCGTTTTCGGCGTTCCGTCCACATCCACGGAGAAGATGGCGGCATCGTCCTCAAGGCCGGAAATGGCGAC
>Ga0265301_10007692_pt1 | contig 10047 bp, 8 predicted proteins | sample AusTroGonzalo_MG_2_FD_193488 | JGI IMG/M metagenome (GOLD analysis project Ga0265301, IMG submission 193488) | Bovine rumen microbial communities from tropical cattle in Woodstock, Queensland, Australia - Gonzalo_04 | ecosystem: Host-associated > Mammals > Digestive system > Stomach > Rumen ...
CGTATTCAGCAACAATACAATTATGAAAGTCTTCAGAATACGATGGGCCAAAAAAACATACAGAAACATCGTATCATCACATTTTTAGCCATCATAGTTGCCCTTGTAGTTATAGCATTGGCTATTTCTCAAATCCGTTTGGCAAGGATTCGCAAAAAAGAAGACGAAGCCAATGCCAACTTATTCCACTTCATGCAGCAGAACAAAGAACTGATCCAGAACAATCTGGCTCAAGAAAGGCAGGTTTCCGACACAACCCAACAATTGTCGGAATTACTCAGTGCCTGGCTTCGAGCCATGCAAAAGCTGGATTATTGCTTGAAAACTCCAAAAGACAAAATTGCCCTTAAGGACCTGGAAAAAGAAGTGTTCGGAGACGGCGACCATTGGGAGGCTGTTAAAGAGGTTCTTGTTGCCATGTATCCCGGCCTATGGGAGACCCTGAAACTGAAATTCCCCGAAATGGACGAAATGGAACTCCGTGTTTGCATGTTGTCTCGTCTCAAGCTTTCACGTTTGGGAGAGGCCACGCTGCTTGGGATAAGCACGAGTGTTCTCGACAAGCTTCGCGCCAAGGTCCGCAAGCGCATGGAACAAGACAATTTGCAATAGTCTACCCGCCAATTCAAGGCCATTTTTGACCCCAAAACTCGGATTCCTTTCCCTAAAAGTTTGGATAAAGGTTTTCATAACCATTTGAAAACAAATGGTTTGCATCATCTTTCATGGACAAAAGTTCGGATGGCTGTTCGGAAAAGCGTGCAATGGTATATTTTCGCATGTGTATCTGACGAGAAAACACTAACCAATAAAAACATTATACCATGAAAAAGCTTTTAATCATCATCGTTTTTGCCTTTGCCGCTTCTCTCACCCGCGCGCAAAGCTACCAACTCCTCAACAATCATTATTTGGGTGATTACTATGTGTTTTTATCAAACCTGGCAGAATTACGCAATGGGGATGTGGTAGCCGACATTTCGTTATTGAACAACTACCCAAACGGGGTTTCCCCTTTACACGACGCATTGGGCCATTGCCTTCTCAAAGTATCTCACAGCAATGCACAAATAGTTGATTCCGTTTTAATACACGAAAACTATTTCAAAATCGTCGGACAACTCCTTACACCCAATCCCAACGGCGAAGATTACATCCTGGCCAGAATCAAGAGCGATGTCACTTGCGACAGCCTTTGCATCAGCAGACTTGGCGAAAACCTCACCCCCATTGCTGCCAGCGTGACCATGCCTTTGGATGAAATCAACCATAACATTAACTTCTGTATGGGCAGCAATGACATCATAATGTCGTATCCTGTATCCTCCATCAACAAGGTCGTCTTCGCACGCTACAATCTAGATGGCATGCTCAAAAACATAGTTTTATATGATGAAGCGATTTGTCCAGTTGCTTTTTTTTATAAAAGCAGGATGAAGGTCTGTGGGGAGGATAACGCCGAATATATGGTGTGCGGAATAAATCAACAAGGGACTACCAACGAATTTTCCTATTGGCTATTAGACTCGACGCTTCAAATCATTGACAGCGCCATAATCCATCCGAATCCGACCGGAATTCATTTCGACGCATACGAAGATAACGACATTGAGATAATGGATAACGAAACCTATCTATTAGCCACCCATTTCCGTGCCGTCCACTCGGGAATAGCCGTGTCAAAACGGGATATGGCAACCCAAACGGATCTGAAAAAGCTATATTTCAATAAATCAGGGCAAGAGTCGCAAGAAATCTTCGGACTATGCAAGGCAAACGACGGGAATTATTACCTAGTATACAAAGATACCGATTTAAAGGTTGTGAAGTTCGACCCTGATTTGAACATCCTTTGGCAGAGGGTATATGATTTTATGGATTCACCATACACCAACAACCATCAGTTCATAACGCTACGAAATGGCGGGGTGGCTGTTGCAGGGACTTTCTCCCAGTTTCTATTCACTGTAAATCCTGAATTATTTATCATCATCATCAATGACGATGGCACTGCCGGCACGCCCGAAACCGAAGCCTTCCTCCGCCCCTATATGTTCTATCCCAACCCCGCACAAGACCAACTCCACCTGCAATACTCGCCCGACGTGCAGCCCACACAAATCGAGCTCTTCGACCTGCAGGGCCGCCTCGTGCGCACACAGAGCAATAGCCTTGAAACCCTCGACCTGCAAGGCCTCGCCACAGGACAATACCTGATGAAGGTCACACTGGCTAACGGAAAGAGCTACACGGACAAGGTCGTCAAGGAATAGCACCCTTGTCTCCATCAACAGAAAATGCCGCCAATGGCGGCATTTTCTATATTTGTGAAAGATTGGTGTCAGATTTGCTTCCCAAAACCCTCACTTGATCTCCACCAGCTCCAAGTCGATGAGCAGCGGAGTGAAGGGAGGCAGCATCTCGCCGAGGTCGAACTCGCCGAAGGCCTGGCTCGACGGCGTGAGCACCGTGACCTTGGCACCCTGCGACAGGGTCATCACGGCCTCTTCGACGGCGGGGATCATCTCGCCGCTGCCGATCTTGAACACCATAGGCTCGCCGTAATCGTAGCTCGACTCGATCTGCTCGCCCTGCAGGTTCCTCAGCACATAGTGCACCGCCACGTCGTCGCCCCACTTGGCCAGCTCACCCTCGCCTTCCTTGGTCGGGAAGAGGTAGATGCCCGACTCGGTGGGCGTATCGGTGATGTTGTTGGCGGCCACATAGGCTTCGATGGCCTTAGCCTCCTGCTCCAGCAGCCTGGCGCGCTCGGCTTCAGCCTCAGCGGCACGCTCGGCCATCAGCTTGTCGTAGGCGGCCTTGTCCATCACGCGGTTCATGCGGATGTCGACGACCATGGGGGTGTAAGGCTGGATGAAATACTCATAGCCTGTGCTGTCGAACGCCAATGCCGAAGGCACGACGAAATGCATCGTGCCGCCTTCGGGCACCATGCCGAGGGCCTCGTGGATGCCCTGGCAGATGAACTCCTCGCCATATTGCATCTCGACAGGCTCCACGCCGAAGGAATTCATGATGGTGTCGCCATCGCTGTCGCACATCAGGAAGTCGAAATCGACGTAGTCGCCCAGCTTGGCCAGCTTGCCCCTGCCCGTCTTCTCCACGACGATGAGTCCCGACTCTGTCATGGTGTTGTTCGGGTCGTCGCGCAAGGCGGCGAGATAGGTCTCCTCCGCCTGACGCAGGCTGTCGAGCAGCACCTTACGCTCGGCCTCGAGGACCTCGAAAGGCTTCACCGCCAACAGCTTCAGGTCGTAGTAGATGGGCTGTCCTGCAAACTCCTCTGGGATCTCCTCGACGCCCATCAGGTTGATGAACACCGAGTCGGCCGACACCACGAGGCGGGCCGAGTCGCCCACATGCATCATCAGCAGGCCGTCGGTGACGTCACCCACGAAATCGGCCTCACGCAAGATGATCGTCATAGGCTCGTCGCCAGCGGTGGTGAGCAGCAAAGAGTCGTTGAAATACTGGGCCATCTCGATGGTCACCTCGTCCTTGAGGCGCGGCATCACGTCGGAGTCGCCCCTGCTGTAGAACTTCATATAGGCGCCATTGTCCATCTTCTTGAAACCGGAGTAGATGGAGTCGCTGCCGCATGAAGCCATCAGCAGGAAGGCAAGACACAGAGAGGCCGTCTTGAAAAGCTTTTTCATCTTATTGGAAGTCAATAAGTTCAACTTCAAAAATCAGGTTGGAGAAAGCAGTAATCTTATCACCGGCGGGTCTGTCGCCATAAGCCAGGTAATAAGGGATGTAGAGCACGCCCTTCTCGCCCTTCGACATCATCCTGATGCCTTCGTCCCAGCCGGGGATCACATGGCCGATGCCAATCGGGATGTTGATGGGCTGGCCTCTCTCGACCGACGAATCGAACACCGTGCCGTCAAGCAGCTTGCCGGTGTAGTGCACCGTCACCACTTGTCCGACTTCAGGATGCTCGCCGTTGCCTTCCTGGGTCATCACATAGTAGAGACCCGACTCGGTAGGCTCGACCTCAATCTTGTTGGCGGCCAGATAGTCGGCCAGCTCCTGGGCGGCCTGGGCGCTCTCTTCGGGATGCTCGCTCTTCATCCTGGCGATGTTTTCTTCCATGGCGGCCCTGGCCTTGGCGGCTTGGCGCAGCTGGAATTCGCTTTCAGGATAGATGTCGTCGATACGGACGTTGAAACGCAACACGTCGGTCGGCTTGAACTCTTCAGGCAGCGTAGGCTGACGGAAGAAGGTGGCAAACGTCGAGTCGATGTTCACGATAAACGCGGCCGAGTCGCCTTTGTGCATCATGGCCAGGCCTTCGAAAATGTCGCCGGCATACAGGGGCTCGATCACCTGCATCGTGTTTTCAGTGGCAGGGATGATGAACAAGGTGTCGTTCACACAGCAGCTGATGGCCAGGTCGATCAGTTCGCCCACCTGAGGCTGTTGGCCCTCGGTCTGGGTGAAGAATTGATAGTAAAGGCCATTCTGGTTCTTCTCATACCCCGGATAGGGCGATTTGGCGCAGGAGCCAAGCACTCCCACCATCATAATGGCTATGGCAGCCATCGAAAAGAATGATTTTTTCATTGTTTTAGTAGATTTATTGATTATTGGATTTTGTTCATTCAGCGATACCCAGCAGTTCGACGTCGAACACCAGGTTGGAGTAGGCCGGCACATTGCCGTAGGCATTGCTGCCGTAAGCCATGGTATAGGGGATCACAAAACGTGCCTTCTCCCCCACGTGCATCAGGCTGATGCCCTCCTCGAGGCCACGCAGCACCTTGTGTTGTCCCAAGGGCACCTCGTAGTGTTCCACGCCCAAATCGTCGGACGAGCCCAACATCGAGCCGTCGAGGAAAGTGGCCACATACTTGACGAGCGCCGTCTGTCCCACCTGAGGCATCGCACCCGTGGTGGTGTTCAGTTTCTTATAGAACAACCCTGATTCGGTATGTTCCGTGATGTTGTTGGCGGTCAGATAGTCCCAATAGGCCTGCTCCGACTCTGCCTTGATGCCTTCCATGGCCCTGTCGGCCTCGGCCTTCAGCTCGTCGGCCGTCTTGATCTCGAGGAGTTTCACCTCATAGCGGAAATAATCGCCGGCCTTCAAGCCCACCGAATCGGGCCTGATGCCGTAGTAACGCATGGCGATCGAATCCGCCTTCACCATGAACGAAGCCGAATCGCCGACGTGCATCATGGCATAGGCCTCTTCCAAGTCGCCAGGGAAATACGACTCCCTGAGCTGGGTGAACACGCCGCTGCCCGACTCCTGGAAGTCATAATACAGCGAATCGTCCAGATAACATGTCATCTGAAGCTTCAAGTAATCCGTCAATTGAGGCTGGACCGCAGTAGGGTTCTGGCTGTGGAACTTATAGTACAAGCCCTTTGCTGTCTTTTGGTAGCCAGGAAACTTCTGGGTGCAAGCCGTCAACAGCATTGCCGTAAGGCAAATCGATGCGAATAAATAAACTCTCTTTTTCATATTCTATTGATTATCAATTATTTTAATCGTATAAACCAAGGTAGCATACTCGGGGATGCGGTTGTCGTCGCCATGCAGTCCGTAGGCCAAATGGAAGGGGATGATGAGTTTGGCGACATCGCCCCGATGCAGATAGGCCATCGCCTCGTCGAGTCCCGACTCCACGGTGCCCTCACCCACGACGAAGGTCTTCGGGCCGTCGTTCTCCGACGAATAGAACAAATCGCCGGCGATGGAGCTCAACTCGTATTCCAAGGTCACGCGCTCGCCCTTGGCGATAGGTTGTTCCGAGCCTTGCTTGAGGATCTGATAGCGCAGGCCTGTCCCCGTCGAGGTCATTTCCAAGCCATGCCGCCTCACATAGTTCTCGATATCCTCCTCCTCTTCGTTCAGCAGATAGCGGTTGGCCGTCTCCATGCTGTTTCTCATCTCTTCTCTCGAAACGGGATTGGTCGGTTGCTGCGGCTTCTCATCACAGGCGAAGAGCGACAGCAAGAGCAACATTATCAGATATTTACTATATTTCTTCATCTCGTTCCGTTCAACAAATCCTTATACTCGGTCAGCACCGCTTTCAGTTGGGCCACCGCCTCTTCAAACGAACACGTCAAGGTGCCGCCAGCCGCATTGGTGTGGCCGCCACCCTTGAAATGCTTGCTGGCCAACTCGTGCACCGAGAAGCTGCCTTTCGACCTGAACGACAGCCTGATCTGGTCCTGACGCTCGGTCACCAAAACGGCCATCTTGATCTTATCCATCGAGAGCGGGAAGTTGACCACACCCTCCGTGTCGCCGACCTTATAGTTGAACCTATCCAAGTCACTCTTACTCAAGGCAATAATGGCCGTTGCGTAGTCATCCAGCACTTCCATCCTATTGTTGATGGAGAAGCCCAACAAGCGGAGACGGTCCTCCGACATGGTGTCGTAGACCAGTTCATGGATGCAGGTGTATGACATGGATTTCTCCACCAAGATGCTGACCAGCTCGAAAGTGCGCGGGTGATAGATGGAATGCGCGAACGAGCCCGTGTCGGTCATGATGCCCACCAGCAGGTTGGTCGAGATGCTCTCCGTAAGATACGACTTGCCGTAGTGCAGGATGATCTCCGTCACGATCTCAGAGGCGCTTGAGACGCAAGTGTCTGAATATGAGCAATAGAACTGGCTTTCGTCAGGGTCACGGTGATGGTCGACCAACACCTTCGGACAGCGTGTCTTTCCGATTTCGTTATGCAAGATGCCGCTGCGCGACAGGCTGTTGAAATCCAACATCATGATGCACTCAGCCTCAGCGATGGCCGTCTTGCAGGCCTCGGCATCCTTCTCGAACACCAGGAAATCCGCTGCACCGGGCATCCAATGGAGAAAGTCAGGGAAATCGTTGGCGACCACCATCTTCACCTCTTTGTCGAAGCCCTTCAGGAACTCCGCCATGGCCAAAACCGAGCCAATGGCATCGCCGTCCGGATTGACGTGGCACGCCAACACGAAGCGTCTATGCGACTGAATTACAGCATCAAAGCGTTCGAAAAAAAGGTCTGGTTGCATATCTTACATAAAAACCTGCAAAGATACACATTTTTCCGATTCGACACCTATTTAATTAATAGAAACAGTTATCTCGGCAAGAATTCCTCGAAGGTATGGTCGGAATACACCATGATCATCCTCTGCACGACGCGGCCCTCTGTGGGGCGGACGGGTTCCGACGGGGTCTCAGCCTCCATGGGCTGACCAAAAAGCGTTCCCTCCAAAGCATCGTCGGCCACCTCTTGTCCTTCGGCAGGCTCCAAGCCCTTTGGGGTAGGGGCCGACGCCATAAAGGGTTCGGAGACCGTGATGGGCCCGACGCCCAAAACAATCCAATCCAGACTGTACTCGGGAAAGGTCTCCTTCAGTTTCTTGACGAAATCCAAGCTGGGGTTGTTGCGTCCCGACAGCAGGTGTGAGACATTCGACGGCTGGATGCCGAGACGAAGGGCAAATTCGGCGGCGGTCAAATTCTTCGCCCTGATGATGTGCGCAATCCTGTCTTTCATTTCGGAATTTTCCATGGTTACATCCTCCAATAATTTTCAATTTTACCTCAAAAACGGTTTACAAAAGTAAAACTTTATCCGTTACAAAATACACTTTGAAGAAATTTATTTTTGTAAATCTTTCAAATTCTTGTAAATTCTTGAAGAAATACTATAAATATAATAATCTATACTATTTTATTTCAATAATTTAAATAATAGTAATACAAAGTTATATTTCGATGTACGTTTATATCTGAAATTCTACTATTTTACTTAAAATAGTAATTTATAAATATTTGAAATACAGCTTATTATATTACAAATTCGCTGATAATTCCAATATTTCATCATGCTAAATAGTTTACACAAATACAATTGTAATATTTATCAATGTAAATTATTTTATAATTATTTGATTATCAATTATATACAAAATTATAGGTTTATAGTTGTAAATTTGACGGGGTCGAGAAAAACGGATGCGAGAAACCTCGAATTTGGCGTTTTTCCGCTCCCTCCCAATCCATTTGTCAACTCAAAAACCGGCCCGCTCTACGGCCTCGAAATCGCCCTTATTTTCGTTTTCGGTGTTCTTCCCTACTCCACTTGTTCATCCCATTTTTTCCGTTTTTCGCCCATCCTGTCACACACCTTATTAATATATATACACTCCGCCGTAACGAAAAAAGCCCTATCTTTGCCGCCCCATGAGGAAGAAAGAGCACCATATCCAGAACCTGATTTCGGAAGGCGAGCACCAGATGCTCGATTTCAAGTTCGAGATTTCCGACAGTCGGCGCATCGCCCGTTCGTTGGCTGCATTCGCCAACACCGACGGCGGGAGGCTCTTGGTGGGCGTCAAGGACAACGGTGCCATCGCCGGCGTACGTTCCGACGAGGAGATCCACATGATTGAGGCCGCGGCCGAGATGTACTGCCAGCCCAAGGTAGAATACAGCATCGAGGAATGGGAGATCAACGGGAAGACCGTGCTCGAGGTCATCATCCCCAGGGACAAGCACCACAAGCACAAAGCGCCTGACAATCAAGGTAATTACAAGATCTTCGTGCGCGTGAAGGACGAGAACCTCGTTGCCGACAGCGTATTAATTAAGGTGTGGAAATCCGAAAAATACCACAAGCCCGCCAAAATCGCCTTCACCGAGGCCGAGACACAGTTGCTCCGCTACCTCACGGACAACGCAGAGGTCACCCTGCAGGAGTTCCAGGAAATGGCGCATATTAATAAAAGGAGAGCGGAGGCCATCCTCGCAGATTTCATCATTGTCGGCACAATTGAGCTCATCCAGACCAGCCAAAACACGGTTTTCAGGCTCTCAACGCCCCAAAAAGTGGAATGATAAGGCCAAAAATGGGTAGGTTTTTCTTGTAGATGCAATTTTTATTAAATTGATTAACAGAAAAATATGATTTATCATCAAAAATAATTGAATTTTTTGATTGCCAATAATAAAAAAGGTCGTACCTTTGCAATCCGCTTCGCCCAAAAAAGAGGGGTTGGATCGTGAGAAGACGAAGCGAAAAGTTCTTTGAAAGCTTGAGGCCAGCACAAGAACGATGTCCGCGACGCCGTTGAGGCGAGGGCGCGGACACGGGAATAAGGAACACAAGAGAACGAAAGCGGAACCCGAGATTCAGAGTAAAACAGAAAAAAGACAATAGTACAACGAAGAGTTTGATCCTGGCTCAGGATGAACGCTAGCGGCAGGCCTAATACATGCAAGTCGGACGGTAAGCGCCCCTTCGGGGGCGCGAGAGTGGCGGACGGGTGCGCAACGCGTATGCAACCCACCCCGTCCCGGCGGATAGCCGGTGGAAACGCCGGATAATCCGCCATGCGCCGCGGAGGGGGCATCCCCTACGTGGCAAAGCCTTATGGCGGGACGGGACGGGCATGCGTCCCATTAGCTTGTTGGCGGGGCGACGGCCCACCAAGGCTACGATGGGTAGGGGATCTGAGAGGACGGTCCCCCACACTGGTACTGAGACACGGACCAGACTCCTGCGGGAGGCAGCAGTAAGGGATATTGGGCAATGGGGGGAACCCTGACCCAGCCATGCCGCGTGAGGGAATGAGGCCCTACGGGTCGTGAACCTCTTTTATACGGGGACAAGGACGGCGTCGGGAACGCCGTTTGAGGGTACCGTAGGAATAAGCGTCGGCTAACTCCGTGCCAGCAGCCGCGGTAATACGGAGGACGCGAGCGTTATCCGGATTCATTGGGTTTAAAGGGTGCGCAGGCGGCCGAGCAAGTCAGCGGTGAAAGCCCGGGGCCCAACCCCGGAAGTGCCGTTGATACTGTTCGGCTTGAATGCGGTCGAGGCGGGCGGAACGTGGCGTGTAGCGGTGAAATGCGTAGATATGCCACAGAACGCCGATAGCGAAGGCAGCTCGCCAGGCCTGCATTGACGCTCGGGCACGAAAGCGTGGGGATCGAACAGGATTAGATACCCTGGTAGTCCACGCCGTAAACGATGGGCGCTCGTCGTCGGCGACAGAATGTCGGCGGCC
>Ga0265301_10007695_pt1 | contig 10045 bp, 9 predicted proteins | sample AusTroGonzalo_MG_2_FD_193488 | JGI IMG/M metagenome (GOLD analysis project Ga0265301, IMG submission 193488) | Bovine rumen microbial communities from tropical cattle in Woodstock, Queensland, Australia - Gonzalo_04 | ecosystem: Host-associated > Mammals > Digestive system > Stomach > Rumen ...
TAGAGGTATCCCTCAACGGGGGTATTTTCGTTGTTCTGAGTGAAATAGAATAACATTCCGCCAGCGGCTATTAGCGCGGCGGCCGCGATCACGGCTATGTACTGTACTTTCATCAGGGTATTAATGCAGATGACCGTATTTTAGCATGGGTGTCCCCGCACGGATGATGTATACAGGCAGTAGAAGAACCGTCTTTATACGGAGCGTCTATTCAACCCATGATGGAGTTCGTCGAGATAGGTCCCGGATCCGCAGCGGAGCTGTCGGAATATCTGTATCCGATATGGCATGAGGTTTTCGACAGGCTGATGCCCTGGGAAGAGGCGGAATATGTTTTCAACGCTTGGAACACCCCTGATAACATTGTGAAGACGATGTCCGAAGGATATGTATATGGATACATATCCGAAGAGAGCCAGCGCATCGGAATGTATTCGTACCGCGTATGCGACGACGGCAGATTCTACATCAACAAGCTGTATCTTGAGAGCGCATTCAGAGGGAAGGGTCTCGGAAGCAAGGCGATCCAGAAGATGTTCGATATCGGCCGTTCGGAGGGATGCCATGAGGCGTATCTCAACGTGTACTACAAGAACAGCGATGCGATCAAGGCATATCAGCGCGCGGGCATGACAGGTTACAGGCACAAGGAGAGCATCGGCAACGGATACTACCGCGATGATTACATCATGAGCGCCAAGTTATAAATCGGATCCTGACCCGGCAGCTCCTTAGAACTGTCCGGGCCAGAGTTTTATTTCTGTCGGATGGGATCAGGAAGTTCCGGTTTTCGTGTCCTTTTTAGGCAGTTTTACTGCGGACAGGATATCGAGTCTCTTCTCAGCCTTTTCATCGACCACGTTGGGATCGAACTTCTTCGTGAAGTATATGAGAGCTATTCCCAAGCCTATGGCGCCTATGAAGTTGATGAAGCATTCGATGTAGACCACTTCCATGACGGTCGTGGCGAAGACTGCGATGAGGATGAGCCTCAGTACTCCGAACCCGAGATAGACCGGTGCAGAGATCTCCGATTTCCTGACGACCTGGAGCATGTTGGTGCACATCCTCTGCAGGAGATAGAACGGGATCACGGCAGCATAAATGCGCGAGGCCGTGATCAATTCATCCGTTATCGCGGTGTTGCCGTTCCCGAATATAGAGACGATAGGTTCTGTGAAGAAGAGGAGGGCGAACATCGGTATCAGGGAAAGTCCCAGCAAGAGCTTGAACGAGAATGTCATCGACGATCTCATCACGGATACGTTGTGCGCTCCCGCCTGAGCGGAGCAGACGGGCTGAGCTCCCGTCGAAATCGAATCGGGAATCATGGTCATAAGGTACGGGAAGGCGAATCCCAGTCCGGTTATGGCCAGTGCAGTGGAGCCTACGGATGTCGATACGAGGACGGTCTGTGCAAGCATGATCACTCCTCCCAGAGCTTCCTCGACGGCCTTGGGTCCGCCCACTGTAAGAATCTCTCTGAGTGCGGAGGATTTGGGAGTGATGAATCTGATCTTGAAATGATATTTCCCTTTCTTGAAGAAGTAAAACGAGGCCAGCGTAGATGCCACCGATCCCAATGCAGTGGCTGCGGATGCCCCCAGTATGCCCCATCCGAAGTTGTTGATGAAGACTGGGGTGAGGATGGCGTTGACAGGGACGCTCAGCAGGGCGCATAATGTCATTATCTTCATGGCTCCCTCCGCCTTGAACAGGCTGCCGAGCACTCCCGACAGGATGATCGCCGGACATCCGATGGCAAGAGGCAGCACATACTGTTTGGCCAGCTCTGTGATCTCCGGCCCTTGGACCGATACTATGGGGTCTATCGAGAGGATCAGGAAAAGCGCAGTAGGGATCGATAATAGGAGCGAAAGGAACAGCGATGCGTTGGCCAGATCCTGAGACCTGGAATAATCCTTCTTTCCCAGCGTGTATGAGATACAGATGCAGGCTCCGGTACCTACTCCGACCCCTATGGCGGCGACCACCGAGTATATCGGAGACACAGTGGATATGGCTGAAACGGCCTCATCGCTGATTTTGGAAATCCACATCTTGTCCAGGAAGGAATTCACCTTCGTGGCGACGAAGGTCATGCTGACAATGAGCGACATGTATACGATGGCGCGCTTCGGGTCGTTGAGCATCAGTTCGAGGGCGGCCTTCTTCTCTTTCTTCTCCCTCTCTTTCTCATCCTCGTCTTCCCTTACTTCCTGCTGGTCGTTCTCCTCTTCCTTTGCCTCTTTTTCCTGTTCTTTGATGATCCTTATCTTCTCTCTGAGCAGATCAAGGAGTTCCTTGTAGTCTATCTTGTCTAATTTCTCATGGATCCCGGTCTTTATCTGCCATAGCTTCAGATCGATCTCGTACAGCTGTACGGTCCTGACAATGTTGTACAGCCACATGCTGATGGCGGCTGTAAGTATTACTGTGTGGATGAGGGGGATGAATATCGATTGGTCAGTGAGAAGGAAATTGTAGAAGATTGCTTCAAGAATGTAAAGGGAGGCGGTTATGAGGAAAATCTTCAGACCTTGTCTGACCTCTCCGAAGTATATTATTCCTGAACCGGGGATCACGGCTGATAGCACTAGGGCTATCAGCCAGTCCTCCGGGGGTCTTACGACTTTGTTCAGAAGCTGTTTCAGAGCATCGTCCGATAATTGACGCTGCTGTACCATCTCTATCGTTTTCCTGCAGGATCAGCTCTTCTTCTGGATATTCAGTTCGTGTCCGAATATTAGAGGTAGATTCATGTTCTCCTGTATTTCGTCGTATACGAGGATCTTCATCGCCTTACCGTTGTCTCCGTAGAACGACACATGGTCGTCTGCGAACACGGCCTGGTTGAATTTCATCGTGAGCAGCGTGGACATGAAGATCTTGTCCAGATCGCGGACCTCCAGCAGATGCTCGCCGTTATCCTTGTTCGTGGCGACGAGGTTGAACGATAGGAATTCTCTGCTCCTTACCAGGATCTCAATGGGCTCCTTGCCGTTGGAATCGATGTGCTGCTTGAGAGCTTCGGCTTCAGAGGTGAGTATGTAAGCATCATCTGTACAGACCATGCGCCTTCTCATTGCGATGATGTTGTCCTTGGCACCGCTGGCCATGGTCGGCATTTCCATCGATGGATCCATGGTGACGAACAGGATGACTATTGAAATGATACCAACGGCGATGAGGAAGTGGGCATCTTCCCACCACATCCCTACCCAATCCGGGTTATCGATCATACAGAGACGGGCATCGACTATCAGCATCACTGCGCTTCCTATAGCAAGGATCATCATGCACAGCCTTACTCTGATCACGTTGTAGTCGTATCCGAGCCATATGGTGACTCCGAGTATTACGGAGACGGCACCGAGTGCCGCTGCTATCAGGAAGAATGCCAAGGGTGTATTGTCGCCCAATAGTGTCATCAGTCCGATCTTGACTGTTAGGTATACTCCCAGGACGATCATAGCGACCAGCAGTACGCGTTTGAGACCGTATTTCATTGAATAAACGCAGCAGAGAACTCCGACCACCATCACTGCCAGGCTCACGAGTTCTTGGGCCTCGAACAGATGATCTTTACCTAAGACCAGCCAGACGTAGAGGCTGACTCCTATCATCGCTATCATGAGCAGAAGTGCGCGGTGCATTCTTGTGATCTTCATGCCGCATCGCCTCCTGCTTTCTTCGTGTTGTCGAAAAGGAGCGGTCCATCCAGTTCGTCCGCGTCTTTGATGTGGAATATCGCCTCTCCTCTGTCAGCGCACTGGATCACAAGGGCGTTGTCGATGAATTTCGCTCCTTCCACACGGACGGTGCTGGTCCCTATGAACGAGCCCTTGTTGTGGTCGCTCAGTGTCATGTAGATCTCTCCTTCGGGGCCGTTCCACCTCTGGAGGCTTGCATAGTTGGTCCTGAACTTATCCTGGTAGGGGAAGCAGTATTCGGAGTACACCGGGCCTTCGATGGGACCTTTGTCCGAAGATGTTTTTCCATCGACGAAGTCGAGGATCTCCTGAACCGCAGTTGGGGGGATGGATGCCCTCATCATCGTTCCGTCCACTCCTCTGATACCCGAGGAGAGACGGAGGGCTATGGCCACATTGGTGGACTTGCGCACAGGCTCGGACCACACCAGGCCTATGTACATGAGATAGATCGCCAGGCTGATCAGGTCATCAATGTTCTCTGCGAAGAAGCTTTCCAGGTTCTCAGCGTCGTTGAAGCCCATGGCAATCGATATTCCAGTCAGTATCACGAAGGCGGTCGAACCGATAAGAACGAAGATGATGGATCTCGCATTGCCCCTGAGATACCTGCTACCGGAGTAGATCAGGTTTCCTCCCATTATGCAGAACGTAAGGGAGATTGCGAATGTTATCATGCTGTCGTCGAAGACCCCGGGCAGGTAATTCATGAATCTCGAAAAACCGATTCCGATTGCATACAGACCGACAGCCCAGAACACGCTTCTGTGCTTATCTAGCAGGATCAGTACACCGCTTACAATCGGCATGGTGTATATGACTAATGCGCGTAACAGGTCGTCTCTCAGGTATACGATGCCTGCTACTCCGTAGGCTATGAGGACCAAGGACATCAATACGCTCAGATGCTTCAGGATCCAATCGCAGATTGCCCTAATTCCTAGGCGGATGCTTTCAATGCTCATTGGGGGTCAACTTCCTTCCAACAATACGTGGTGTTTGGCGGAAGGGGATGCGTAAAAATAAAACCTTTCAGAGAAAAGAAGAGTTTTGGAGACCTTTTTTCTTCTTTCCAGAAGATTGTACCTATTATTATATCTGGAAATCCGTTTTTGGTATCATGGATACTCGCAGTCAGAGGGAAACCACCAAAACCACATACGCGTCCGTATTTCTGGGCTCGATGATGGTGCTGGTGGGAATAGGCATGATTATCACGCATATCCTCTTCCCTCCCGACGGCAGCGGTATCATGAGCACTCAGGACGGTCCCTTCGGATACATCAGCAGAGGGATCCTCGTCGTGGGCGGATTGATAATCCTGTTCTACCGCAGAAAAGGGAATTACTTCATCGTGGGCCTCTACGCCATAATATTGGGGACATCAAGGATAATCCGCTCCTTCCCAGGTCTCACCGGTGAGAGCGATTACGGATTCTATGCTTCCATCGTGTTCATCGGTATAGGGGCGAATCTGGTGATCAGCGGTTACAACCACCTTACCGTCCGTACCAGGAATCCGACGATGATGAGGATAACAGCTATCGCGATGCTGTCCATGTATTTCATCGCGCTTATGTTCGTCTATATCAACCAGCTGGATCTGTCTTCTGCCGTAAGGAATGCAGCCGACATGCTGTGGTTTGCCCCGCTCTACATCTCGCTCATCGTAATTTTGAGCAGCAAGGAGATCCTTGACAACATCCCCATGGGCCGTATCAGGAGATACAGCGCATCCATCAGCGATACGATGTACATTGGCGATTCCGTCACAGTCTCTCCGGAGGATGCGGAGACCATAAAGGAAGGCCTCTCTGATGCTAGCGGATGGATCGAGAGGGATGTCGCAGGAATGCAGGTAAGGGAAGCGAAAGTATCGTTCCGCACCGAGGCAGGAGACAGAGATGTCATCCTCGGAAAGGTCTCCGGAAAGGACGGTATGGTCGTCAGCATCGTAGATGATTCCACCGATTCTTTCGTGATGGGGAAGAGATTCAAAGTACAGAGATTCAAAGAATCGGACGGCACTTTGGAGCTGTACGACGGCAACGGTGTCTGCGCCGTATTGAGAGTAGGAGGCGATGAATGATGGAGTTCGGAAAGATACATCCGGAATACATATTGATCGCCATCCTGTTCTTTGGCTTCATAGTGAAACTCTACACGGTCGGTCCGGTTCTCGAGTACTTCGATGATTTCTCGATCGGAGAGTTCGTACTTCTCGAGCTGGTCTATGTTATCGGTATGTTAGCATTGGCTTTTTCCCGTAAGAGCGATATTCACAGGTGTCTTTTCGTCGGGTCGATCGTTTACAGCATCATCTATTTCATAACAGCATTCGACATGCTGTTCAAGTCATTCCAGTACTACGACAACCGTTTTGAGACGTTCGTAGAGGGAATCCTGATGATGGCCGTAGGTATCCTGATGATCTACAACATCGTGACGTACATCAGGAAGCTGTCATCCAGCACAGCCATGATCTTCTACGCGCTGATCGCATCTCTGATTTTAGAGATCATCCTGCTGTTCTCATCGTACAGGCAGTTCAGGGATATCGGGGATGTCATCCGGTTTAATTGGGACAGCCTGCCTACCTATCTGCTGTGCATTTATCTGCTTGTGATCGTGAACAAGACAGAGATCAAACGGAATACGCTGCTGTTCTCGGTGAGATCTTCTTTCAGGAAGATCGAGAAATCAACATTCTTCCAAGGTCTGACCGTGGAACGCTCGGTGGTCGGAGAGATCAAAGGGCTCGACGGAAGCAACCTTTGGTGCGACAGGTACGAGTTCATGATGAACTCCTACGAGAAGGACGATTACAAGGCAGTGTTGGTCAAGGACGGGGAACGTATACATGTTATGATAACAAACCGGGACGACACGACAGGTATGAACGGTTACAGGTTCGATCTTCGCGGAGTTGTTTTGGATACGGGTGATATCGAGACATGCGATACCGTGAGGCTGTATGACGAGGACGGTTACTTCGTTCAGTTGATCGTCTCCGAGGGGTATGTGGATAGGAACAGTGAACCGACGCTCAAGGAGCGCCTGATGTCCCGCTGAGGTCCTTCTTCAGAAACCGCCGTGTCGGAAACAGTTGATATCCCAAGACTGCATTTTTGTCATCATGAGCGGAAAGGCTTTCCTGTCGTACGCCGTCGTGGTGTTATTCATACTGTCATCATCAGCCGCGATGATATCCTCTGCTTCAGCGGATCAGGCGACGGATGGTGCAGGGTTGCCATCTAATTTCGATCAGAGGGACCTCGGCATCGTCACACCACCCAGATATCAGTATCCATGGGATACATGCTGGGCCTTCGCCGGTACGGGCTCTGCGGAGACCGCCATCCTGTCCGCTATGGGCAGCACCTATGAGGAAACAGGATTGAATCTGTCGGTGAGGCATGTCGCGTATTTTGCCAACAATTATGTCGATGAGCCGGTCACATACACGCAGAAAGGGGAGGGGCTGCATGCAAGGTCCTCCGATCCCAACGCCCCGTTGGCCTCGGGCGGAGTCTCCTACATTTACGCTCAATTCTTCTCTACAGGAGTAAGCCCGGTCCCGGAGGATTCCTATCCGTACCATGGCAAGAACGGAGAGACGATGAGTCAATTCTATCAGGACCACGACCGTGCCGAGGTCGTGGTCAGAGAAGACAATAAGGATCTTGAGGAGCTGATACCATTCCTTATGGAGGAGGATAGGGAGAAGCTCTTCGATTCCTGGATCGAGAAAGGGTTCGTATTCCCCGAGGGGGTCGATGCGGAGAATTTCACGTTCGATGATTTCGTGGAGGCGGACATCGACTATCTGGAGCGTCAGTATCAGGAGCATGACGAGTATTCCATATACGATGATTGGAGCATAGGCATCGAAGGCCGCAACAGCAACGCAGTGTACACAATGATGGACGGCAACAGGATGAAGGATCCGTGCAAGACGGAAGGATCGGAATGGGTCGGCATCGATGAGGATGCCATGAATGCAATCAAATCGGAGCTAATGCTAGGACACGGTCTATCGATATCATACGGTGCAGTCAGCAAAGGATACAACGATGAATTCGGAACGTATTATCAGACGACCACGATAGCCACTCACGCTGTGCAGATAGTCGGTTGGGATGACAGCATCTCCAAGGACAAGTTCGCATATGTCGTAGAGGACCTCAGGTTCACACCTGAAGGTGACGGTGCATGGCTCTGCAAGAACAGCTGGGGTTCCGAGACCTACGGGTATGATATCGGCGGAAAGACCTACTACAACGATTGGGGCATCAAGGATGAGAACGGCAAGCACACAGGATACTTCTGGCTGTCATATTACGACAGGTCCCTGAAGTATGTCGAATCCGTATCATTCTCGGACAGGCTCAGCGATGAGAACGGATGCACATGCTACGTCTACGATTTCCTTCCCGACGATAAGAACAGGCACTGCGAATACGATGTCCCCGTATCGATGTCGAACGTGTTCACAGCGGACAGCGATATGAAGATCACAGGCATCTCGGTGAGCACGCGCGAATACGGCAGCGACATCAGCGTCAAGGTGTATGCGGATCCGGAATCAGGGGACCCTTCATCAGGTAAATTGATCTACGAGACTGAATGCAGCTATCCTTATGCCGGGATACATGTGATCTATCCCGATAAGACGGTCGAGATGAAGAAGGGACAGAGATTCAGTGTAGTCTATGAGGAGCGTACCCCGGAAGGAAAATATGTCTTAGGAGTGAACTCGTACTCCAAGGAAGGACTCAAGATCTACGGCGTATCGGTGGTCAACAGAGGAGAGAGTTTCCTGAATCTCGGGGACGGTTGGAAGGACCTGACCGATGAGATGGAGAAACTGGAGATCTACGATCCCGGGCTCGCAATGGACAACTTCAGCATCAAGGTGTTCTCTTCCGATTACCGTTCCGAAGACGACCATCCGGAGTATGCGGCGGTGCTGTTCGGAATCATAGCGATAGGAGCGATCGTCCTGCTTCTTGTAAGAAGACGCTGATCAAAATACCGATAGAAAACAACGTAAAACGAAGGTGTCTTCCGTCCTGATTTTCCGTCAGGACGGATGACCGTTTCTTAATCGAATTCTACTGTGAAATATTTCTCGCGATAGCAGGATTCGCTGCACATGCATTCGTTAGATTTTTCTTTCCCGAGATAGCTGTTGTTTTTATCGTGCATCAGAAACAGTACTTCATATGGATAGTATTCTCACGAAGACTGCAGGGGCAATTAGCATAGTTCGTGAAACCGAGACCATACCTGTAGGGGAGATAGTAATCAAGACGGCCACCGGGAAGTACATCTGCACGGTATGCGGTTACGTGTACGATCCCGCGGTCGGCGATCCCGGCAGAAACATCCCTCCCGGAGCGGCATTCGAGGATCTTCCCGATGACTGGCGCTGCCCGAGATGCAAGAACGATAAAACGAAATTCAACAAAGCCTGAAGGGAGAATCCGGGCCGCTCAGGCGGCCCTTACCCTTCTCAAATCATTTCATCGAACGGTCTGGATTTTTGGACCCTCCGAGAATACATGGTACGATTCGGTTATTGCGGCCACAGTGGCGACGGCACACACTGTCGCAGCTGTGAACAGGAGATCGAAGAACGGTACGGTCAGCGGCAGCAGGAAGACCAAGAATCCTGTGATCTTGTTCAGTACGGAATGATCCGAGACCATCGTTCTGTTCTTGGCGAATCCGTAGATCATGCTTACGATCTTGATCGCTGCTATGATGCACACCCACATCCACAGCCATGTCGGGATGTCCAGCTCCGGAACGATCTTCACCAATGCCGATACTACGAAAATGATATCCGCGACAGAATCGAGTTTGGATCCGAATTCCGATTCGGTGTTGGTCCTCCTTGCAACGGTCCCGTCGATCATATCTGTTATTCCGCCGGCTATGTACACTATGTAGAAGCCCGGAGAGAATGTGGGGAAGAACAGCAACGTGATAGCGAGCATTATTCTCGAACACGTAAGCAGGTTCGCAACGGTCCATTTCGTGGTATTCCTCTTTCCTACGATGGTCAGGGATCAGTATATTCTTTGCTCATGAAACGGCACGATTCTTTCGAAGCATCGCGAGGATAGAAGACTTCGTCAGATTGTTGTACACATAAGCGAATGTATCGACTTTATCGATGCCTATATCGAGATCTGACCAGGGCCAGTATCAGCAAGGTGATGAACATCTTTGATTCTATGGGAGCCTGAACTCAATGAGAGGATAATCATGTCTGCCCGATTGACATCATTCAGTCTTCGGGCCTTTATTCCTGTTCGCCCTTCTCT
>Ga0265301_10007697_pt1 | contig 10045 bp, 6 predicted proteins | sample AusTroGonzalo_MG_2_FD_193488 | JGI IMG/M metagenome (GOLD analysis project Ga0265301, IMG submission 193488) | Bovine rumen microbial communities from tropical cattle in Woodstock, Queensland, Australia - Gonzalo_04 | ecosystem: Host-associated > Mammals > Digestive system > Stomach > Rumen ...
AAACCCAGCGCTTTTGAAATCACCGGCGGAACCATTTCCGGTAACGAGGGCGTTAGCAAAGGCGGCGGTATCCGCATTAAGCCCGGTTCTGTTGAAGCTACTATCTCTGGCTGCACCTTCTCAAACAACGATGTAAATAAATCAGGTGACAGCAGAGGCGGCGCTATCCATCTGGATGGAAATGATGCCAATGATAAGCTGACCGTGACAAATTGTACCTTTAGCAACAATACCGCCAGTCTGACTGGCGCAGATGTATTTGTGCTCAAGGGCGAGGCTACGTTTGAAGGCTGTACGTTCTCTGACAAGAATACCGTCATAATTTACACAGCAAATGCAGCTGTCAACGTAATCCTGGCCGACAATGCAGACAATGCGAGCACGATTGCTGCAATGGATGGCACAACACTGAAGTCTGTAACACTCAAAAACCGCGTACTCTATAAGGACGGCGACTGGAATACGATTTGTCTGCCCTTTGATGTGGACCTAACCGACGTAAATGGTCCATTGTTTGGCACTGGCGTTGAAGCCCGTACAGTCAATGAGGCTACATTCGATAATGGCGAACTGTCGCTGACTTTCAGTGACCCTGTTAGCTCCCTCATCGCTGGCAAGCCCTATATTATCCAGTGGACAAAGGATGATAATTATGTCAACAACAATACTTACAATCTCTTCGAACCCGTATTCACGAATGCAAGTATAGATAGCAGCAACCATGATGTCGTCTTTACTGGTGGCAATGGCAGGTTCAAAGGCAGTTATGATTATCAGGCGTTTACCGCTACTGATTACAGCATCCTGCTGATGGGCCTCAATAACCGTCTCTACAGCCCTGCAGCCGGTTCCAGCCTCGGCGCTTTCCGTGCTTTCTTCCAGTTGGATGATTCCAACAACATCAAAGTGAAGGCACTTTCTATGAACTTCGACGGTGGTGAAGACCCGGATGGAATTACCCTAATTGACAATGAACAATTGACAATTGACAATGGCGCGTGGTACACAATCGACGGCCGCCGCCTCGACAGCAAGCCCGCACAGAAGGGTATCTACGTGAATAATGGTAAGGTGGTTGTGGTTAAATAAAACAGGAGGACATGACAATGAAAAAAGAATATACTAAGCCCAATATGGTGGTTGTGAATATACAACCTACAGAAATTATCTGCCAAAGCCGCAATGTCAATTTTCTCGTAAAAGGCATGAATAGTAATTTGCCGCTTGAAGATGCTATTATCTTAGACTTCAACCCTAAGGATGAAGTGGGACGTGCAGTTGAGTTCAACATGAATGTCATAACTTGGGATGAATGGTAAAAATGTAAATGGTAAAAAGAATCTATATATGTATTTGAAGAAAATGGGCTGGCTGTGAGGTTAGTCCATTTTTTATTTGTATCTTTGTCGCGCAATTACATAAAAAACGAACAAACGATGAAACGATTTATGGCATTTATGGCGCTTTTGTGCGCTATCTTCTTTGTTAATGCAGCAGACAAGCTGACCCTGAACGACCTGACTGGCGGCGTATATTCTGCCCATGGCATCTCCGGGGTTACTCCGCTGCTGGACGGCGAGAGCTACAGCCAGATTTCCGGCGACGGCAAACAAATCGTCAGGCACAGCTTCCGCACAGGCGAGGAGACAGGCGTGCTCTTCGATGTGAACAACATCAAGAACCGCGTCAAGATAGACCGTATAGACGGCTACCAGATGAGCCCCGACGAGAAGAACATCCTGGTTCGGACCGAGACGAAGAGCATCTATCGCCATAGCCGTACCGCCGAATACTACATCTACAACATCAAGAACCGCACTCTGGCACATCTGAGCGAAGGCGGACCGCAGGAACAACCGCTCTGGAGCCGCGACGGTACGATGATTGCTTTCGTTCGCGACGGTAACCTCTTCCTCGTCAAACTGCTTTTCAACAATAGCGAGAGCCAGATAACGAAGGACGGTGAGTTCAACAAGGTCATCAACGGAAAGCCCGACTGGGTGAACGAGGAGGAATTCTCCTTCGCCCGCGCCTTTGACTTCAATGCCGATAACACGATGATTGCTTGGATTCGCTACGACGAGTCGGAAGTGCCCCTCTATAGTTTCCCTTGGTACAAAGGACTGAAGCCCGAGAAGCAGGAATATGCCGACTATCCCGGCTCATACGACTACAAGTATCCCATAGCCGGAGCACGCAACAGCACCGTCAGCGTCCACAGCTTCGACATCAAGAGCCGTGCTATCCGCAAGATGCAGCTGCCTATTCCCTCCGATGGCTATGTGCCCCGTATCTTCTTTACCAAGGATGATGCCGAGAAACTGCTCATCCTCACACTCAATCGTCATCAGGACCAGCTCGACATCTATCTGGCCAATCCCAGAAGCACCGAGTGCCGTGTCATTGTTCGCGAACAGGCCGAGTGCTATGTTCCCGAGGAGACACTTAAGGCATTCAAGGTCGTTCCAGACGGTTTCGTACTGATGAGCGAACGCAGCGGTTATAAACACCTCTATCTCTACGACCTGACTGGTACTCTGCGTCGCCAGCTCACGAGCGGAACATACGAGGTGCGTTCTTTCTACGGCTACGATAGCAAAACAGGCAATACCTTCTTTGCAAGCAATCAGGAGAGCCCCCTTCGCCAAAGCATCTACAAGAGCGACTCGAAGAGCAAAGTGACACGCCTCAGCTCCTCTGCAACAGGTTGGAACAGTGCTATCTTCAGTACAGACTTCCGCTACTATATGAATACATGGAGCGACCTGAATACGCCCAGTGTCACTACACTTTGCGAGGCTTCTGGCAAGACAATCAAGACCCTCGAAGACAATGCAGCGCTGCGTCAGAAACTTGCAGGCTTGCAGTTGGGAGAGCGTAAGTTCTTTACCTTTACCACAGCCGATGGCGTACAACTGAACGGCTTTATGGTTCTGCCGGCGGATTTCAATCCTGGCAAGAAATATCCCGTCGTGATGCATCAATACAGCGGACCTGGCAGTCAGCAAGTTGTGGATAGCTGGAACGCTGGAAACATGGGTGGCTGCCTGTATGAGCAGTATCTGGCACAGGAAGGTTTCATCAGCGTCTGCGTGGATGGTCGCGGTACTGGCGGTCGTGGCAGGGACTTTGAACAGTGCACGTATCTCAAACTCGGTCAGTTGGAGAGTCATGACCAGGTGGAGACTGCTATCTGGCTTGGGCAGCAGTCCTATGTCGATAAGGACCACATTGCCATTTGGGGCTGGAGCTATGGCGGCTTCAATACTCTGATGAGCATGAGCGAAGGCCGTCCTGTCTTTGCTGCAGGTGTTGCTGTGGCGGCTCCCACCAGTTGGCGCTACTACGACAGCATCTATACCGAGCGCTTTATGCGGACACCCAAAGAGAATGGAGCGGGCTATGATGTCTGCCCCATCAGTCGCGCTGCAAAACTGAGCGGAAAACTATTGCTCATTCATGGTATGGCCGACGATAACGTTCATTTCCGAAATGCAGCAGAATACACAGAAGCCCTTGTCCAGGCAGACAAGGACTTCCGCGAACTGACTTATACAAACCGTAATCACAGCATTTACGGAGGCAACACCAGAAATCACCTCTTCCGCCAGATTACACAGCACTTCAAGGAAAGCCTAAAGTAAAGTTCCTAGTAAACCCTTTCTCCGAAGATCAGGCTGCCGATGCGGACCATATTACTGCCGTGAGCGACAGCAATAGGGTAGTCGGCACTCATGCCCCAAGAACATTCGCAGAAAGTAGAGGAGTCGGAGAAATACGCTTCTTTAATCTGTAGAAAAAGTTTGCGGGCTTGCTCGAATTCGGAAGCGATGAGGGCTTCATCGTCTGTATTCGTTGCCATACACATCAGACCGGCAATGCTGACGTTTTTGTACTCGCGCCAGGTTCCACTCCCCATAAAGTCGAGCAATTCTTCGGGAGTGAAGCCATACTTTGTCTCTTCCTTGGCGACATGCACCTCTAAAAGGATGGGGATGATGCGCCCGTAACGCTTTGCCTGCTTGTCAATCTCCTTGATCAGGTGCTCGGAATCGACGGCATGAATAAGGCTGACGAAGGGGGTGATGTACTTCACCTTGTTCGTCTGGAGGTGACCGATGAAGTGCCACTCAATATCCTTTGGCAGCACTTCGTATTTTTGCACCAGTTCCTGGACATGACTCTCGCCGAAAATGCGTTGCCCCCCATCGTAGGCCTCTTGAATGAGTGAGGCTGGATGGTACTTGCTGACGGCAACAAGACGGACTCCGGCAGGTAATGTCTGTAGAATACTACTTATTCTTTCGGACGGACTTCCCATTTGTTTTGTTTTTTTTAGGAGACTGCTTGCGCTCGGCAGAACTGGAACTGTTTTCGCTCTGTTCAGGCTCGGAAGTAGCTTTGAATTTGAAGACATCAATTATGGCTGTTTCGGTGATGGAGACGATGACCCATTCGCCAAGTGTTCCCTTCATGCCTTCGTCCAGTCTGTTGAGGGCACGGTGAAAGTCCTTTGCCCGAATGAGTGCCGACTGAACTGTGCGTTTTTCAACACCGCTCTTCTCGTCGATGGTGATATAGGCGATGCGGGCTTTGAACCAGCGATCATCATTGAGGTCATCACTGTCGAAAAGGTCCGAGAGTCGTGCACGCTTGATGTCTGTGACGAGGAATTCTCCCGTCATGTAGGGCTCTATTTCCTCGATGAAGCGCTTCTCGGCTTCGGTAAAGCTGATGGCGTCAACCAAATAACTCTCTGTGGTCTTCTTGATGAGGCCGCTTTCCAAGGTCTTGTCGTAACGGACCTTGCATTCAAACCATTCACTTTGCATTGTTATATATAAATTAAGAGTTTAGAAATAAGAATTATGGAAGTTTTTAGCCTTTTAACTTTTTTAATTTTTCAACCTTTTTAAAATGTCTTGTCTGCCTATGCTTCGCAAGTACCGGTCAATCTGTCGGTGCTCTTCCGGCTTGTACCAGAAGAAGAACATACGTTGTTGCTGTTTCTCCTGCGGCGTTTTAGCGCTGAAGACTGGCTCGAGGGTATAGGGGTTGTAACCTGTTGCCCAACAAGTCGTTGCCATCGTAAGTGGTGTCGGCGTGAAGTCCTGTACCTGTTCCAATTGGAAATCCATCTGTTTCGTCGCAATGGCGAGCTCTGCCATATCGAGTGCGGTGCATGCCGGATGACTGCTGATAAAATAGGGAATTATCTGCTGTCTTAATCCAGCGCGGCGACATGTGTCCTCGAAGATGCTCTTGAATTGCCGGAAGAGACCAAACGAAGGCTTACGCATAAGGTTCAGTACGGTGTCGCTGGTATGCTCAGGAGCAACTTTCAGGCGACCGCTGACGTGCTTTGTAATAAGTTCGGTCGTATATTCTCTAGCTGCACGATTGAGAGCCTCGTCTTTCCAATCGTGCAAGAGCATATCATAGCGGACTCCGCTACCGATGAAGCTCTTCTTGATGCCCGGCAGACGGTCAACGCTTCTGTAGATATCGAGTAAAGGCCGATGGTCGCCATTCATGTTGGGACAGATGGCAGGATGGATGCATGAGGGACGCTTGCACTTGGCGCATACTTCTTGCCGCTTTCCTCGCATTTGGTACATATTGGCACTCGGTCCGCCCAGGTCGCTGAGGTAGCCTTTGAAATCCGGCATCTGTGTGATGGCTTTCACTTCCCGAAGGATACTTTCCTTAGAGCGGCTTACGATAAATTTCCCCTGGTGTGCACTGATAGTGCAAAATGCACAGCCACCGAAACATCCTCGATGTAGCGTCACACTGAACTTTATCATCTCATAGGCAGGAATGTGCTTGCCTTTGTATTTTGGATGCGGCAAACGTGTATAGGGCAAATCAAAACTCTGGTCTAGTTCTTCGGAGGATAGAGGAGGGTAGGGTGGATTGACTACTACCCATCGATTCCCAGTTTGCTGCAAAAGCCGTTGGGCATGCATCTTGTTGCTTTCTTCCTCTATGTGCCGGAAGTTCTCGGCATGAAGTCGGGGCTGTCTAAGACATTCCTCGTAGCTATGCAATACGATGTCGTCGGCCTTAATGCCTTCGGGAATATCCTCCTTTTTGCAGAGTGTAACAGTCTGATGAAGCTTATGGGCACCTACTTCGCGTAGTAACTGACGGGTAATGCAAGGTTCTCCGTTCTCGTCGTAATGGAGCAGGGGATGGGCATCGTTGATAGCTTCAATAAGAAGGCGGACGAGCTCAAGTGTTGGCTTTTCACCCATGCCGTAGGTAATAAGGTCGGCATCACAGTCGCAAAGTATGCTCGGGCGGAATCGTTCCTGCCAGTAATCGTAGTGCATCACTCGTCGCAAGCTTGCCTCGATGCCACCAAGTACAATAGGCACATCGGGATAGAGTCTTCGGAGGATATCTGTATAGACAATGGTCGGATATTCTGGACGAAGGTCGTGCCTCCCATCAGGACTGTATGCATCTTCGCTGCGAAGACGTCGGGCAGCTGTGTATTTGTTGACCATTGAATCCATACAACCTGGCGAGATGCCGAAAAAGAGCCTAGGACGTCCCAGCTTGCGGAAATCGCGGAAGTCTCCGTGCCAATCCGGTTGCGGCACAATGCAGACGCGCAGTCCCTCAGCCTCAAGTAACCGGCCGATGACAGCAGCCCCGAAAGCGGGATGGTCAACGTAAGCATCCGCGCTGAAAAGAATTACGTCGGCATTATCCCAGCCGCGCAAATCCATCTCTTTGCGTGTGGTGGGGAGCCAATCGGTCAGCTGATGAGTCTCGTTCGCACCAGAATGAAACGAAGAAGATGCTGTGCTCAAGCTTCAGTTTCTGTTTTTATTGATGCTTTCAGAGCATCGAGCTGTTCTTTTTTCCAATCAATGAAGAGAAGGATGAGCTGATGTAGTCCAAAGGCCTTCATGTCGCTGTGGAAAAGAATGTGTTCGCAGAGATTGAGCAGCTGAGAATCGGGCTTGCCTGTGGAAAGCAGAGAGCGTACGTTTAGTCGCAGTTTCTCCAAAACGCTTTCTTCGACAATGCCATTGCTGTCGAGTAAGTCGGAAAAAAGAGCGTAGCGATCGATTGTATTCAAATGGGCTTCATCGACAGTGAGCTTGCGAGAGCCCTTCATGTTGCATAATATAGTATACATCAAGTGAATTTAGAGTGAAGAATTAAGAAAGAGTGAAGAATTCTAAAGCATTATTTTCCCAACAGGTAATCGATGGCAATGCCGAAGATATTGCGTCGGGTTTCAGCATCTGTAATACATTCAAGGGGGAATCCAAAAGCTAGGACGCGGTAGCCAGGTCCGGGATAGGCGATGGCTGCTGAGTAGTTTCCGGTTGCATATTTCATTGTACTGAATGAACCGCCAACAGCTTCGATGATGTCTGTGCTCCGTATCCAATAATTCTCTTCGCTTGGTCTGCTCCATATCGTGGCTGTGTTGTTCAGACCCTCAACAGTGCAGATGCTGTCTGTCGGAACGGATGCTACGAAGCGATATTTCAACTTGTCTGCAACAAAACCATCGTCTCCTGCATTATGTGCGTCGCTGCCAATAAATGCACCACTTACCATTATCGATGTGCCTTGAAGCGTCAGTTGGGAGATGGCAGTAAGCATTTCGGGCGTGAATGCTTTGCGGCGAGTCAGGGAATAACCATCGTCTTTTTGTGCACCAAGGATGAAGTCGGCAATGCGATAGTTCCGTAGATCGAGGCTTGCAAGTTGCATAGGAGTGGTACTACATATATTGCAGTCGGGATGCTTGGCGAGGATGTCTGATGCATTACGCACACTGTAGTCGTGTGTGTTTCCAGCCAGAATCATGCCTTCCAATTCGTCTCCGCTTACGCCCATACCATCGTCTGTTTCTTTGCCATATTTGCTCTTGTCGAAACTCAGCTGACGGCCGCAGTAGCCTGGAGATTTTACATCAATCACTCCTGGGTCTTGGTCGAAAGCAAAGCCGCCAGTCGTCTCATTGTCGAAGGGTAGCGGACCAGCCAATCTCTGGAATGCATCGACAATCAAGATGGAAGGAGCTGCGGCATTCGCTGAGACAGCAGCGCAGACCTCATCGCTCAGTAAACTTGCACCGCCTTCGTTGACTGCTGCTACACGGAAACTATAGAGAGTTCCTGGAGTGGCTTGCATCTGATAGTAGCAGTTTTCACCACCGACATATTGCCCATTGTCGAAGTCTCCTCCTGCTTTTTTTGTGTAAACGACATATCCGTTAGGCTTTGCTGTTGGCTCTGCACTGTCCAACCTCGGTGTCCATCGCAGTGTAATCTCGCTTTTCTCACTGTTTGCTTCAGCAGCAAGGCCTGCAACAGGTAGTGGCTGCACTACATATTCCTTACCCCCGTGAATGGTGGAGATGAAGCGTAGCATGCCTTTATAAATAGAGCGTGCCATGAGGAACTTGAACCACGGGTCGTGACCGATTCTCATATCTGCCCAGTTCTGATGGCTGAGCATCTCAAGGAGCATGGAAGGAACTTGTGGGTCGCGCGACTCGCCGTAATTGCGGTCGTATATATCCCGTCGGTTCCAGAAACCCAGTTCTCGATTCATGTCTGCGTTGATTTGCGTCATTACCAAGTCAACGAGGTCACGGCTCACAAGCCTTGAAAGCCCTGTTGCTGTCTTGCCTTCATAGAAGCCTGTTGTATAGATGCCGAGCGTACCAACCAGGGTGTTGTCGGTGCGGAAGCCTGCATCGCTGTGAACAGCCATATAAAGTTCAATAGGCACACCAAGACCCTGGGGTTCTTGATTATTCTCGCTTCGTGCAGGCGGTATATCCGAGCCAATTTCGTCATTCAGATAGTTGGTGCCCCTGGTAAGGTAATTGATTTCATATGGCCGGGTGTTGACATCGTCTCTGCCATCATCATTGCCTCGGCGAGAATAGACACTGTCCGGCATTCCGTACCATTGTGCAGAATAGCGAGCAGCCTCGAGGCATCTGGGCAAGTCGCTTCCAATAGGGAGAACCATTGTAGAGTCACCACGAACGATGTTGCCCATTCCGCCTCCAAAACGAACGGCGTCTGCAGTCACAACACCCTTGTAATTGCTCAGGTTGGAGAGTGTGACACAATTGTCTTCACTCTTGCCTTTTGTGAAGTGGAAAGTTCCGAGATATACCCATGTCCCGCCTCCCATTTGCTGATTGACGCGGAAGCTAGTGGCGATGCCTCCATGTCTGACGGTGTAGTTTGCATCTGGGATGCTGCCCGGCAATGTTTTGTAGGATACATAAACGGCATAGTCACCCTCAACGAGAACTTCTGGTATCCAGAGGACATCACTCGTTGTTCTTTTGTCCTGTGTTGCTTCTGTAATCTGGAAGGTTCCCTTACGAAATGGGTTCTCGCCATTTTCATAACCCTCTTGGTTGTGTGCGAATCCTATGCCGCCGTATTGCCAATGGTATTTACTAACACGCTCTTCATAGCGGCTACCGTCTGTGATACCGTCGTTATCGATAATGATTTCATTCTTTTGCCAATCGCGCTCACGAGGGGTGAAGACAACGGCACCAGCATTCTCGAGCATTGGAATAAGGTAAGGTACAACGAATGTCTGTGTGAACATGTCTTCGGTGGTGCAGAAAAGTCTGGGGCGTTGCCAAATCCATTCTTGTTTATTGTGATTGAAGTATTTGCCGTGACTCTGACATACGCCAAGATGCCTGCCTTGCAAACCCTTCTTTATGACATAGGGTAGACTCATCGGTGTCACCCAAGCATTACCTTTGTATAGCTCGCGCTTATAAACACGAGCAGTGTCGGCTCGGTCCATCATGCTTGTCGGAATGAGTTGCTCGATAGGCGTGCCTGCTGCATAAATGGTCAGGTTGTAGGTGTTGAAGGGCGTTGGCAACAGTCTCTTTACCTCTGTATAAAGATTGCCCACAGAGAGTGGTGTGAGTGGTTGGGCAATGAAATTGTCGCTTAGAATAATATTAAGGAGTTTACCCTGAGCATCTGTTTGAATGTCCTCTACGGTTATCTTTCCGAGGTTCGGG
>Ga0265301_10007699_pt1 | contig 10043 bp, 10 predicted proteins | sample AusTroGonzalo_MG_2_FD_193488 | JGI IMG/M metagenome (GOLD analysis project Ga0265301, IMG submission 193488) | Bovine rumen microbial communities from tropical cattle in Woodstock, Queensland, Australia - Gonzalo_04 | ecosystem: Host-associated > Mammals > Digestive system > Stomach > Rumen ...
AGGTACAAAAATTTCCTAAGATATGCAAATTTCGGAATGAAAAACGCAGTTTTTTCGTTGTTTTTGCTCAAATCCGCTAATTGTGTTTTTCTTTTTGGGGGCTTTCTTTTTCGCGAAGCGAGAGATAAATGAAAAAAACATATAAAACACTGATTATTGATTTGATTTAGATTATTGTAACCAAAAAAGTTTTAAGAAAAATGATTATTGTTTTATAGTACTGCGTACTTAGAACCTTTGTTCCGATAACTCATTTATAAATAATTTAACATGACTTATCCAATCAAAGTTTCACTCCAAGAGTTACAAAACAATAATCTCAAAAAATGCAAAAAAATGCCGAAAATATCAATAATCAGACATAAACAGAAAAAACAATTTGCAGGATAAGATTAGATATCAATCAAGATACAATGATGTGTGAAAATGTGATGCAGTGAATAGAGAAAAAACGCGGCACTTGTGGTGTCGCGTTGAAAGACTATTGTGCAGAGGTTGCTCCCCAACCAGTGATTAAAAGCAGAAAGTACAATATGATTATAAGCAATGTTGCTATGATTTTGTACCAATATAGAATTTTCTTCCATTTGATAGGGATGCTCGTGTAGATAGCTATCGCTCCAATCACCAAATAGTACAAAATGAATTCAAGCACAAAGAGACAGAAGATGGTCCACCATTGTCCATATGTGATGCCCCACATGTGTATTGCATCATCAGATGACCATTTAATCAATTCATTTATGAAAGAGTCACACCAGTTCCTTTCATGAGCAATAGGAGCGGAGATGTTTGCAAGAAGCAGATGTGTCATAATGATAGTATTGTTTTAGTAGGGATATGTGTTTTTTCTATTTATGGAATTAGATGTTTCCATTTCGGATTAAGAAGCGGTTTGATGCTTTCAAGAGGGATTTCCACTTCTTGTTCACCATCCGCCCAACTTCCTAAGGTGTAGTGGGTGTAGTGCAAGACAAGGGAAGTATCCGTAATCGTGAATGATGTTTGAATCCAATATTGTAATGAGATGTTCGGGTAGTAGTGTTCCAAAAGAGCTTTGATGACATAATACTCGATGTCGACGGTCATCTTTTTTTCATGATCTTCATACTCCTCACTAAAGATATCCGTGAAATGTACCATATCACCTGTGCGGGTATCAAAAGCAAAATACCGGGTATCGGGGAAATGGTGGCAACCACCATCGTACCACACATAATGGTGACGCATAATGTACAAGGCATTCTGGTTATACGAAGTACGACCGCATAGATGCTCAAAGAACGTGTTATCTACTCCGCCATAATCAAAATACTCATCCGAATCATTCGGGACCATCTGCGGATAGGTCGACAGGCTTTTAAGCTTCTCCTGCTCGAAAGGCCAGTATTTTGACAGAGCACTATCCAAATACGTTGTGTGATAATGCAGGTGGAACAGTGTGTCAATGAGTTGCTCCTGGATTCTTGCTAGCACTCTTTCGTCCTTCATGCCTGTCGGAAATTCGATATCCAGCTGTCGAAGGATTCCCTGCGTCTCAGAAAAAGTGAAGATAGGATGATCCTCATAGACATAATCCGTGAAAGAGGTTATTTGCGGGAACGCAGATTTTTCAGAGCTGCTTTTGGCCTCTTTTTCAGTTACTATCGCAATACTATCTGCCTCATCGGGATTACTTTTTAACTTCGGTTTGCCGCATGAAGCACAACAGAGGATTAGAACAAATAGTAATAGTGTAAAATAGTGGTTATGGTTTTTCATAATCAAAAGTTTTTTTACGAATAAGTCATATATGTCAGTTTAAACAAACTCCCATTTGATTTTGTATGCCTGGTATGTTCTTCCATTATAAATGTCTTCTACTAACTCTGTCGATTTGACATGAATAATATCTCCAACATCAATTGGTCCTGCACAACTGGAATGTTTGTTAAATAACGGTTTCTGCTTAACGCGCACTTTCTCATCTTCCTCCTCAAGAAACTCATCCGAAGAAAAAAGATTATAATAGCATACTAACATAGTGTCATTTCCTTCGCCTTCTATTCCAACGATCTTATAATATCCTTGTCTTGGCGTAGATAGCCCTATGCTATTCACCGGAGCATATAATCGTGCCAACTCATGTATTTCATTTCCGCTTTTACACCAGAACATCCAAAAAGGAATAGTATGTCCATCCTTTTTGAATTGCGAATACTCTTGAAAGGACAACTCGATGCCAAATGGAGGGAACTCCAACGGCGTGCCACCATTCTTATTCTGGATGTTAGGATTCTCCTTTTGTCTTCTTTCAAAATATGCCCGATATTCGGAATTAACTTCTTCCCATGTTCTTGGTTTCTGGTCTTCCATAGATGCTTCAACTATCTTGTCCTTGAAATCTTTTATACCAGCCATTTTCTCAAAGCGTGCTGTTTGACCTTTTGGAACTCGGATTTCTTTGAGATCATTACAGCCACGAAAAGTCCATAATCCAATATTTCTGACACTGTTTGGAATCGCAATTGTAGCCAACCTGCTACATCCTGTAAAAGCATTATGTCCAATGCCTGTAACGCCATTGCCAATGGTCACAGAGGTCAAGCCAATGCACCCGAAGAAAGCATTCTCTCCAATCCTTGCGACGCTATTGCCAATCGTCACAGATATTAAACCGATGCAACCCAAGAATGCATTGCCTCCAATGTTCGTGACGCTATTAGGAATTTCACATGACCCCTGAAAATCTTTTGGACATTTCACTAATGTCTTGCGGTCATCGGAGAACTCGACTCCATATTTGTCAAAGTATGCCATAATGTGCCAATTATATGTGTTTTTCTATGAATGTAGAAAAGTATTGTATCATCATAGTGCGTGCTGTGCTTGATATTTTTTTTATCTCGCACGGCAAATATATGGTTTCTATATACTCACACATCTCTTCAAAGCGTCTAAATTGCCAAAACGCTATGGATTCATTCGCATACATAGATCTCAATTCGATGAACCAGGGTTCGTTAAATAACATGCGCCATCCCAGATTTTCACTCTCATAATCTGGCGATTGAATCATTGGTTTATAATCTTTAAAATTATTCTTTGCCATCCTGTAGCCTTATATTTTATTTTTCTCTTTAATATGGCTTGCAACATCGGCAAGACCTTCCATTTGAGCAAAGCGTTCCTTCTCTCCTTCAGGAACAATGATTTCTTTGATACTAACGCATCCGAAGAAAGCATCTACCCCAATTCTGGTGACGCTATTTGGAATCGCAATGGAAATCAAATTGTGACACCCAATAAAAGCGGCATCTCCAATATGGATGACACTGTTTGGAATCGTCACAGAGATCAAACTCTCGCAATCAGAGAATGCTGCTTCTCCGATACTTGTAACATTACAAGGAATGATCACATTCGTTAGATAATAACAATTACAAAATGTTCGAAATCCAATACTTGAAACATTTTGGGATATCGTCACGCTTTTTAATCTCCAACAACCATCGAAAGCAGAATTTCCAATGCTTGTGACGCTATTAGGGATGGTAATGGATGTTAATTTGCTCATGCATTTACAACAAAATTCAGGAATAGACTCAACATTATTTCCAAATGTAAATGATTCTACATGGTAGTCAAAGCATCCACAATCTCTACAATTTATTGCATTCCAAATTACCGATGTAATACCTGTGCATCCATGGAAAGCATCATCTCCTATATTTTTGACGTACTCAGGAATACAGATTCTCGTTAGGCAAGAACAGCCAGCGAATGCCATATATCCAATATTAGTAACACTGATAGGGATTGTCACGCTTGTCAATGCAGTGCAAAAACAGAAAGCATAATGTCCAATATGTGTTACGCTATTAGGAATGATATAGTCACCTTTTTTTCCTATTGGATACCGCACAAGCGTACTTTGGCTTTTATTAAATAATACCCCACCTTCGGAACTATAATTAGGGTTGTCAGACATTACGTTAATTGAAGTTAATTCATTACAAGCAGAGAAAGCCTCATATCCTATGTTCGTAACATTGCTTCCAATAATAACAGTTTTCAAGTTATCACAGCCACTGAAAGCATATTCTTCAATTTTAGGGCATGGAATTACCACATCTGTCAGACCATTGCATTCAGCAAAAGCCATACATCCAATATACTTGACACTTTTGGGAATCGTCACTGAAGTCAAACTGCTGCAACCGGAGAAAGCCCTCTCTCCAATGCTTGTGACGCTATTGGGAATAATATACTCTCCCTTAAAAACTTTAGGACATTTGACCAATGTCTTTCTGTCGTCGGAGAATTCTACTCCATATTTATCAATGTATGCCATGGTATTCTTTCATTATTGTTTATAACATTCTATTTCTTCTGGAGATGGTGTGCAATCATTATATAAATAGTATGCAATATCATTCGCAGGAAATACTCGCAACACATTATCGTTTTCTCTATATCTCACAGCCATGCCAACAAAATTTTTATCCTCGTCAAACACCGGTGAACCACTAAGTCCATTGCAATTATCAGGGAACAGTTGAATTCTAAATTCGTATAATCCTTCAAAATCACCAATATACTCCATATCCGAAAAATATAACACATCATATCTGGCTCGAACCATAGTTATTTCACGATATATTTTACCTGCCACATAGTATTTTTTATCTCTCGTTGGGGAAATGCTATTTTGCGTTAGCGTTATGTAATCAAACTTTTTCTTATGACAGATCGCAGAATCCGCATCATCAAGAAAAAATGGGAGTTTTTCTATAGAATTCTCTAATGTCTCTTTTTGCACACCATAAAAAGCCAAGTCAAGTCTATCTGTATCCATTAAACGAGGAAGAGTATATCCATTATTACACGGAAACTCATAGAAATCAACGAATTGCCAATTCTTGATATGGAGCGCACGAGTATTAAGCCCCATAGAATTAGCGTGCAAAATAAGATAAATATTATCAGCCTGTCTCAAATCTGGAGCTACTCCATGATTAACAGTGACAAAATAAAAATACTCTCTACATCTAACAAAGAATCCATTGAACCCCAATTGCTTCCCATCTGGGAAATGAGCAATCAGTTGCTGAGAATATTTTATGATGTCATCTATTTGCATGTTTTTTACTTGCTCTTTATCGGATTTTCGGCTTACTCCGTTTTATTAAAATAGTGGTTCACTTGTCGCAGTAGAAGGGCATCGCCAAACGCCCAAGAAACACACAAGTAAACCACTAAACTGGTTTCTCTGTGTTTCTTATATTCAAACTGCTTTGAATTTGGCGATTTCTCTACTGCGTGAATATCAATTTGGCGCACGTTTGCGCTCTGTCTTTGCTCAGTTTTGCGTCGTGGGCGGGACGATATGTTGAACTGCTCTAAAAATTTGAGTAGTTGGTTATCTTACTTCCTTCAATACCACCTCAGGATTCCAATCCATCTTCATGATGGCTGATAGTTTCTTGCCTAAGTCCTTAACAGAATGACCGCAGTGGTACAATGTATCATCAATAATCACCCAACGGTCATGCGATGCATTCTTCCAAATGTGTGCTTCAATTGGATCCAAACCGGAAGAAGTATTATGCAATTTCTGCATATTACTCAAGTTCTTCCCGGAATAGATATCGGCTTTTACACCTTTACCACGAACATCCAGTATATCAAACGTCTCAGCATCAATATAGCCATCAATAATGACAACACGCTTGGTCGCGGTTTTGATTATCTGCTCCAGCAACAGACGAGCCTCGAAGAACTTCCCTTCAAAGAAAATAGCTTCTTTCGGAGTAGCTGCTCCTTCATCCAAACGCCTGAACACCTCTTCGAACTTCTTATCTGTATCAACTTTAGATGCGTTTAATGCCAATATATTCTTCTCAATATTCTCCACGCGCTGGAACACCTGCGCATTGGTAGCGATAAAATGGCGCATGGCGTTAAACGCGCGCATTATTTGGATGTTGATATTGATCGCTTGCTGAGATCGCAAAACCGAACTAAGCATAGCAACTCCATTTTCGGTGAAAGCGTAAGGCAAATACTTCAGATGCTTTCCGCGCATGTCTATGGTCACATTTTGTGACCTTAAACCATTACCCTCATTTTCTATGGTCACAATTTGTGACCTTAAAAACTCATCTGTATTGGATATCGCAAATTGCGACTTCCAATTTTCGAATTCCTCTTTAGAGAGTTGGAACATGAAATCTTTAGGGAATCGCTCTATATTACGCTTCACTGCTTGATTGAGAACTTTTGTCTCTACTCCATACAGCCGTGCCAAGTCACGATCAAGCATAACCTGCTTGCCACGAATGACGTGGATGAGATTCTTGATACTCTCCAGCGGCTGTAATGATGCCGGTTCTGCTTTCGCTATTTCATTCTTTTTTGCCATATCGTGGTTTTATAACTGGTCACAAATTGTGACCGGTTCGTTTGATGCACCCAAATCGGGTGCAAAGGTACAAAAAATTTTTGATATACACAAATTTTTAGCGATAAATCTGCAAAACATTTTCAAGGCCGCCTGCCCGCCCGACAAGCCTATAAATATATATCTTTATATTTATAGGCGTCGGGACTGGGCTATAGTCTGCCTTATTGATGAAGATATAATTTTGTGTGAATTTGTGATATGGTGAAAGCGAGTGCCGAAGCCCCCGCTTTCTATATTCTCGGAGCTTCACTCCGAGCAGCGAACAAAGACCTATGGGCGTTTATCGCCCATGTATGGTCGATGCATTAAAGCTTTCGCCAAGTGGTCTCGGTGGCTTTCTCGATACGGTGGTTGGCTTTCCAACGATTGATCACCATACTGATAGCCGAAGACTTGACCGATTGACCTTTGCGGGCACGGAGTTTGATGAGGTCGGCAGCGGTGAACTCTTCCGGCAAAAGCGAGAGCAAAGAAGCGGCTGCCCCTCGTTCGGTTTGCGATTCAATGCTGCTTTTGTAGGTCTGCTCAATCTGTGGGCCGTACAACTCCATCTGATTGCGGAAGATGTATTCTGCCACCCACTCGGCAAAAGCTCCTACCGTCTTGGTGTATTTGTGGTTCTCCAACAGATAGCAGAGCATACCTGCACGAAAACCGATAACCGCAGCACGACGGCGAAGCGTGTCCATCGCATGGCTGTCGGCATCAATAGCCTGTTGGCGTTTGCGCTCCAGCCAATCAGCGATGACCGTACCTACTTGCGGACAAGAGATAGTGCCTTTCTCTGCATCCAACTGACGCGCCCAACGGATGATCTCTGCTTTCTCCGCTTCGGTGTAAGACGCAAAGGCGGGAATCTCGGTGAACGAAGTGTCCGGCAACTGCGCAAAGCATACACGCGTAATCAAACCATCTTCCGGGTCTTTGAAGAAGCGTTTGAGCGAGTTAGGCGTGCCGGTAAGGAGCAGGTTGTAATAGACCTTGATGTGCGCATTGAATGAAGCATCACTCATGTAGGCCTGTCCGTACACGCCATTATCGAACGCAAGACGATAAATGTCTGATTTCTGCGACCAAACTCCGGCACGTTCTGTTTTGACCAACGTATCCATCTCTTCGCCGATGCCGATGAGGTGTTTGCCTTCGGCATACGTCAGCAATTGGAGCAGTTTGGCAATACTAATCGCGATACCGTTATTTCTCGGGCAAGCGTGCGGATCTTCGGGTTGGTTCTTGGAGTTCTTGGACGCACGCAGTTTCTCCTTGTAGGCTTGCTCTTTCTCGCGCTCCAGTTCGTCATTCTCGTTAATGGGCGTAAGGAGCAAGTCCAGCGGTTTGCGGATGAAGGACTTTCCGCTTGCAGCCGGAGCCGTGATACAGGAGAAGAACGAAAGCGATTGCTCTTGGCGGTCGAGGTACTCAAAGCGGATGCCAGTAGCAAGCGTACCAAGGACAGGCAGACTGGCAACGATCATCGCCGGACGATAATCAGCCGGTAGTCTGCGGCAAACGAGTTTAAGCAGACGCGGGAGTTCGGGCAATGGCAAATCGGTAGATTTAGCATTGGCTGTTTGCGATTTGAGATTGGACATTTCACGCTCACAGACAGCAATGACACCTTGGAGAATCATCGGTATCTGCGATTTGCGCGGGCGACCGATAGCGGACGAGATGACTTGTCGGCGTTCGGTTTCTGTCAGACCAAAATCGGGCAGGACTTGGAGCAAGAGTTCGACGTTGAAATCGCAGATATAGCGCATATAGTTCGCCATACTGAAATAGACGGTGTTGCGTTCTCCTTGGACAGCACCATCGGCGGCACCGATAGAGATAAGGAGCTGCTGCACGATGTCGGCGTACGGGATGCCGCGATAACAAAGATCGGCTTCGCCTGATAGACCGCTATCGCTGATATACCGCTCCGCTGACAGACCGTCCTGCGGACTGATAGACTCTTCTTGATGCGGCGGTAATGCTTTATCGGGATACAATCCCGACGAAATAGACGGAGCATCATCGGGCTTTTCCAAAAGTCCAGCTTCGTATATCCAAAGGATATAATCACGCGGAACGACGTAGGATGCACGGGCAAGGTCTTTAGTTACGGCATCGTATTCGGTAATGCCGAGAGCGGTAGCCATGCGGAGTTGTGCGGCTTCGATGGTTTCTGTTTCCAAGCGTTCGCCGATGATACGCAAGCCTTTGCCGCTTGCGGTGATGGCGACAAGATAAATCTTGTTGTCAGAAAGCAGTTGCTTGTCGATGGACTCAAACCAGTCGCGCGGATTTTCCACATGATCCACGTCGAGCATAGCAAGCCCGGAAGGCGTTGCGTCTGCGGAGATACGTTTGCCATTGGCGAACGATGCAGCGTGCGGAATAATAATCGGCAAGCGACGTTTGAGCGCTTGTTTGCGGTCGTTGTAGTTCTCGTCGTTCGGGTCGAGTTCTGCAATACGGTCGCATAGGTTCTTCACTTCGGGACTGTCGATAAGTTTGTCCCAGATTTCCTTGGTGAGCGGCATCGGTTGTCCGCTCGTCAGTTTGTTTTGATAAGAGATTCTATATCCCATTGTTGTTACTGTTTAATGTTACTTGATTTAGTCGCATTCCATTTGTCTTGGTGTTTCCAATTGTAGCCGACAGGGTGGATGGTCTCATGGTTCGGGTCGTAAGGCTTGCGCTCTTTCTTTGCGCGTTTGCCGACGGCTTTCTGCATTGTTTTCCATTGGTCATCGGTCACTTCCATTTTCTCAACGGTTTGCGTGTTGAACTTGTCGCAATCGACGATGATGTCTTGCATAGTTCCCCGGCAGTGCGTTTTGAGCGGCACGCCATTGACACCTCGCACCCATCCTTCTTCGGCATAGTAGGGGCAGTCCTTTGAACAAGGACCGCCACCTGTTACTACAGATACTACTTGCCGCATTTTGCTACCTCCTCTTCCAAGTTGATGTCAGCCAATGCTTCACCAATCTGCTCAGCCTCGGAAACGATGATGTCTGCGAGTTGGTGACTGTTGGTGTTGCAATCCTCATGTCTGATGTAGAGCATCAGCATTGCGCCATTGGCATTGACGGACACTTTGCCATGCAGCGAACCTGCAAGCGGATGCCACTGGAGATCAGTGCGTTTGTTCTGCTGTTTGGTAGCAGCCGTTTTGCTTGCACCTTGTTCGACAAATCGGAACTTGTCCTCGTTAACAAAAGTTAAAATACCCTTTCGGCTTTCGCCTTCCTTAATCACATCTGCCTGGCCTTCATAATCCACGTCCATGCAGAGGAAATGTTGTTTTTCCATTTTTACCGCCAGTCGGAAGGATGCGGTTTCCTCACCGTGAGGAGTTGCCGTTTTCTCGATTGGCGGTGCAAAATTACCGATAATTAAGGAGGAAAAAGTCTATTTTTTAGACTCGCGTCTGCCGGAATTTTTTACATTGCTTGGTAGTACCGATGATATTTTTCGTACCAATTGTAGTAAGTTTGTTTGGATGTGATGCCAAATTCAAGAAGAACTACGTCAAGCGTGCGGTCAATCTCGGCTTCCTTGTAAGCCGCGATACGATCTTCGATGAGAAAAAAGGTTAGCCGCCGGTAAT
>Ga0265301_10007702_pt1 | contig 10042 bp, 8 predicted proteins | sample AusTroGonzalo_MG_2_FD_193488 | JGI IMG/M metagenome (GOLD analysis project Ga0265301, IMG submission 193488) | Bovine rumen microbial communities from tropical cattle in Woodstock, Queensland, Australia - Gonzalo_04 | ecosystem: Host-associated > Mammals > Digestive system > Stomach > Rumen ...
GCTGGCCCTGAAACGCATAGAATCCCTGAGCCCCATTCGCATCAACGAGGTGAGCGCGGCTAACGACATACATATGAGCGAATACCTGAAGAAGAGCGACTGGATAGAGCTCTATAACACTACAGACGAAGAGATCAGTCTGGCTGGTGTTTACCTGACGGACAACCCTGCCAAACCACACAAGCACCAACTGTCGACTGTCAACTCTCAAATGTCGTCTCTCACCATTCCACCACATGGCTACCGCATTGTGTGGTGCGACAATAATGAGCCCATCAGCCAGCTACATGCCAATTTCAAACTGGAGAACACCAACGACGGCTATGTCGGCATACAAGCCGAGGACGGTTCGTGGAACGACAGCCTCAGATACCAGGCACAGGGCCGCTGGCAAAGCTACGGCCGCTACCCGGACGGAGCAGACCAGCTGGCTCTGTTCGACCGTATCACCATAGAGGAGAGCAACCACATCAATACGCATACGGAACTGACCGTGCTCGATATGCAGACAACAGTCAAATCCGTAGAACTGGCACACCATCGCCAGATTATGTCCATCGAATACTACAACCTGAGCGGACAGCGCCTGAGCGGCCCCAACGAGGCACGCATCCTAATCCGCCGCATCGTGTATGACGACGGTACGGTGGAGAGCCGGAAGATGTTTAAGTAAGAGAGAAAGGGAAAGGGAAAGGGCTATTACTGCCCTGTGGCATGCTTATACTCCAATAACTTGTTCTGATAATCCGAGAAGGCATCGGTGCGGCGATCCTGCGCCTGCTGATATAGCAACTGTGCCTGCAGGAGGTCGGACATCTTGCAGGTGCCTGCCTGATAGTAATTGCGGTTGAGGCGCAGATTCTCCTCGGCCTGGTCGATGCTGCGCTGGGCAATATCAAGTTGCTGAGCGGCCTCCTGAACATTGTTCCAGGCATTCTGCATACGAATCTGCAGGAGCTGGGTATTATCCTCGAGCTGCTCGATGGCCCGCTGCTGCTCGATCTTCTTGCGCTTGATGGCATGCGAGCCGCCCCACCAGTCAGAGATGGGCACTTTGACGGTGGCAAAGACCATACCAAAGGAACGGTCGTTATCAAGCAGATTATGGTAGTTATAGCCTACACCCACACCAACGGTCGGCAGGTTCTGTCCAACGGTCATCTTGCGCTGTAGCTTGGCTGCCTCGACCTGCTTGTCCAAGAGTTGATACTCGGGAAGAGTTTGAACAGTTGAGAGTTGAGAATTGAAAGTTGAAAGTTGAGAGTTGAGTGATTCTTCAGAGAGTAGCGCGTAGTCGATAAAGAACGTGGTATCGCGAAGGCCACAATACTGCGTCAGAAGCATACGTACCAGCGAAAGGGTATTCTGAGCATGAAAGCGCTGGCTCTCGATCTCGTTCTCGCGCAACTGTACCTGCAACAGGTCGTTAGGCATAGCCACACCGGCACGGACAGCCACATCTACATCCTTATGAATATCACCCAGGAACTGCTGGGCGGCATGAATGGTCTTCAACTTCTCCTGTGCAGAGGCTAACTGCCAGAAATAGCGCTCGGCAATCTTCTCTACCTGATTTTCGGAGAGTTCCAACTGCAACTTGCTCACATCTTCTCCAACCTTAGCCAGACGGTTACCATTGATAATCTGTCCTCCGGCAAAGACTGGCTGGACAGCTGAGATGGTACCGATGATGCCACTCTTGAGCATAGAGAAACTCATAGGATTGGCCAAGCCAGCCACAACAGAGGATGGGAGTACCTGTGCCAGATCATTCAGCATCTGTGGCGACATCATCTCTGTGGGATTAACGGTCATCTGGGCCATATCCTTGCTGGCATTAAACCAAACACCAGCGGCACTAATGTTAGGAAAATACTTGGTGAACGCCTCTTTTCGCTGCTGCTGCGCCATCTCGACACCCATCTGGGCAGAACGGATGGCAATGTTATTGTGGCGGGCAGAATCCATAATCTGCTCGAGGGTATATTTGGGCTGCGCTGCAACGGTTCCGCAGCAAACACTAACAGCTATGATTGCAAATATCTTTTTCATTTTCAGATTCTTCACTTTTCATTCCTTCACTTTTCATTTCCTTCACTTTTCATTTCCTACTCACCTTCCAATAAACAACAGGCAGCATGGTTACCACCATAATCAGCGAGCCTATACCACCGGCAAAGATGGTAACGCCCACGGGCATCCAGAAACTGGATTGGGCAATAATCATGGGCACAACACCCACAGCTGTAGTGGCCGTAGTAAGGAAGATTGGCACCATACGGCGTTTGCCTGCATCATAAGCAGCACGCTTAACAGCTTCGTTATATGCCTTGCGGTCAACAGTCCAGTCGCCATGCTCATCCACATACTTCTTTATCAGGTCTATGGCGTGTTCGAAGATGAGAATCTCGTTACGCATAATCATACCCATCAGGGTGATAAGGCCGAAGATGGAGGTCAAGCCCAAGGCGCGGTTCATCAAGCCCAAGCCTATCAGCGCACCCGGAATCAACAACGCCAATGCCACCATACAAATCATGGTAATACCATACTTCTTGAAGTTGAACAACAAGAAGAAGAAAACAATAATCATGGCTATGGTAATACCACCATAAATCTGCGGCATAGCCTCGGCTCCGTTCTCCAACTCACCACCCACTTCTGAGCGCACACCCTGAGGAAGAAGGATTTCGTTCTTCATAATGTTGGCAATCTTTTTCTCGATAGGTGTTGTGTATACACCCTGCCCAAAATGTGCCGTTACGGTGATGCAACGTTCACCTCCACGATGCACAATGCGACTCTCGGTCCAGCGGGGCTTCACATCAGCAATCTGACGCAGAGGAACAGTAGTGTTCTTCTGACCAAATGCAGGAGAAACCATTGTGACGGGTGTGGCAATTCCCAGATTCTTGACGTCAGAGTACGTCATATCGGCATCGTCCTTAACGACGATGGGAACCTCATAGTTCCCCTCCCACAACTGACCAACACGCAAATCGCTGGAGGTAGCACTAAGAGCCAACTCGGCCGTAGCCCTGCTTACACCCAACTGGGCAGAGGTTACAGGGTTGAGCTGCACGCTGACTAAGGGATAAGGCTGCAAGTAGTCGGTATGAACCCATTCCAATTCGGGGAACTGGCGCATACGCTTTACCAATCTTTCCGCCACAATGTGCAGGGAGTCTATGTTCTCGCCGTAGAAACGGTATTCCAGTTCGGGAACCCTCATATAGTCCAGTCGTTTGAACTTGACGTAAGCGTTGGGGAAGGCCTCGCCTAACTTGGGCTGATACTCGGAAAGAAGATTGAGGGTAGCCCCGTTCGACTTAGTGTTCACTATTAACTGAGCAAAATTCTTGCTTGCTATCTGAGGTGCATAACAATCCATGAAGCGGGGCGATGAACAGCCGATGAAACTGGTGATGTTGGTAACACGATTATCATTAGCAAGAACGCTTTGCACAGAATCGGCCACCGCACGGGTCTCTGCCAAACCATTTCCGTCAGGCAGATATATCTCTACGGCAAACTGGTCGCGGTCAGCAAACGGGAAAAGCCTAATCTTAAGCGTGGGAACAATAAGCAACGAAAGGGCTATCACTGCGATGCCTCCAAAAATGGTAATCCATGGGAGGCGGAATGTGAAATCAAGCACATGGTTGTACGTCTTCTGTACAAAGTTGGTAATGGCATTGCCCTCAGTACTAACCTTCCCTGGCTTAATTATACGTACCTCAAGGAAGGGAATCACCGTAACGGCCAACAGAAGGGAAACCATCAAGTTGATGGTGATGGTCATGGGGAAATAATACAGAGCATCCAGAAACATTCCCTTCAGCGTTGCCAGGAAGGGGAAGAAAATCGCGCAGATGCAGACAGTAGCCAACATCATGGGCATAAAATACTGTCGAGCTGACGCGATGGCAGCCGCCTTAGGCTCATAACCCTTTCCCAGATACTCCAGATACCCGTCGATGACCACAATGGAGTTATCCACAATCATACCCAGCACCACAATGAGTGCCGCAAGCGTGATGATGTTCAGTTCAATGCCCATAATATACATGATAGACACGCTAACAAATGTACTGATAGGAATGGTAGCCGAAGCCACGATGGCCGAACGGATGGGGAACAATACCATCATAACCAGAATAATGATGACCATAGAGATGAGCAAGTCACGAAGGAAATCATGCACACTTTTGGCTACCACCTTGGGTTTGTCGGCAATACGTGTAACGTTTACATCGGAGGGCAATTCGTTCTGACGGAACGTTTTCAGCACCTTATCGACCTCCCGACCAAACTGAATCACATTATGGCCTGGTGTCATCTCCATGGAAAGCAATACGCAAGGATGTCCGTCTTGATTAATATAGCTGCTCTCATCGTCGTATTCCCTAACCACGCGGGCAACATCTCTCACACGAGCCACCTTGCCGGTAGCTGGGTCGGAGAAGATAATCTGGTTGGCAATCTCCTCTTCTGTGTTCTCTATGGCTTCTACGTGTATAGGAATCTGCTGATCTTCATCGCTGATACTACCACTTGTGGTGACAAAGCCCTGTGCCTGCAAACGAGTAAAAAGCATTTGCTGACCAATACCGTATGCCTGCAAACGCTGGCGGTCGACGTATAGAGAAATCTGTTCTTTCTGCTCGCCAAAGAGTTTTACGTTGGCAACCGAAGGGATACGACGCAAACGGTCACTCAGATTATCGCTGTATTCTTTCAACTCACGATAACTGCGCTGTTCACTCTCAATGGCAATCAACAAGGCCGAGGTATTGCCGAAGTCATCGTTTACTATAACACCCAGAACACCTTGTGGTAAGGTCAGCTTGAAAGTGTTGATTCCATGCTTAATCTTGCTCCAAACCTCTTCTTTATTATTTACATCATCGTTCAATTCAACCATCACTATACACAAACTGTTTTGTGAGGTTGTGGTGGTCTTAACACGATTTATCTCTCCAAAGGTAAATAGATAACGTTCCAAGGGTCGAGCCACCTGCTGTTCTATTTCCTCGCTGGTGGCGCCCGGATAAACAGCCACCACTACTCCTTGTCGGATGGTAACCTGTGGGAATTCATCCTTAGGCATTTCATACATACCCATGATGCCCAAAACAAACAGAATACCAATGATAAGCAAGGATATAGGATAGTGTTCTAATGGCCAAGCCATCCATTTTTGCATCTTAGTTTGCATAACTCTTAACTATCAACTGTCAACTATCAACCGTCAACTAAAAGATGACTTTTGTTCCTTCACTCAACTTCTGATATCCCTCAGTAACAATGCACTGGTCTACGCTAATGCCCGAGGTAATAACTATCCTATTACCCATGGTCTCGCCAATGGTAACGTCTGTACGATGTGCCTTATTGTATTCATCAACCGACCATACAAACAACTTGCCACTGGCTTTTTTCTGAACAGCTGTTACGGGAACGGTTAACAACGCTACATCCAACGTCTGCTGCGATGTCGGGGTAAAAGTAACAGAAGCAACCATTCCGGGAAGCAGTTGACGACTGGTATTAACTACATTAATACGGATGTCATAAGTATGCGTCAAAGCATCTGCCTGCATGCCCTTTTCAATCTGGCCGCCTGTAAAACGCTGGTTAATAGCATCTACCTTAATATATGAAGGCGTATTGGTACTTATTCCACTGATTTCTGCTTCAGGGATAGCTACCTTAACCTTTACATTATTTATATTAAGGATGCTAACAACAGCTTGCGAGGGTAAAGCTGTCTCGCCAGCACCAACCTGCTTCTTACCAATAATGCCACTTACGGGGGCATACAGCTTGCAGTCAGCCAGATTCTTCCTGGCAATCTCTAACTGCGATTTAGCCTGTGCTACCTTACTCTGAACCTCCACCCACTGTACTTCAGGCAAAGAACCATTCTCGTGCAACTGTCCGTAACGCTGCAAGGCATCATTGGCCTGTGTCATCTGTGCCTCGGCACCAGAAAGAAGATTGCGTGCCTGCGTATCATCCATCTCGGCTATGAGCTGGCCCTTGCTGACCGCCTGGCCTTCGGAAACCAGCAGGCGCTTGACAACACCCATGCTGGTGAAACTTACAGCTGTAGCCTCGCTCTCCTCGACAATACCAACATAGGTCTGGATACCCTCGCCCGTAGTTGGCTTAACAACCTCAGTCTTCACTCTGGTAGGAGCAACCTGGTCCTGACCATCACCGCCCTTCTTTCCATTAGCCGATTTGTTGACACAAGAACTGCCAACCAAAAGTAGCATCAACAGCGGATAGATAATATTTTTCATGTCTTAATATATTTAATTCTAACTGCAAAAGTATCACATTATCAGCAAATACGGATATTCTATTTCTCGTATTTATCATTCCGTTTCACCAATAAAGGACAAATAGGACATCTTTTTGGCCATTTCAACCAATAATCTCGTTTTTTATCCTTAATTTTACCACCAAATTCATTCCAAATGAAACATAAAGAAGAAATTACATTCCAGACACTGGCAGAGAGCGACGAGGTACAGATCGGCTATTCAGACCGCGACATCGTGATTATAGACAGCATTCAGATGTTTACAAAAATAAGTGATGCACACGTGGCAATGAACGCTGTAATCATCTGCCTGAACGGAAAGGTCCAGGGCAGCATGAACGGCCATATCATAGAGATGCACAAAAACCAGATTGCCATCATTCCGCAGAACATGACCATTACAAATGTCATGATCAGTCCCGACTTTGACTGTAAAGGCCTGTTCCTGACCACCAGCATCCTGCAGAGCTTCCTGCGCGACCAGATGAGTGTCTGGAATGCCGTCATGTACATTCATCGCCTGAACGTTATCACCCTGGAGGATGACGGAATACAGTTCTACAACTACTTCTACCACATGATAACAATGGCCATCAATAAATTCCAGAGCAACCCCTTCCAGAGCGAGGTGGTGCATGCCCTGCTGCGTGCCGCCATTCTGGCTTTCTGCGGCAACATTAAGAGGAACCTGCCCACCACCAGTCTCTCGTCAGAGGCCAAGACAGCCAACATGCACTTTCAGCGATTCCTGGAATTGCTGAACAACAAGGGGGTAAAATACCGCACCGTAGAAGCCTATGCCAACGAATTGTGCGTATCACCCAAATACATCTCGTCTATCTGCAAGAAATGTTCAGGGAAGACGGCCAACGAGTGGATTCGCGAACGCATCCTGGAGGAAATACGCTATTACCTGCAACAGACCGACCTCAGCAACAAGGAAATCTGTGACCAGATAGACTTTCCGAACACTTCATTCTTTGGTAAATATGTAAAAGAACACTTTGGCATGACGCCTGGAGAATTCCGTAAATCTAACTGCTGTAAGTAAAAAAGCGTTCAGAAAACGACAAGATGAATCTGCCAGTTATCTAAACAATACTTCATGGTATTCTCTGCAATAAATATTGTTTTCAAATGCAAAAATATAAATTATTATCAAATAACCCAAACAAAACAAAGGATATTCGGCTTTTAGTTATATCTTTGCATGAAGAAAAAAAAGAAACTGTACGAATTAAACATTATTATATAATATGAACGCAAACATCAAATACATTGGCTGCGACGATGCGGAGCAAGGCCTTTTTGAAAGTCAGTATGTCACCCCCGAGGGCATGTGCTACAACAGCTACCTGATCCTGGACGAGAAGGTGGCAGTTATGGACAGCGTGGACCCACGCAAGACCGACGAGTGGATGCAGAACCTTTCTGCAGCCCTGGAAGGCCGAACCCCGGACTATCTGATTGTCCAGCACATGGAGCCCGACCATTCCGGCTCTCTGGCTGCCTTCCGTGAGGCTTACCCCAAGACTACCATCGTTGCATCCGAGAAAGCCCTTACGTTTATGGCTCAGTTCAACGAGAAGACCGACTTTGCCCCCACCATGGCAGTAAAGGAGGGAGACACCCTGAGCCTGGGTAAGCGCACACTGCAATTCATAGGTGCAGCAATGATTCACTGGCCTGAGGTTATCGTAACATACTGCCCAGAGGAGAAGACACTCTTCTCTGCCGACGGCTTCGGTAAGTTCGGCGTAAAAGATGCCGATGCAGACGACTGGGCTTGCGAAGCTCGTCGTTACTACTTCAACATCTGTGGCAAGTATGGCGTTCCCGTTTCTACACTACTGAAGAAGGCGTCTGCTCTGGACATTCAGACAATATGCCCCCTGCACGGACCTATTCTGGAAGGGGAGAAATTGGCAGAAGCCCTGCGCCTCTATACCATCTGGAGCAGCTACGGCATAGAAACTGAAGGTGTACTGGTGGCTCATGCATCCATACACGGAAACACAAAGAAAGCTGCAGAAAAACTGGGAGAAATCCTTCTGCAGAAGGGTGCCAAGAAGGTGGTAGTGGCCGACCTCTGCCGCGAAGACATGGCAGAAGTCATAGAAGATGCTTTCCGCATGAACAAACTGGTGGTTTGTGCCTCATCCTACGATGGCGACGTATTCCCACCCATGCACATGTTCCTCTGGAAACTTAAACTCAAGACTTACCAGAACCGCACCGTAGGAATCGTGGAGAACGGCACCTGGGCACCATCAGCCGGCAAAGCCATGCGTGCCATCATAGAGCAGATGAAGAATGTAAACATTGTGGAACCCACAGTTACCCTTCGTTCTTCTATGAAAGAGGCAGACATTCCCGCCCTGGAAGCCTTGGCGGATGCAGTACTGAATTGATAAAAAAAATAAAAGGAAGCCGTTTGGCTTCCTTTTTTAGTTGCGGGGGTCCGACTCGAACGGGCGACCTCCAGGTTATGAGCCTGGCGAGCTACCAACTGCTCCACCCCGCGATGTTTCTTGTTTGCGAGTGCAAAGGTACGCTGTTTTCTTGGATTAGCCAAATGTTTTACTGAAAAAATGTTTTTCAGCATGTAATTAGAGGACATAAATGGCACAATATGTTAAATATGTGCAAAAAATTGGCCATTTTTTTGCACAATAAAAAAGAATTGTGCTAACTTTGCAATCGTTATGGCAGTTGTAAAGACAAGAAAGAAACTGGTGGATGTAGCCAGACAACTGTTTGCTAAAAACGGTCTGGAAAATACTACAATGAACGATATCGCCCAAGCATCAGGTAAGGGAAGGCGTACATTGTATACCTATTTTAAAAGTAAAGAGGACATCTATTGGGCCGTAATCGAAGAGGAACTGGACATCATGTCGGAACGTATGAATGCAGTTGCCAGCCAGAAGATGGAACCGGAAGACAAACTTGTTGAACTGATCTACACTCACCTTGATTGCATAAAGGAAGCCGTTCAGCGTAACGGAAACCTGAGAGCGGAATTCTTCCGCAACATCATTATGGTGTCGAAGGTTAGAAAGAACTTCGACCGCAACGAGCGAAATCTTTTCTCAAGCATCATGATGGAGGGCGTTCAGAGCGGACGGTTTGTAGTGGAAAGTATTCCACTGATAGTGGATATCCTGCACTACTGTATCAAGGGACTGGAAATACCTTATATTTATGACCGTCTGTCTAAGGGTCTGCCCAGCGGTGTAAGTCGAGGAATTGTACAGAAAATTCTGCACAAAGCTTTGGCAAGAAACGACAGACATGTGAATTATTACCTCTGACAATTCACAATTTATAATAAAGGAATCATATTAAATCAATATAAACAAGATGAAATTATTGGAAGGAAAGACCGCAATTGTAACTGGTGCGGCACGTGGTATTGGTAAAGCCATTGCTCTGAAATTTGCTCAGGAAGGTGCTAACATTGCCTTTACCGATTTGGTTTTGAACGACGAGATGGCTGCCGGCATGGAAGCTACCCGCAAAGAGATAGAGGCTGTTGGCGTTAAGTGTCTGGCTTATGCCGGAAATGCTGCAGACTTTGCCGAGACAGAAGAAGTTGTAAAGAAAATTAAGGAAGACTTCGGTACCATAGATATTCTGGTTAACAACGCCGGCATCACCAAGGATGGTCTGATGTTGCGTATGACTGAGCAGCAGTGGGATGCTGTCATC
>Ga0265301_10007703_pt1 | contig 10042 bp, 5 predicted proteins | sample AusTroGonzalo_MG_2_FD_193488 | JGI IMG/M metagenome (GOLD analysis project Ga0265301, IMG submission 193488) | Bovine rumen microbial communities from tropical cattle in Woodstock, Queensland, Australia - Gonzalo_04 | ecosystem: Host-associated > Mammals > Digestive system > Stomach > Rumen ...
CAAAAACTCATCATTCCAAACTTGAACCGATGCCAGCACCTCGCCATCATCGCGCATTTTTTGAACAAAAACCACTGGCTTGTTGTCGTCGTTTGTCTTTGAAGCCAAAGTAAGTAATGTGGTTTCATCAATATAGTTCATGGCAAATACGACTGTATCGCCCGTTGACCTAATCTCTTCAAGATGATAAGGATATTCTTGCGCTTGCATCGTCACCCCTCCCGCCATCAGCAGGAGCGCAAGCAGGGTGTAAATTTTAGTTGTTTTCATATTTTATTATTGTTTTATCCATTTTCCACTTTCGGCTTCTTTGCCATTTGCCATCACCTTCCAGATATAAGTCCCAGAAGGCCACGAGGTGGTATTTATCGAAGTAATATTGTCGGTGATTTGTTGATTGTAAACAAGTTTGCCTGATAAGTCGTAGATTTCGACGTGGGCATTTTGGAGGGCAGTGCGGATGTTCAGCACATCATTCCCCGGATTAGGATAAGCGATGGCCACTTTCAAGCCGTTGTCGTGGGCTTCCTCGATGCCTACGAAGGCTTCGGCGGGAAATTTGGTGACAGTGGTCCATTGCTGTTGTGGATTGTCAATGTTTTTCGTTTGAGTCGTTAGAAGAACACCACCATCTCTTGTCGTAGTAATACTCTCTGCCCAGCAAAACAGACGGTCTGAATCATCCCCATAATATACAGTAGATATGTTTTCTAAGTTTTCATCAAGCCGTTCTATCACTACCCATGAATCGTTGAATAATGATAATCCACATGCCATGGAATAACAAAACAATAGTGAATGGTCAACAGATGCATCTACGGCTCTGCTAAGTGCAACGATGTCCCAATCATTGGTTCCTCGTTCCATCTGGCGAATGACAGGCGCATAGCTGTCCTCGTCTTCAATATCATCATCAAACTCATACAAGCGGCAATCCTCGTATGATTGGTCATAATGCGAGATTGTTTCCGTTGCGACGTATGTGGTATTGTGTCCGCTTCGTATTATGGCCATGTCCTCAAAATAGTTGTCTTCCCAATCATGTCCATCTGGTTGACGGAAAGCCTTATGTTTTATGACATTGAAATTTTTGTCCAAATAAAAGATAGTGCCATCGTCGTATGCTTTTTCATTGCTATCAGAAAAGCCAAAATAATACGGTGGCATTGGATTGTAATAGATATAGCCGAAATCAGTCGGTATGAGCTGTTCACGCCTCAGCTTTTCTTGCCACGGACTGCCTGAAGTCGTCATTTGATAACCAACATTCGACAGCAATTCGCCTTCAAAGTTCATCCTGAAAAAGAACAGGGAATCGTATCCTTGAAGCGGTTGGTGGCCAAAGCTGACATTCTTGGTGTAAGCACCCACAATGTTGTCCTCATCGACTATCGCCGAATGGATGAAAATGTTTCCGCTGTAATAGCAGCACCACCATGCCCATCCCTGATAATATCTTGCCTCATAATTATCTGTAGGATAGCTGTATTCGTGACTTTCCTCTATCTGTAATTGGTTGTTGAGTTTATACAGCCCAATGATGGCATCTTCAGGTGGATTGTCATAGTTCTGGTAATAGTTGAAATAGGCCGTATCATGGTCGGGGCTGTACGACATCAGCGCAAATACCTCACCATCATTATTCTCAAATACATACGGATAATAGGACGAGCCCCAATAGCCAGGCTTGAAGAAATCGTTTTGCGCCAACAATTCCCCGTCAGATGACAAGGTAATCATTGCAGGATGCGGCGGGTAAAAATTTCCATTCCCCATCCCGCTTTGGAAACATCGAGCGGAGCAAACCATGATGTTGTCGTTCGACATTTCGTATGCACAATATTGGTGCGTCATTTCAGGGTTTGAATAAACATTATATTCAATGGCATATTCCCACTCCTGGGCAAAAGCGTTGCCCCCGAAAAGCACCGCAAAAGCGATAGCAGCTGTGATTTTGAGTTTTGTTTTCATAGTATCATTCTTTTATCCATTTTCCACATTCCGCTTCCCTGCCATCAGCCACCACCCTCCAAACATAACTCCCAGCAGGCCAAGCGCTCGTATTTATAGCAGTGATGTTGTCGGTAATCTCCTGCCTATAAACCATCCTCCCATTCATATCATACACTTTCACGCGGGCATCCTTCAATCCCGTCCTGATGTTCAGCACACCCTTCCCCGGATTGGGATAGGCAATAGCCACCTTCAGGCCGTTGTCGTGGGCCTCGCCGACATTCCAAGACGAATCGGCGGAGATACGATAGATGTGATAGGCGCTGGTGGTGACAACGCAATCGCCATTAGGCATGGTACAAATATCATAAGGGTCGTCAAACCCAGCAAAACAAGGCTTATGGACTTCGCTGATTTTGTTTAGGTCTTCATCAAAACGGGCGACATAAAAGCCATTTTGGACCATCGCACACATGGCAATGCTGCCATCAGGGAAAAAGTCAATCGACTTTATCCATGCGCGTTGGTCGTTAGCAGGTGTGTCTTTCGACATTTCCCATTTGTCAATGTGCGCCATATCCTTGTCAAACATGGCGATGACGACATCTTGGAAGAATTCCTGCCAAGTGTTGGGATCGTTCCAGCCAGTGAAGCCCACCACATAGATTCTACCGTTCACAGGGTGTTTGGCGACATAGGGAAAGACAAGACTGTAGCGCCATCCGGGAAAAGGGAAGTCCATATAAATCTCATCATGCAGTCGGGTTGTGTCAAGGTTAAAATCCAAATTATAGCATGGAGTGCCGACGATGGGTTGGTTGGCCATGTCGATTCCACCAACGAGATACCCAGTTGAATCGGCATTGAGGGCAAAAAGCCTGTCGATGTCGTAAACTACGGAAGTGAACGTCCTGTCGGCAAGCACCTCACCGAATTTGTTGAACCGTATGATGCGGTGGGCGTTGGCTGTCGTCTGTCCCGACTGTTGGTTGGTGAAATAACTCACGGCAAAAGTCGTGTCATTCTCAATGATGTATTGGGGTTCCATATAATAAAAGAGACTGGTGCCTACGCCACTGAGCAACACAGCTCCGGTTTCAACCGCCATCAAATCCTCGTTGATGTCGCCCACACAGATCCATAGGGAATCAGCCTTGCGCTTATGATAAATAACAAAAAGCTGGTCGTCATTTCCTTTTGACAAGATAGAGCGGCCATACATCTCAAATCCTCCTTCGTTGAGATGAGCTTGCTCGACGTACTCCAGTTCCGTGCCGTCAGTTGTCATCCTGCACAGCCCCATTTGCCTATCCTCATTGAATGTAGTGACCAGAACTTCATCTTTAGCGATAGGCAGCAGAGCAACATAACATCTGCTGTCACCAATGAGTTCCACTTCCAATTGTTCTTGGGCTTGCATCGTCACCCCTCCCGCCATCAGCAGGAGCGCAAGCAGAGTTGTAACTCTTGTAGCTTTCATTGTAACATAGCTTCTATTGTTTTACTTCATTTAGATTTTGAGATTCCCTTTCGGGAATGGAGTAGTGTCCGCTTTTGAACTGCGGCGGCATAAGCCACTTCCAAATTTGCAACACCACTCGCCGCCGCCTTTTGACCTCATGTCATTACTCCATTCCTCGCAGGGGAATCTCCTATTCCTTTACCACTATTCGCACAGAGTGTTCTTCGCCATAAGTATCAGTAATGCGCAGCAGGTAAAGCCCTTCCGGCAGGCCGCTCACATTGACTTCGTTGGTGCCACGGACCACCTTTACCAGTTGGCCCAAGGCGTTGTACACCTGGATTTCATCCGCTTCAAGGTCATCAATCCGCAGGGTCTCCAAGGCAGGATTGGGATAGACCTCCACCCTACCCGCTTCGGTTTCGTCCACCCCATCCACCGACCAATACACCCTCAAGAAAAATTCGAACTCATTGTATTTCGACCGCGCGGGAGCCGAATAGCAGTCGATGTCTTGGTAATAGGCCACCACCTTATAAAGATAGAAGGTCTCGTCCTCCAATGGGGAGTTGTCGGTATAGGATGTGGAACTAGCACCCAATGTCTTGATTTTCTGCCAGTTCATATCGGCTTCTTTGGTACGGTAGACGAAATAGCCCGAAAGGCCGTCATGAGGTTGGGGGGCTACCCATGTGAGTTTTATCTTGTTGCTGCTGGTCATCTCATACCACAGGTGGGTGGCAGGCTGGCAGTCGTCGCCAATGGTGGCACAAGCCTCGTTGGTTGGCTCACTTTCGCCCGAAGTGCAAAAAGCGGTCACAAAGTAGCAATGCCCACCATGCGTCGCTGTTTCATCGACAAAAGTAGCCGGGTTGTCTCTCACCGTCTGAAGCAGTTGCCCGTCACGATACACATTATAATCTGCGGACTCAACATAAGAAGTCCAAGCCAGCACAATATGTTCATCTTCGGCAAAAGCCCACAAATCGGTCGGGGCATCGCAATCCGTGCCATTGCCGCAACTGTTGTTGGTCTGCAGGAAAACACCGTCATCAATGCCTTCCAAAGCACCCGAATAGGAATAAACGACATGATTTTCAGCATCCTTAACGACAAAACTCACATCGCTAACCGTACTGCTTCCTTTGGACCAGGCAAAAGAGACATGACCCAGAGGCACAGCAACAGAGAGTGTCTCGCTGCTTGAGTGCGCCGTGACCGACTCCATCACCTGCATCGCGTTGTTAATCACTTGTATGGAAGCGCCCTGCCATCCGTTGAAGAAGGTGGTCCCTGCCACAATAGTCCAAGTGCAGGAAGGCCCGAAGCGCACACCGCTTTGGGTGGCAATCCTTCCGTGTAGACCGTTGTTCACCGCATAGACCTGATAATCGTGCAAGCCATAAAACGGCACTTCATCGGTAATTTCCATGGCCGCGCCTGGAACCACATTGTCTTGGGTATAAACCACCCTGCCGTCACGCTTGACGACGATTTGGTCAATATGGGTCAAATTGCTATTGTTCAATGACTTTGTTGGATTGTTCCAATGCACGGTACAGGTATATGAATCATCGGAAAGCGGCTGTACGCTCAAGTTAGTGGGTTCCTTGGGCGTAGCGTTGTAGACACCGGAAGGAATGGCGTCGGCAATCATCTTTTGGGCCAGGTTCCAAGTCTGGTTGTAGGTTTGCAGGTTGTCGATGCTGAACCAGCCATCGAGGGAACCGCCCCAGCTCCAGTTGATGTGAAACAGGCCGTTGTCGTCGTAGCCATCGCAGATGAACGAATGGCCCTGGCTCCCTCCATCGGTGCCTGCATACAAGATGGGGATACCCATGTCCAAGGCATCGCGCATCATGGCCACCCATTCATCATAGGGATAATCATCCCTAAACAGATTGTGCGAAGTACCATAGCCGAAATAAGAACTCATCGCTGGCGGGATGCTTTGGTGCAATGCACCGCTCGCCATAGCACCATAATTCATGTCAACGCTCACCCCGCAATGATAAATAAGGATGGCAACATATTCATTGTCAGCATTTAGCGACTCTGGCATTTCGTCCCAATGGTAAGTGGTTGCACCGAAATTTGCAGAGAGGGTGCCGTAAAGGTAACTGTTGTATGAATGGGAGCCTGTGCCGTGTTCAGGATAGTTCCAATACTTCATCACCTGAGCCATCGATGTGGCCACGCAACCCGCCAAGGCACAATTGCAAGGGCCTTCATCGTCTTTCGGGCAGTACGCATTATAATAGCAGTCTTGGTCCCAATGCGTGGCAACCAAAGGTTCTACCACCACAGATCTCAAGGCCTGCGTTTTGCCACAATGTTCAAGGTTCTCCCATTCCTGAGCAATCACAAAATCGGCTTTTTTCAAGTTTTCCTCCGCAAAATCGACGGATTGTCCATAGCCATTGAGGAAGTAGGCCAATCCATCAGGGATGTTTTCCGTGTTGAAAGCACCTGTTTCGGCATAGCCGAGAATGGGACTGGTAAGGTCGCTGGCCGAGACGATGACGAAACCGCCCGAAGTGCCATTGAAGACATGGAACGAAGCCTTGCCATTTTCCGTAACGGCGGTGTAGACCCATTCCAATTGTGTGTTGTTCTTGAAATTAGCCTCGACAAACTTGGCGCCCAAGGCCTTGGCGCGCTCAACGCCGACCGTTCCGCCAAACAATGGGGCCGAAGCCATCAGCAGAACGGCAAGCAAACTGTAGAATCTGTTGTTTTTCATTTTATTTTGTTTTTTGAGTTATTCTTTTATCCATTTTCCGGTCTCAATAAATGCCGTTGAGCCGCTCGTAGAATAGATTTTCCAGCAATACATTCCCGAAGGCCAATTCTCTGTAATGATACTCGTTGAATTGCCCTGGATTTGTCGCTCAAACATCTTTCTGCCGTTGAGGTCATAAACCGCCACGGAAACATCCTCCCCGTCCGTCATGATATGCAGCACATCCTTGCCAGGATTGGGATAGGCACGGCTATTGGCGACTTGTTCCTCCACCACATCCCAATCGGGGGCTTCGAGGGCACCGAGGTCGATACGCCCATTGATCACACGAGGGTTGCCTTCAAAGTCGGTTTCGGGATAATACTGGCTCATATTGGTGGCACCCACATTGAGACAAGGTGAAGTTTCAAGCAACGCCCAATGAGCAGCCGAGGTTGAATGGTCGTATTCAGGGCCTAAACCTGCGGTCGGGTTGAAAAATTGAGGATCGCCAAAGACATCCCCGGAGCCTGAAATCGTGCCGTTACAATTGTTGAAAACGGTCGGGTCGGGATGCGTCGGGTCCATGCGCTCGAACCAAACGCCTGTGTTGCCCCAAAAGATGTTGTTGTAGATCTTTTGCTGTCCATTCGTCCAAATCCCCGACCCATAACCATGGATATGCCCTTCGCTTTGGTTGTTGGCAATCGTGTTGTTATAATAATGGGAATAATTGGGTGCCGTGGTACCCAGCACTGGCGAATAGCCATCGTTGTTGACGATGATGTTGTCGTGGAAACGCCCCACGCCTTCCCAACCGAGATAGGCCGTGCTGCCGTGGTTGCCGTGGATGTAGTTGTTGTAGACCTGGGGACCAGGAGCCGAAAGCGACAATTCGCCCACATGCATGTCGAGAGCAGTGCCGTAATGTCCTGAATTGTCGTAGAACTCGCAATTGCGTACCGTGAAATGTCGCAAACCGCCCATCGTAATACTCGCGCCCCACCAAGCGTAATTGTCGTGGAAAACACAATGCTCCACAAGGACTGTTCCAGGGTTGTGTACACTCATTCCGCCGCCACCTCCACCGGTCGTAGGCGAATTGCCATTGTGTTCCGAGCGGTTTTGCGAGAAACGGCAATGGGCGAAGTAACAGTATTTCTTGTTTCTCACCTCAACGCCAGCTCCGTACCTTTCCCCCTCGGGTGCGCCCGTGATGATCTTTCCGAACTTGACCTCGCAGAACTCCATGACCACACTGTCCTGGGCATTGCTTTGGTCGGAAATCAGGTGGATACCGTGCCATCCTGTTTCCGCCGTGGGATTATAGAAGTCGGTGGTGTCGCGGGCAGTGAAGGTAACGGGAACCTTATCTGCGCCCAAGGCATAAAACGAGCCGTTGTGGACGGTGATGCGGTAATAGCCTTCCGCTATCACCCAAGTTCCACGCTCGACGGTGAGGCGCGCCGTGCCTTCAGCATCAGGCTCGATAACGACATCACCCACAAGTTTAACCGTGTCGGCATCCCAAAGCACATTGCCTTGGTATTCGCCCGAAACCTCGATGGTTTGTGCCGAAAGCGGGGCAGTCAGCAAAGCCATCCAAATGACAAAAAACAAACCTTTTTTCATGGCATAAAACGATTAAGTTGTTACTCTTTTGTTTCATACCAACAAAACTATAACAAAAATCCACTAAAAAATCAACCTCAAAGGCCAAGTACAGATTTTTGTTTCTAACTCGCATTGATAATCAATGCGTTGTAAGAAAAAAGTACAGTTTTTTCTCAATCGGTCAGAATGGAAATCGAGTCAAAATCAACTTTTTTGTTGAGTTTGGAGCGGTATTTTGCCACCGTATTTTCGCTCAAGCCAAGCAGGTCGGCCTCTTCCTTGATACGGAAGCCGAGGAACGATAGAACCACGAGATTGCGTTCCGTTTTGCTAAGGTCGGGATAGGCCGATTTCATTTTCTCAACACCTTGTGGATAGGCTGCCTCGAAAGCCTCCACGATGCGCTGCATGCGGTCTTTCTGCCCCGATTGGTGAATTGCGATCACCTGTTGTTGCAGCATGTCACGTTGCTGCGTGGTAAGTTGCTCCAATTCAGCTTGCAGTTGGCGTTGCGCCTCGCGGAGTTTCAGCGTTTCCAATTCCTTGTTTTTGCGGTAGCGCAACGCCGCCCATAGCACCGCCATCAGCACGATGACCAACAGGGCTATCCACAAATAGAGGCGGTAACGTTTCAACTGTTGCTCGCTTTCCAAATGCTGGATTTCCAACTGCTTGTCGTATTCTTCCTTCACTTGTGCCACAGCTTTTTGCTCCGCACCATAGTCGGGGCTGGCGCTCAGCAACTTATCGGCATAGATGGCAGCATTGGCCTCATCGCCCAAGGCTTTGTAGGAACCATAAAGTCGTTTGTATAGGAAGGTAAGGTCGCTGCTCCTTTGAGTCATTCCCCCGGACATCAAACCATAATGAATGCAAGAATCGTATTGCTGCAAATCGAAATAGGCACGGCCAATGTTTTCAGTCAAATCATACCGATAACTGTTCGCCATTGGAGAACGTACAGTACGCAGGTCTTCCAATCCCTTTTGGCTCTCCGCTATGCTCTGATAAAGCATATTCTTACCATCATCTTCTTTTTCAAAATGTTGTGTCTCAAAACAATAGAGATAGTAATCGGCTAATGCACTATGGAAATAAGAAGCCTCAACCGTGTCGCCTATCATTTCAGCACATTGCAGGCCGACTCGGTAACACATCAGGCAACTGTCGTATTCACCGAGAAGCAGATACGCCATCCCCAAAGGGAAAGCCGTGATGAGTCGGTTGCGATGATACTGTTTTTCAGCATAATAGCCATCGGCAAGTTTCAAGTGATCGACACCTTCGCGATGGTATCCAGAGTTGGTGTACGACATGCCAAGCCGCTGATGGATGGCATATTTCAGTCGGTCGATTTCGTTCTTTTCATCGGTGGGCTTGAGCGAAAAAAGCACAAGACGCTCATCGACATGCTCACATTGCTCGATGCTTTGCAAAGCCTTCAAACGGTAGTCGAGCACATGTTGCTCACCCAAGTTTTTCACTTGGGCCATTCGCGACAAAATCCAATAAGTCATGGACTCGAAATATTTGTCTTTGTCGCCAACAAATTGCTTTTCAGCCACCTGCATCAGCGAATCGAAGTCGTTGTATTTATGGAGGCCGTCGTTCACCTTGGCCCTCAGCAGGCAATAATGCGCCCGCTCCTTCTCCGAAAGTACTGAAAGATTCAGCGTGTCAAGGATTTGCCTTGCGCTATCAAGGTTGGTTTGGTAGAAGCACTCCACCCGATAAAGCATGTCCTCCTCCGGCGGTGGAGGCGTTACGTGCTTGGAGCATGCGGCCACCAACACGACAAAAAGCAAAAGTCCTATGAAAAACAAGCGTTTCATGGCTGCAAAGGTAGCATTTTTTTTGGCGATGCCAACAAAAAAAAGCATAGCCGAAAGGCCGAACACCATAATGAGATTCCCCTGCGGGGAATGGAGTGAAAGGTCAAATTAATAAGCGGCGGCTTTTAGTGTTCACTTTGAATAGACCTTATTAGCCGCCGCCTGTTTACTTAATGCAGTACTCCATTCCCGAAGGGAATCTCTATTCTTTTATCCACTTCCCCGTTTCCGCGAGGGTCGTTGAGCTAGCGGTCCCTGAGCCCGTCGAAGGGCCGCCATCCGAAGTATACACCTTCCAAACATAAACGCCCTCAGCCCAATCCCCAGCATCAATCGCTGTCACATTCTCCGTGAGGGCTTGGCTGTGGATGAGCCTGCCGTTGGTGTCGTACACTTTCACGCGGGCATCCTTCAATCCCGTCCTGATGTTCAGCACATCCTTCCCCGGATTGGGATAGG
>Ga0265301_10007707_pt1 | contig 10040 bp, 8 predicted proteins | sample AusTroGonzalo_MG_2_FD_193488 | JGI IMG/M metagenome (GOLD analysis project Ga0265301, IMG submission 193488) | Bovine rumen microbial communities from tropical cattle in Woodstock, Queensland, Australia - Gonzalo_04 | ecosystem: Host-associated > Mammals > Digestive system > Stomach > Rumen ...
TCAACTACCGGGTCCCCATCCTCATCAATATATGCAAGGCACGAGTAGGTCGTTCCAAGGTCAATACCGATGCTATATTCTGTCATTCTTCTTCCTCCTTAATGGTGTTCTTTTTCGAAGTTCTTTTCCTTGAAGATGTTTTCTTAACGGGTTTTGCTGAAGCTTTCTTTGCAGGAGCCTTTTCCGAAGGCTCTTCCGTAGATGCCGCCGCGGGAGTCTCCTCGACAGGGGCCGGTTCTGCCGGCACCGTCTCGGGAACGACCTCGGTAGGCTGCTCCAAAGGTGTTTCCTGCACCATGTTCTCGACGTACTTGTAGACGGAGACCTTCTCCTTGAGAAGGACCCTGTTGCCCAGTTTGTAACCGTCAGACAACCTCTCGGCTATCAGACCGTTCTTCTCCTGGTCGTTCGTAGGTACAACTTCCACGATGCGCTGATGAATGGTGTTCAGTGATTCATACGGGAAATGACCGATGTACACTCCTCCATCCATCAGGATGTTTTCCATATCCACTTCGTATGCCTGGAACGAGGCCAGGACATCCTTGGCCGACATGGTGTCGATCCTCTTCTCCATCCCTGCGCAGAGCTTGAAGAAATCCTCTCTCATGATCGCGATCTGCTCCATGGAGCTGACCAGCGCCTTGTTGGTGATTTCCACGTTCTGCCTCTCGATGGCATTTGTTATGCTCTTGATCTGTTCTCTCGATGTGACGAAGGCCGACAAGTCTGGCGTCTCTTCCGATTTCTGCCTCATCATGGCGATCTCGGCCTTGAGCTCCTCGACCTGGGCGCTTAAAGAGGAGATGGCGTTCCTGAGTTCCTCGTTGGCCATCTCGGTCTCCTCTGCCTGCCTCTGCTGTTCGGCCTTCTGGGCTTCCAGCTCCGCGTCGTCCGGGACTCTGACGTTGACACCCTGCCGGGAATCGGCCTGCTGCTGTTGCGAGAATCTTCCGGACAGGAAGCTGTTGAATCTATCGCTCATTTCAATCCCTCCCTGTTAAGCAGCCACAGGAACGGATCTTCGACTCTCTGCGGGGACACTCCTCTGGGCAGCGAGCTGCCTACAGGGTTGCATCCCAGTGCGGATACTGCGAAGAACGAGTAGTCCTTGAAGCTGCGAACTAATTGCAAGAATTCGGGTCCGACGGTCCTCCTGATGTACTCCTCGAGCTCGGCGTCGATCTGTTCGAAGTTTTCAGCATCGTACTTGCCGTACTCACGGGGGATGTGGAGGGATGAGCCCAGTCCGAACAGGACCTTGCTCTCCTCCTCATTCTCAGGTATCTTCATCAAGACATCCGACTTGGTCAGGCTGACCGCGATCGGGATGTCGATCTTGTCCTTGCCTTTGAGCTTCTTGTTCGCACGGATGATCTGACAGATGTTGTTCAGGATATCCGTGGCGCTGGGGCCCACGTTGGGCTTGTTGTCAACGTGGATCCTCTGGTTGATGTACTTGACCTGCATGGGGTCCACAAGGTAGACTATTCCCGATGCCAGTGAGATGAATGCGTTCAGGTTGACCTGCATCATCCTGTTGGTGCTGACGAGATCCTCTCCTGCGGTATCGAAGAAAGCGAAGGTGAAGACCTGCGGCTTGTCCCCGTTGAGTATCCTCAGGAAGAAGATCAGGGGCTCGTTGGCATCCGGGGAGCTTCCGAAGGACAGCGTGGGCTGCAGCTTCCTCTTCTCCTCGAACAGTCTGTGGTAGTAGACGTCCCTGTACTTGATCGTCGTACTGTCATTGGCGGCGTTCAGGACCCCATGGAATTCGGTCGAGATGACCGTCTTCAGCTGGTTGATCAGCACCGCTATGTAGTGGCTCTTACCGACTCCCTTGGGACCAAGGATGACGAAGATCTTGTTACCTTCCTCCTCGGCTCCCGGCGGAATCATGTTGTGGCAGGTGGGGCACACGCGGACGTATACAGGCCTTTTGCAGATGTCGCAGAAGCCTGATGAGTTCCTAATTATGTGCTGCTTCGTGACGATGGCGTCAGGTCCGAATGGATCCTTTCCGAAGGCCAGGCTCTTCTCGCGGTCGATCTCGTTGAATCCGTTCTTGGACACGTAGATCATGTTCCTCTCGTCCCTCGTGCTGATGACGTTGGTCGCGAAGGTCTTGGCGCAGGTCGGTCCGGTACACACGTAGTGGATGTTGTTCATGTCCACCTTTGTGAAGCAGTACGGACAGACGTAATCCTTCCTCGATACCGGTTGTTCTTTCTTTGCCATTTCAATCACTCCTCCTGTTGTAGAGCGGGTGTATGAACCTGTAGAGGTTGTAGTCCTCCTCGTTGATGAAGAACAGCCTCATGTGCTCTTTGTCGATGTGGCCTCCCAGCGATATCGGGTTGGTGCTCTTGCCATCTGTGAAGACCAGAGGTGCCTTGGTGAACCAGATGATCTCCCCATCTTCTTTCTTGAGAGGTATTCCCTCATCTACACGGACTATGGCGACGGGAGGTATGCTCTTGACCGACGGATCGGCGATGAGCTCCAGAGTGGCTCCTTTCTTGCCCGCATCCAGTGTGTATTTGATCTTCTTGCATTCCCCGTTGTAGACGTCGATGACTATTCCTCTGGAGCAGAGGATGTCATTGGCGACGTTGTATGTCGCGAATATGTTGATGCACTTCTTGGGCGACTTGCCCATGGGTATCCTCACGAGCTTGTCCTCGAAGTACTCCTCACGGCTGACGGTGATGATCTCCGCAGTGGGGTCATTGAAGTCCTTGACCACCGATGTGGACACGACGATTTTTGCCGCGATGGCATTATCCGGCCAGGTCATCGTCAGGATGCAGTCCTTGCCGCTTATCGTCTTCTCGACATCCCTGAAGGGCTTCAGGTTGGCGACCATGACCTCGGTTCCCTTGATTCCCATGGTTCCCAGCGGTATGATCGGGTAGATGTACTGCACGGTTCCATCGGGAAGGCTGAACCTTGCTCCGTCGTTGTAGTCATGGATGGTCTTGATCTCGGTCATCCAGGCCTTGATGTCCTCCATCTTGACCATGTTGCCGGCGATAGCGTATTTCTTCTCCGAACAGAATAGGATGACGGGGCTGTTGGACTTCCACCTAGCTGTGAAAGTTCCATCGTCCTTGTTCCACTCTATTCCCATGTCACGGATGGGTCTCGGCGCATCCAGAGGCGTTGCCGAGAAGATGTTACCTTCAGACCTCTCGACCTTGTTACGGGTCTCGTATTCAGCGACGAACAGGTAGTGGTACTTCTGACCGCCCTTGAGTCCGATATCGTCGTAGACGGTCTCTCCGTTAAGGGGGATCTCCACGTTTGTACCGGTGCTGGTGTCTCCCCTCCACACGCGGACGCGAGTGGCTCCGCGTGGCTTCTCGTACATGAGACGGAGTCCGCCGTCGATCTGATCGATGTTGACCTTTTCAACCTCGGCAAGGAAGATAACAGGTCCGAAGTGGGCCGCTTCCCTGGAGAGGATTCCCCAGCGCTTAGAGTATACAGAATAATAGTACTCTATTCCGGGTTCCAATGTCTTGTCGGTGTAGAACGTTCCAGGGATCTCTGCCATCGGGCGGGTCTCCTCTGTGACGTTGGGAAGGGAGTTCTTCTCCCTGAATATGGCGTATGTGACCCCTTTGTTGTCTACCGGGGGCTCGTATTTGATCAGCAGACGGCCTTCCTTGATCTGGGCGACCGGATCCACGGGTCCTGCCGGAGGATACTGCTTGAGCACTCCTTTGGCGGAGGGGTGGTCGGGACATTCCTCTGCCGCACTGACGTACAGTGCGAGCATCGCATCCCTGCTCTCTGCAGCCTCGGCCTGCTGAACGAAGATGTCCGCATGCTGTACGCGCTGCGAGGCATCCTCATACTTCTGCTTGATGTCAGGGTAGTTCTGCATCTCGCCGGGATACCTGTTCATTATGGTGTCTCCGGCGCTCTTGGCAGCATAGTACTTGTTGTTCCTATGGCTGTCGCTGATCATGTTCTTGAGGGTGCTCATGGTACCCTGCTCTTTGCGGAGCTGGACCTCCATTCCGGCGATTCCGGAGTAGGTCGCATAGGTAGCCTTCAGCGCTGCCAGGTCTTTCTCTGCCTTCGCAAGGTTACCCTTCTGCAGGTCCATGCGGAAGCTGAGGGCCAGGTTCTGGGCCTTGGCCTCACCGTCCTTGAAGTTGAAACCACACTTGATACAGATGCTGTTGCTGGACTGCTGAGCGGTGTTACACTGCGGGCAGACCATCTTGAAGTTCCTGCCGCAGAACGGACAGTACATGGTGTTCTTCCCGCCGGGGACCATGTTGTTACATTCAGGGCATCTGATCATGCTGCTGTCCATCTTTGAGAAGTTGGCAGCGATCCTCTTCTTGTGGCAGAACGATTCGAGGATGTACAGGCACATGTCCTGATCCAATCCTCTCACGTAGATGCTCATGAGCTCGTCGATGTAGTTCCTGGTGATCTGCTGTCCGGTGTACTCCTTCTCGATCATCTCCATGACCGGGGCCAGGGCCTTGCTGCATCTTCCGTAGTTGATGAGGTCCTTCAGGTCCTTGTCCGAATCGATGATGAGCTTGAGACTCCTCAGCACCGAGATGTATGAGTCCTGGTCGGGCAGGATGTCCTGCCTGACGCTGTTGACCCTCTTCTCGCACAGGTCGAAAGCATTCCTGATCTGTGTGAGAGAGCTGGCCTCCGTCAGGGGGTCGCACCTGATCTCCAGGTCAGGGTTGTTGATCAGCACGTTGAGCATCTCGACCGGGGTGTAGGCGTCTACGGTGGTCAGGTTCGTGAAGGCGTTTATGACCTTCTCGCTGACTACCTTTGGGATTCCCCCGTCGGTGATGTTCGCTAGCTTCAGCACCTGCTTCTTGTCGATGCCTTCCCAGTGAAGCCTCTTGACGAAGTTATCCAGGACTCCGGGAAGGATGATGTACCTGCCGTCTGTGAGGATGACGCAATCAAGCTTGAGCCTCTGGACTTTTCCTTCCAAGCTCTTCTTGCCTTCAGCGAATACCCTCTTTCTCAGAAGGGGGTCCGCCATGCAGCGCCTGATCTCAGGTACCTCATCTACAAGCTTGTGATATTTGAAGCGCTGGCCAGTGTCGTTCTGCTTGTTCCTGAACTCGTTGGCCCACTTGACTTCCATCTTGCCGATCTTTTCGTTGATCTTCTCAAGAGTGTACTTGCTCTCGTTGAAGGGATCTAGGCCCAATAGCTGACAGTAGTTGTCTGTCTTACTAGCCATGTTAACTCCTTCAGCGGACTGCGAGACCCATGTTACCGGCTGTGATCGCTGTTGCGATGGTACCGAAGGTGTCACCGAGCTTGTCGATGGTGGTGAACAGTGCACCGTCGTCGACAGTGGCGATCTGCCTGAGGAACGATGTATCGGCCTCTCCGAGACCGACTGCGATGATCGTTATTCCGTCGGACCTGCATGCCAAAGCCTGATCGACCGCGTTGTCCCTCTTTCCCCAGATACCGTCAGTCAGTACGACGACGATTCCTACTCCGGGCTGGGCTCCGATAACGGCCCTCGCTGTGTCCAGCGGGCTGGCGTCGGTTCCTCTTCCGAGCATCTTTACCTTGAGCTCCTCGATGGAGTTGATAATGACATCAGTGTCGTTGGTGAGTTCCTGAACGACCTTGACCTTATCTCCGAATCCGATGAGTGAGAACCTTGTTACATCGTCTGCGAGCGTGCGTACGAATCCGCGGATCGAATCCTTAGCAGCCTCGATGGGCTCACCGTCCATACTTCTGGACAGGTCGACGCAGATCGCGATGTTCTTCGCGATCTTCACATCAGAGGGCTTGTCGTGCGGGTTTCCGCCCATCCACCTGATGTCGTCAGGTACGGGTTCGGACTTTACATCCAGAGGCTCCTCGCCCTGGAATGCCCTGATGTTGACGATTCCATTCTCATCATAATTATATTCTATATCGAAGACGACACCTTTTCCGTCGTTGTAGAATCCGGAGATTACGACCTTTGCGAGAACGTTACAGTCCAAGGGAATCCTCGATTCTCCCTGCAGTGTGTAGACCTCGATCTTGTCGGTCATGTTGCCGGGTTTGATGGAGAACTGCTTCTTGCATGTGCTCGGAACCTTCGAGTTCCTCTTGATCATGATCTCGTTGACGTACTTCTTACCATCCTGGCTGACGGAAAGTGCTCCGAGACTATGAGCAGTGACATCGGAGACGGTCATGGCGGCCCTCATTCCGGTGGCGTTGCTGCTGTAGAGCTCTGCGGTGATCGCAGCTCCCTTGGCGACTGCGAGATCAGTGTCTCCGTGGGTGACGACTTCGCGTCCTGTGAAGTCCTTAAGGAACTTAGCGACTCCGGGCATCCTTGTGGAACCTCCGCACAGGAGGATCTCGTCGATGTCTGTCCACTGCATTCCGAGTGAGTCTATCAGGTCTTCGCAGACGTCTTTCGTAGCGTTCATCAGGTGCTCGGTCATCGACTCGAACTCTTCCCTGGTGAGGGTGTACTTCTCGCTGCATCCCTCGTAGTTGACGGGGATGGTGACGCTCTCTGCGACGGAGAGGGTCTTCTTGTATCCCTCTGCTGCGACGATCAGTTCGTTCTTGGTAGGAAGGTCGTCCCTGGGGTCCACGTCGAACTCGTTGGCGAACCTGTCGCAGACGAACTTGACGATCGCTGCATCCCAGTCCTTTCCTCCGAGGATGTGGTTTCCATTGGTTCCGATGACCTCGATAGCTCCCTTTGTTACTCTGACGATTGTGACATCGAAGGTTCCACCTCCGAGGTCGTAAACAAGAAGTGTCTTGTCGGCGGAATGCTTGTATCCGTAAGAGATAGCAGCGGCCGTAGGCTCGTTGATGATCTTGGGGACCTTGATGCCGCATTTCTCTCCTGCGCGCTTCGTTGCGATCCTCTGAGCATCCTCGAAGTACGCGGGAACCGTGATGACGGCTTCCTCGATCGTCTCGCCTGCCGCTTTCTCGGCATCCTTGATGAGGTGCTCGAGAAGCATCGCTGAGAGGTCTTCCGCAGTGTAATCCTTTCCACCGAAACTGACGACGATAGATCCGTCACCCATGTTACGCTTGAAGGCTGCTGCGTTGACTCCTGTTCCGTTCGACTGCATATCCTTGGCGTCCTCACCGACAAGGATGTCCCCGTCATCTAGGAAACAGATGACCGAAGGAGTGATCTCCTTACCGAACGAATTGTTCAGCATTACCGGTTTGTTTGACGCCTTATCATATCTAGCTACTGCAGAGTATGTTGTTCCGAGGTCTATACCTACCTTCATAATCCCATCGGAAAAGTGATATTTTTCTATCTATAAAATATAAATTATTCGGTACTACGAATTTCGTAGCATATAAAAGGTGTCTGCTTTATTTGTAAACGTGAGGTCGCTCATCAACGGTTTTCGTAAATGCCCGGAAATAGTAAGTATCTGGCCAAATAATGGTAAGAAAAAGGTTTCAAGCAGCCTTCTGTCTCGTACGGTAGAGCATGATTAGGAGCACGATTACGACTCCTACAGCTATGACTCCGGACACTATTGTGATCGGTGTGGAGTTCTCAAGGAAGAAGTCTCTGTTCAGAATCATCAAGGCCGAGATGATCATAAGGAGTGCGGCAAGAATCATCGCGGCATAGACCAGAGGTCCTTTTATCATGTGTCGAGAATGGTTTTTCAGATAGATATAGGGATTGGCTTTATTTTGGTAAGTAATACGGGACTAACATGGAAGACCCTTCCGTATACTGCATGCAGGCCGTTAACTGCTACGAGTCGAATCCGGAGAGAGCAGTCGCGCTTTTCACCCGCGCAGGGGAGCTAGGCTCTCCCGAGGGTTGGTTCGGGCTCGCTGAGATGAAGATGAACGGCATGGGTACGCCCCAGGATCTCGAAGGTGCCGTAGAATTGTACAGAAAGTCTGCGGAAGCGGGTAATTCTCCAGCGATGTTCAGGCTCGGGACCCTGTACACAGGGTCATACGGCTACCCTGAGGACAAGGAACAGTGCAGGATATGGTTCGAGAAGGCCGCGGACAACGGTATCGAGCTTGCCTATCCAGAGATAGCTGCGATATACCTCTATGGTTACGGAACCGATGTTGATGCCGAGAAGGCGATTCACTACTACCGTCTGTCTGCCGATGCAGGCGATCCCCAATCGATGTTCATGTTGGGATACATGTTGTCAGAGGGAGTTGGCATAGCAAAAGACGAGAAGGCTTCCATAGAGTGGTTCGTGAAGTCCGCAGAGGCAGGGATTCCCGAGGCTCAGTTCAGGGCGGCTAGGCTTGCCGAAGAGGGGAAGATCCCTGGAGGGGACAAGGTTGCATTCGAATGGTATTCCAAAGCTGTCGATCAGAGCTTCGAACCCGCCATGTTCAATCTCGCTACGATGTATTACGAGGGCAGGGCGGTAGATCAAGATTTTGCAAAAGCCTATGAACTCTACAATCGTGTTGCCGAGACCGGGGATGCGGATGCCCTTTTCATGACAGCCAGGATGCTATTCGATGGTCTGGGAACAGAACAGGATGTAGAAAACGCGATGGAAAGGTTCGGGCGTTCTGCTAGTCAGGGCAACCAGCTGGCGATGCAGTTCCTGGAAGACCTTCGTAGGAAACAGAACACCCAATTTATCAAGATAGACGGACTCTGATCAGTCGTCCATCGGGACGAACTCAGACTTGGGCTCTCCGCAGACGGGGCACTCCCAGTCGTCGGGAAGATCTGCGAATTTGACTCCAGTCTTCTCCTCGTCGTAGATGTATCCGCACATGGGGCATCTGTACTTCATGAGTGTCCGTATCGCGTCAACGATATAAAACCGACATTAGCGGTATCGGTACAGATGCAACCAATTCATTTTTTGTTGCAGCATTCACAGGTTTCATCATCGTCAATCTTCACATTGATAGTCTTGCAGGTCTTGCTCCCAGGACATCCAGAGCAATTACATCCGCAATTGTTCTTTCCCTTACGGTGGTTGTACCAAAGAACAAGTATTGCCCCTATCGCCATGGCGGCGATGATGGCTGCTACTACAATGTCTCCAGTGGTCATTGCGATACCTCCTTTGATCTCTTGAACGGATGGAATGGATCTTTGACCACGATGAAGTAGGCCAGGATTATGAAGTCGACTGCGGCGAGGACGATAGAATACCATGCAACATCCTCCAGTCCGCCAGTTAAGGCAGCATAGACCACATAGACCATGATCGAGATGAAATAGGCAAGCATGCACTGGTAAAGCAATGCGAAACCTGTGGATTTCCAGTCCCCGAGCTCTCTGTGGATGGCGCCCATAGCAGCGGCACATGGCGCACAGAACATGTTGAATGTGAAGAAGGACAGGATCATAGCGCCTGCCGCTTTTCCAGCCGTTAGAGTCGCCATCAGATTGAGCGCCTCGGATATGTCAAGATCGAAAGGCTCTGCGATGAGCAGTTCCAAGGTTCCGATGAGATCCTCTTTGGCGATAAGTCCGGTAAGGGATGCCGCTGGGAGTTCCCAGTTGTCTCCCCATCCGAGAGGGATGAAGATGTAGCTCAGCACCCCTCCGATGCTTGCGAGAATGGAATTGTCCATCTCATCCTCTGATAGGAGGGTTAGGGACCAATCGAAGGATTTGAGGAACCAGACCACGATCATGGCGAGAAGGATGACGGTTCCCGCCTTCTTGACGAATGCCCAGGATCTGTCGAACACAGTCTTGGCGCAACTCTTCAGAGAAGGTATGTGGTACGGAGGGAGCTCCATGATGAACGGAGACGGCTTCCCCGCCATTGATTTGAACTTCTTGATGACTATTCCTGAGATGATCACGAGCACGATTCCCATGAAATATGCGAAAACCGCGACCCACGCGCTTCCTGCAAGAGCTCCGGCAACGGCAGAGATGATAGGCAGCTTGGCCCCGCAGGGCATGAACGTGCAGGTCATGGCGGTGATACGACGGTCGGATTCTGATTCGATCGTCCTGGAAGCCATTACACCGGGAACACCGCAACCGGTGCTGACGAGTAGAGGTATGAAGGATTTTCCTG
>Ga0265301_10007710_pt1 | contig 10036 bp, 4 predicted proteins | sample AusTroGonzalo_MG_2_FD_193488 | JGI IMG/M metagenome (GOLD analysis project Ga0265301, IMG submission 193488) | Bovine rumen microbial communities from tropical cattle in Woodstock, Queensland, Australia - Gonzalo_04 | ecosystem: Host-associated > Mammals > Digestive system > Stomach > Rumen ...
ACATATCTGACAAGCGTGAAGTAAAGGTCAAACTGCGCAACGGCAACACAGAGACCGTCAACTGGTACTGTTTCCGCGTTCCCATCTCAGATTATGAGAAGGCAGAGGGAGGCATACGTGATTTCAGTTCCATCAGGTTCATGCGCATCTACCTGACCGGATTCACTGAGGAGGTACATGTTCGTTTCGGTACACTGGAACTTATGACCAGCCAATGGCGCAACTATGAGCAGCCCATATACAGTGCCACCAACCGCACTCCTACCATATCAGGCAAGTTCTCAGCCACATCGGTCAACATTGAGGAGAACGGTGACCGCTCTCCCGTAAACTACGTCGTCCCGCCCGGTGTGACACGTATCCTTGACCCCAGCCAGAGCCAGTTGGTTCAGGACAACGAGCAGGCCATGAGCCTTAAGGTGACAGGACTTGGTGCAGGTGAGGCACGCGGTATATACAAAAAGAGTTCGCTTGACCTGCGCAAATACAAGCGCATACAGATGTTCACCCATGCGGAGGCTCTCATGACCGATGACGGCACGCTCAAGAACGGTGACATTTCAGTATTCATCAGGTTGGGTTCTGACTACTCAGGCAACTACTACGAGTATGAGATACCGCTTGACCTGACTCCCGCCGGACACTACAGCGGCACCAATGACAATGACCGCCTTATGGTATGGCCTGAGAGCAACATGCTTGACATTGATTTCAACATACTCACCCAGGTCAAGAACAACCGCAATGTGCAGAAGAACCTGGGTGCGATAAGCAGTTCTGCCGTATATAGCGAGTATGACCCCAACAACCCTGACAACCGTATCAGCGTAGTCGGTAACCCCTCAATTGGCAACGTGCGTGCCATTATGATAGGTGTAAGGAACAACTCCATGAGCGCCAAATCGGCCGAGGTATGGGTTAACGAGCTTCGTCTGGTAGGATATGAGAGCAAGGGAGGTATGGCTGCGCACGGAACACTCGGGCTCAGACTGTCTGACGTGGCCTCAATTGACCTTGCCGGCCAGATGACCACCGCCGGTTACGGAGGTCTGGAGCAGGGAATCAAGGAGCGCCGTACTGATGACTACTACAAGTATTCGGCAACCACCAGTTTCAACGTGGGCCGTTTCCTCCCAGAGAACTCACATATCTCAGTGCCGGTTTACTACTCGTTCTCAAAAGAGAACACATCACCCAAATACAGTCCGTATGACACAGACCTGATATTGGATGACGTCATAGAGTCATATCCTGACAGCCATTCACGTGACTCCATTCGCAGCATTACACAACAGATCAAAGAGAGTCATAATTTCAGCATTTCAAATGCCAAGGTCAATATTAGCAGCGAGACTCCAATGCCGTATGACCCTGCCAATTTCTCATTCAGCTATTCCAAGAGCATTCAGGACAACAGCAGCAGTACCATAGAATATGAGCATGATGAGAACTGGAGAGCGTCAATGGACTACAGTTATTCTCCCGGATTAAAAGGATGGCAGCCGTTTGGCAAAATGGAAGCCACACCTGCCTGGTTTGCACCGGTAAAACAGACCACCATCAGTTTCCTGCCGCAAAGCATATCATTCAACACCGGTTTCCAGCGCAGTTACCATGAACTGCAGGAGCGTGACCTTGAGGGGTCCGATGGAATACCCGTCGTGTTCTCACAACAGTTCTACTGGAATAGGGACTTTTCATTACGTTGGGATCCCATAAAACTGCTCAAACTCTCATTCTCAGCCAACACAAGGGCAGAGATTGAGGAGCCATACATGGTGGTCAACAAAGACCTCTACCCAGACCAGTATCAGATCTGGAAAGACTCAGTCAAGATGAGCATAATGAATATGGGACGCCCGCTTGATTACAGCCAGTCATTCCAGGCATCTTATGCCCTGCCTCTGAACCTGATACCTGCTTTTGACTGGCTCAACATGGACATGAGTTTCAACTCAAGCTACTCATGGAACAGAGGAACCACCTATGCCCAAGGCAAATCATACGGCAACATAATATCAACACGCCGTGACATATCTGTAAACGGCCGGTTCAACCTGCTCACCCTTTATAACAAGGTTACATACCTGCACCGCATCAACAACCGTTACGTATCCAACAAGCCCTCAACGCAAACCAACAGGAGGGCCAAGAATTTCCAGGAGGAGGTTCTGCTTGTTCCAGGTAAGAAGAACGTAATCATACATAATCTGGGCACCTACACTCCCAAACTGACCGCAACGGCCAAGGATGGCAGCCGTGTTAAGCTCAAATACCGCAAGTTGGGAAAAGACAGTCTTTCCATCAAGGTTAAGGATACGCTAAGTCTAGTTATCAAGGTTATCCAAGACCCTGACAGACAACCGCGCAACAGAGAATTCAATTTCCATGAAGGCGTTGACATGGGACTCCGTGCCCTGATGATGGTCAGAAACTTCTCTGTCACATACCGCAACAACTACTCCATGTCACTGCCCGGCTTTATGCCAGACTCCAAGTTGTTCGGTCAGAACAAAGCATACGGCCTGCTTGCTCCGGGACTGGACTTTGCATTCGGTCTTACAGGCGATGACTACCTTTACAAGGCTATGGAAAACAACTGGCTGCTCTCAAATGACAGCATAGCCCACACCGCTTCATCGAACACGACGGAGGACCTTCAGGTCAAGATGTCAATTGAACCATTCAGCGACATAAAGATTGACGCCAATGCCAGTTGGAACAAATCAGGTTCAAACCGCATTCAATATATGTACGCAGGAATGCCCAGCACACGGGGCGGCAGTTTCTCAATGACCGTAATAACCATTGGAAGCGCCTTTGAGAACCATTCTGCCAACAACAACTACCATTCACGTACATTTGAGCGTTTCATGAACAGTCTGTCCACTTTCCGTGACCGCATAGAGGAGATGTATGACGGCGCACGCTATCCCGCAGGCAGCAGCCTTGCAGGGCAGTTGTACGACCCGTCAAACGGAGCCGTTGACATGTATTCGTCTGACGTTCTGATACCGGCATTCCTTGCCGCCTATACCGGACGTGATGCAAGCAAGGCATCGCTTGACCTGTTCCCGTCAATGCTGAGCATGCTGCCCAACTGGTCACTGACCTACAGCGGCTTGTCCAAACTGCCATTCTTCCAGAAATATTTCAAGAGTTTCAACCTGAGACACGCCTACAAGAGTGTCTATTCTGTTGGCAGTTTCAACACGTTCAACAGCTATATCGAGTATATGAACGGTCGCGGATTCGTTGAGGATGTTACAAGCGGCAATCCAATACCGAGCAGCATGTTCAACATAAGTTCTGTTTCAATAAATGAATCATTCGCACCGTTAGCAGGTGTTGACATGACCTTTAAGAATAATGTATCGGCACGTTTTGAGTATAGAAAGACACGCGTACTGACTCTCAGCACGACCGCAGTTCAACTGGTTGAAACCACATCCGATGACATTACCGCAGGTGCCGGCTACAAGATCAACGGTCTTAAGCTGTTCGGAGCAAGACAGGGAACAGGCCGCAATCAGGTGAGCAATGACCTTAACATGAGTATGGATTTCTCACTCAGAAACCAAAACGCTCTCTGCCGCAACCTGCGTGAATCAACCACCCAGGCCACAAGCGGCAACCGCGCCATCAAGTTGTCATTCCAGGCCGACTACACCTACAGCCGCATGCTAACCGTGAATTTCTACTATGACTACCAGAGCAACTTCCCGCTGGTATCAACCTCATCATTCCCCACCAGCACGCATGATGCCGGCATGACCCTCAAGTTTACCCTAACCAGGTAATAATCTATTTTTTTGCTGTGCGTGACAGATTTGTCCCGTAAATGTCACGCAAATGTCCTTCCATTTCTTTGGTTTGGTATGTAATTATAATGAGTTTTGAAAAAAACAAATTACAACCATATTTTGATAATTATGAAAAAAGGATTATTGATTGTTTTATCTGTGTTTTTTTGTCTTATTGCAAAAGCACAACTTTATGTGGACTATTTTGGGCATACAGCTGTTGGAAACCATAACAACGCCAGCGCTTTGTTCAATGTAAGTAGCAATAACGGATCATATCTCTCTGATTTAGTTTCAATTGAATCAACGAGCAGCAATAATGCTCTTAAAGTTTGGAACTATTCTTCTGAACAAGTGGCAGGCGGCAATGCGATGGGCATAAGTGTTTTCTGTCAGGTTTATCCCAATAGAAGTAATTATGGAATACAATCGTATGCTTTATCTGGAGATATACTCAATACCGGCAGTTCTTATGGGTTGATGGCAAAAGCTGGATATGCCAAAAATGGCTGGAATTATGGTGTATGTACAATATTGTTAGGCCCTAATGATGGAGCAGGAATATTTGCATCTTCTGGCTATCATCCTGATGGTTATCAGATTCAGGGTAAGTGGGCAGGATATTTTGATGACAATGTCAAAGTTGTTGGAACGCTCAATGCAACTACCGTAACTCAGACATCAGACTACAGGTTAAAAGATAATATCCGCCAGTTAGACAATGATTGCCTTGGCAGATTAATGGATATGAATGTTGTCAGATACAAGTTAAAGAATTATGAAGTAAACGTGGGTGATACTGCAACGATTCCACATTATGCTTATAAAACGGATTCACCTTTGCTCAAAACAGATCATTTTGGATTGATCGCTCAAGAATTGAAAGAAATATATCCAGAACTGGTAGTTGAAGGTGATGATGGATATTTGTCAATCAATTATATGGAAATTATTCCGTTGCTTATCAAGAGCGTACAGGAACTGAAGGCAGAATTGGATGCAATAAATGATAGCCCTAGCCATACTTCAATTAGAACCGGTGAAACAATACAAGTGCATAACCAACAGTCAATTCAGGCCGTTCTCTTTCAGAACAATCCCAATCCGTTTACAGAAAATACGACTGTAAGGTGTATGATTCCAGCGGAAATATCAAAAGCCGTGTTGTATATATATGACGTGAACGGTCGCCAGATTGACAGTATGCCGGTCGCAGAACGTGGTGACGTGTCTCTTACGATAGAGGGCAGAAGTTTAGAAGCAGGCATATATCTCTATTCATTGATAACAGATGAATTTGTAGTGGATACAAAACGTTTGATTCTTACAAAATGAGTATGAATAAATACATATGGAGTATTGTAATGGTATTATTGGTTATGCCATTGACAGTTTATGGTTCTTCAAAGAATGGACCTGAAGATTTGTTCTATTACTCTTATGGCGATAAAGTTGCCATTGAAGTTATGCCCGGCAGATTCATGCTTAAAAAGAAACCGGAGATGACAAAAGAAAAATTGGAGACAAAAGTTAAAGCATGCTTGGAAAATACTGATTTTGATTGGTTCAATTCAGATATTTGTACAGTATCAACTAATGAAGAACGGGTTGATGAAGCCATACTCCAATTGTTGCCAGATAGTATGATTGAAAGTGCGAGAAGAGTTTATGTAACTTTGTCTGACAGGAATCGATTCAAAGATTATGTTTCTCAAAAAACATTGGGTTTTGGCCTGATTGATCAAATGATAATAAAATACAAAAATGGAGTTAATGAGACTATTCGAGATGAAATAAGAGAGAAATTCCATTTAACGGAATTTGAGAAACATAATTTGTTTGAAACATGCAAGATTCCTAAAGAAGAAGATATTTTAAATGTTTCAAATAGAATATATGAAACAGGTTATTTTGAATATGCTTATCCGGAACTAATTTGTAGAGTGACATTTCATGACGAACTAGCATTCTATCCAAATGATACTTATTTTCAGTATCAAGTAACCTTACATAATACGGGTCAAACATTTAATGGTCATAGTGGATATGTTGATGCCGATATTGATGCGCCAGAAGCATGGGCACTTACTATGGGCAGTGAGGATATTGTGATTGCAGTGATAGATGAGGGAGTTACATCTAATCATCCTGATTTGCCAAGTATAAGACAAGTACGACTAGATGGTAGCAACTTTGGTTCTGGTAATGCAAATGATCCTTCACCGACAGGTAATAACAATCATGGAAATGCATGTGCTGGAGTAATTGCCGCTACAGCAAATAACGGAGAAGGTATAGCTGGTATAGCACCGCTATGCAAAATAATGCCGATAAGAATTGAATCTAATACACGAAGTCCCCAAATAGCAGATGCTATAACTTTCGCAGCAAACAATAACGCTAACATTATATCTAATAGTTGGGGATTTAAAAATGACACATATGATTCTGCTATAAAAAATGCAATAGAAAATGCGATAGAAGATGGTTGCCTAGTTTTGTTTGCTGCAGGCAATAACGCCAATAACAATGTGGGAGATAGCGGTGTCGTCACTTTTCCTGCAAACCTAAAAATTAATGGTAAACTAACTGTAGGTGCCTCAGATAGATATGATTGCCTGGCGAACTATAGTCCCATTGATACGTGTATTGATATAGTTGCTCCTTCAAATAGGGCTTATCCTACTCAGATCTCAGGTGAGAACCTTGATATGTGGTCATTGGATATTCCAGGTAATGATGGATACAATCCCTGTCCATCTGACCAATTTTTTGTGGATATAACGCCCGGCTCAACATTACCTGGTTCGGGGACAAATTATCTATCATACACTGGCCATTTTGGCGGAACATCACATGCATGTCCAGTTGTGGCAGGAGTAGCAGCATTGATATTATCTATAAATCCGGATTTAACTCCTCAAACTTTATGTAATGTATTGAAAAGTTCCGTAGATAAGGTAGGTGGATATAATTATATAAATGGGAGGTGCAATGAAATGGGGTATGGCCGAGTTAATGCCTACAATGCTGTGTGGACGGTTTGTGACACAACTACTGTTGATCATACTGTTTATGGATCAAGACTGGTGACAGGATGTGATATCTTGATTAAACAACATGTTGTTGTGCCTAATCATACCAATTTTGAAGTTAGAGCAAGAAACAGTGTGACAATTAAAGGATTATTCTATGTTGAACCTGGTGGCACACTCGAGATAGTACCTCATAGGCCAACAGAATAGAATTCCTTTTATTGAGATAATAATAAATTTCATTAAATTTGTGTATCTTTTTCTATTGATTTATGAGACAGATGTTGTCCTATTTGAAAATGATAGTGATAATGGTATTACTGGCATTACCATTATCCGCAAAGGATTTGGCAAAGGCGAGTTCAGATTATCCCTTTATATATTACTATAATGAGAGTTCTCTTTGGTTGTGGCCTTATGTCTTTAATCCAACACCTGACGATATAGAGCCAATCCCTCTGTTTGAAATACCTGACGAAATGACTGTCAGGAAGAGAAATGATGTAGACCAGAAGGATATTGAAGATCTTATTAATAGTATTCTTCCTAACGTGCAAATTGTTTGGCATAGTTATTTAGACCCGGATTTGTGTTCGGTTACAACAGATAGTGATTGTTTGGATCAAGCAATTATAATCTTTAATGAAGACGACAGGATATTAAGTGCGAGACATAAGTACACAAGGAAAATATACATGGACATGAAGGATATTTATCCTGCTCGCAAAATAGCAACATACGGTATTACAGATGAAATTAAGTTATATTACCTCAATGAAGAGGTCGTTGATGAGGCTAACAGATATCTTACGTCAAAGGGTTTTGAAGTAATTCCTGATCAATATGGCTACAATAGGGCTACTGTTAAGGTGTCCAAAACTACTGATATAATTTCTATGTCTAATATCTTATATGAAAGTGGTTACTTTCTGATGGCATATCCAACTTTTATGTCTGGTTTTAAAACTTATTCTAATAAATCGATTGATAAATCAAATTTGCCATTTTTGTATTATGATGAAGGTGGTAAGCAATATTTCTATGAGTTAAACGACAGATTCTTGGTAAGGAAAGTAACTGAGATAGAAAAATCAGAAATGGAATCCATTATAAAGAAATACCTGGAAGATTGTAATATAATATGGAATGACAGTGATTTTTGCACGGTTATTTGTTCTCCAGAGAAGGTTGAAAGTGCAATCAGCGCTTTAGTCTTAAGGGATGAGATTTTTAGAGTGACCCATAAATATATGGAAATAGTTACTTATGAACATGAACTGACTCAAGGTGTTGGATATCCTACCGAATTAGGTTGGAACGGAATAATTTCGATACGTTTTAAGAATGAAGTTACAGAAGCGGTTATAGATAGTATAATAAATGTATTTGATCTTAGTCTGGTTGAATATGATAGTCGATACTCGAGTTATGAGTTCCTTGTACCCAAAACTGCAGATGTTCTAATAGTTAGTAATATAATTTATGAAACAGGACTTGTTAAATATTCTGTTCCTGTTAGTTATTTTGGAAATACGAATGATGCGGTTGTTAGGTTTATAGTTCCAACAGGTATAAATGAGACAACAACTAATAATATGCATATTACCACAGAAAACTCTGTCCTTTATTATAACATGTTAGGGCAGAGAATGGACTCACCATCAGGGTTGACGATAGTTGTTACACATTATAGTGATGGTAGTGTTCGCACTGAAAAGAAATGGTTCAAATAAGATGATGACATAAAGGATCATCTTATTATAACTTTATTGGTAGAGCCATCTGTGCTTGTTCTGATATGGATTCTATTAGAAGATGACTCTACTCTTTTTCCATCCAAACCGTAACTGGGAATCATTTCTTTTGAACTTGAATTATCAATAGAAAATACCTTAGTCTGGTCAGACTGTTCCAAACGATATAGAGCCTTATCTGCATTGGAATAAACAAATAAAGAATTCTGGTATCCTGCTATTCCGGCAGGATATCTTACATTTACATCAGCATAAGAATATGCTATTGGTTTATCGGATTGTTCATTTGCATATGTAATGGAAACATATCCGTCAAACAGGCTTAACCCATAAATAACACCTTGGTAGGCACATAGCCCGACTAAATGGGTTGTCCAAAAAACGAGATAGTTATTTTCGAATTCTAAAAGATTCCTTACCTGGTCATTTAAAGAATACCTAGTTGATCCTGCATTAACCCCCCAATATACATAAATGCCAGATGATGAAGCGGCAATATAGTGGCTTTCAGATAACGCAGATCTTGTCTCACCTTCATGAAGAACACTAGCAATGGAGTCTCCCTTAGTGTTCTCAACCTTTAAATCATTTAGGATCAATGTATCGCCATTAAAAACCGTGAAGTAAGTATATGGATTATCTGTTATGCTCAATATGGAACCTTGAGGATCTGTTTTAACAAGTTTCCCGGTTACTGTCTGAAAACAGAACTCGGCATCAACATTATTATCATTAAGAGTATCAATATATATGTTGTACACGCTATCAATATCAAGTTCAAACACTTTGACAGCACTCCAATTTATAACAAAACCGCTCTTACCTTGTCCTATTGCCACCAATGGCAATGACAGCAACATTATCGCCATTACAACTTTCATATAAAGAACCGAATGTTTCATAAGTCAGTTCGTTTTAATTTATTGTTCATTTCTTTCAAAACTCATTATAACTACATATCAAATTTAAATAATTAAATATGTATCATACGCTTAGTATCCACAATGACACCGTCAGTAATCAATGAATACATATATATTCCCGGTTCCAATTCAGTACCATCAATTTCAATCCGGACATTACCTCTATCTTGAATCTCATGGCACTGTATTTGACGGCCGCTATAATCATAAAGGTAGAATGACGCATCTTTTACATATTGTGGAATAATGCAATTCACAACACTCTTTTCCTTGAATGGATTTGGGGTATTTTGGTACAGGACTGCTTGATCTGTTGTTCTGGTTATGGCTTTAGTGCCCGTTTTGAGTGACTCCAGTTCAGCATTGGTATTGTCCAACTCTGTTTTGAGTTCCTGAATTGACTGAATAAGTAGAGGAACCATCTCTACGTAGTTGATTGAAAGATACCCATCCTGATTCTCAGTTACCAGATTGGGATATATCTCTTTTATTTCCTGTCCCGACAGACCATAATGCTCTTT
>Ga0265301_10007711_pt1 | contig 10035 bp, 17 predicted proteins | sample AusTroGonzalo_MG_2_FD_193488 | JGI IMG/M metagenome (GOLD analysis project Ga0265301, IMG submission 193488) | Bovine rumen microbial communities from tropical cattle in Woodstock, Queensland, Australia - Gonzalo_04 | ecosystem: Host-associated > Mammals > Digestive system > Stomach > Rumen ...
TTACCAATTTCATCAATTGCAGTTCCAATACCATCGTACATTGCTGTACAACCAGATGGTTGATATATAAGTTGATTCTCTACTTCTTTTATATCTTTCATTATAAAGTCAGCAGGACGTACGGTAGTAGCAAATCTAAATATAGAAATTGCACATTCACCTTCCTCATTAGCCTTTTGCTCGTCTATAATTCTTTGAAATCCTCCTCTTACATCATTTACAGAGGTCCACATTGATGAACTTTCATCAATAATAAAACATACGTGAATAAAATTACTCTTCATTTTAAAAGTTTTTTAACATCATCCTTAATAACAGTTAAGGATTTTTCTTTAATTTGCCTTATTCTTTCACTTGTAACTCCAAATTTTTCTCCTATCTCTTCAAGAGTAAGAGTTTGGCATCCTAATCCAAAAAACATACATATAATATCATGACCTCTGTCACCTAATTTAGACAACGCAAGTTCTATATCATGTTTTTTAGACTCAGACATAAGATTCTCATCCGCCTTAGGGCTATTTTGATTTGGAATTACATCAACATATGTTCCTTCCTCTTCGTCTTTAAATGGAGAATCTACAGAAACAAGATGTGCTGACATATTAAGAATAGTTATTATCTTAGATTCTTCTATTCCAGTTAGTTCTGATAATTCTTCCAGAGAAGGCTCTCTTTCATTCTTACCTACAAAGTCTGCTGTAGTCTTTCTTATCTTATTAAGCAGTGCTACTTGGTTTAAGGGAAGTCTTATAGTTCTGGATTTCTCAGATAATGCTTGTATAATAGACTGTCTTATCCACCATACAGCATATGATATAAATTTCCATCCTAAATCTGGATTAAATTTATCTGCTGCTTTAATAAGCCCAGCATTGCCTTCACTTATTAAGTCCTCTAAGTCTAGACCTTGTCCTTGATACTGTTTTGCTACAGTTACTACAAATCTAGTATTTGCAGCGATCAGTTTATCTCTGGCCCTTCTATCACCCTCTCTAGCTTTATAAGCTAGATCCTTTTCCTCTTCTGGAGTTAGAAGTTTAATATGCCCAATATCCTTGAGATAAAGATTTATAGAATCCCTATCTCTATTGGTAATACTTTGTTTAACAGTTATTTGTTTCAAGAATTGTCTTCAATATTTGCTTCACCTGCAAGAGCAGCATCTTGTTCTAGTCCTAAAAACTTAAAACACTTTAGTTTGAATGCTTCACTCTTCATATTCTCTATTTTAATGACAAGGCCTTCATGAGGAACTGGATTATTACATTCTGGGGAATTCTGCTCCATATTAAAGCCCTTATCATTTGCTAGTTTTTGTAAGAAGTTCTCGTTCCAATGTTCATCCCTAGGAACATCATCATACAAATTGCAAGCATATCCATAGTAATATTCTAGAGCGCATAGCAGACTTCTATTTCTGCACCAAGTCTGTACTTCATGTGCAGAGAATTCATGCACCTGTCCATCTACATTTGTAAGAGTAATACGATAAATGAGAACTTTGAAGTGTTTCCCTTGCTTATATTGTATTACTTCTTTTCCTGTTGATGGGTCTATTACTTGAGTTGGAGGTTCGCATCCATAATCATAGTTCTTCTGGATCCATCCACCATTTGGAAGATAACCTACTATCTCATAATAGATAGTCATACCCTTAATAAGATAAGGCTTTATAAAGTCATCAGCATATTTCCATACATCACATCCATAGAAGCCATCAGTTACTCCTTGATTATAATATCTATTCTTAATTACAGTGCGAGACGAATAGATATAATCATATGTATCAAAGTTATTTCCTGTGAGCCACTTGGCAAGTCTTTCCTTCCAGTTAAGTTTCTTATGGCATAGCACATAAGCAGATATGCCAGACGTCCCATGCCACTTAGAAGATATATGAATAATATCTTCAGGTTTAATAACGTGTGGGCACTTTTTAATAAGGGTTGTATCATAATGGAATCGAAATTGTTCGTCAATAATTTTATCAAGCCCTTTCTTTTTATTTCTTTCCTTTGAAGATCCAGAAGCTCCATGAATCTTTTGTATAGGAGCTATATACTTCTTAGAAATCCAGAAAGTTTTACCTTCATGTTCAACTTCATCAAATTCTGTATTAGGAGTAATATCTTTAAGTTCTGTATTCACAGAGTCAACTATAAAGTTTTGTAAGTCCATAATAGGCATTAAGAATCCTTCAGACTTTACTCCTCTTAAATTGATAGCCTTAACAATTCCCTTATCTTCAAAATATCCAGTTTTCTCTGGGTCTTTATTTTTATCTTTATTTCTATATAAGTTTAAGTATTGTAATAACTGAGGATTTATCTGTGAAAGAACCGGGAAATAGATATAAAGTCCAGGTTCACTATCTATTCCTACAGTAATTATAAATCCATCTACTACAGCACATTTTATCCTTTCTACTTTAGGATCAGGATGCTTTACAAACTCCTGAATATCTACTACTTTTGATAGGTAGTTTACATTTGCATTTTTACTTATTTGTAACTTCATTTCTTAGATTCTAAGAATTCCATCATAAAGTTGGAAAAGCATTGAGCTTGAGCCTCATCTATGGTACAGTTAAACATATACTGAAAAGCATGAAATAATTCATGCCAGAAGGTTGCTTCTTGTTGTTTTGGAGGAATAGTTTCTCCAGCAGTTACTCTTGCAAGTTGAATCTTAGCTGGGGTATAACTATATTCTCCATAGTTATCATCATCTAATGTATCCACTATTTCTACATTATACTCTTGTCCTCCAATCTTAAAGTATGATGGTATTTGCATATTACATATCAGATTTATCTCTAAAACAAATAAGAGAAGGTTGAAGTGGTACTCCAGTTTTCTCATCATTTCCATTAGAGTAATAAAAGAATTTAATCTTAGCCATTTTATATTGATACTTAGTCTTAAAGTTCTTTACATATTCCTCTTTAATTGCTCTATCTCCCCAGGGCTTAGCTTTAAATTCTAGACCTGCAGGAGTGGTACAAGTAAATGTCATATCCTCTGTACCTCTAAGTCCTAATTCATAATCTATGACTATAAACTCGGCATCCTTATACTTCTTAATCTTTATCATATCATTAGTACGCCCATTAGGTCTATACACTTTAGATGGGTCTCGTATTACGACACCTTCCCATCCTTCTGATACATAAATGTCATGAAGTATATTTATGTTTTTGAAGCCCGACACCTTCTGCTGTGGAACCATTTGGAATTGAAGTTCTCCTTCTTCCCATTCTTTTTCTGGGTTAAATCCAAGTCCGAGTTCATATTTAATTGCTGCTAGAACTTTAAGTCTTTCTTCAAATGTTCTGTTAGTGTCGACGACATCATATATATAGTATTCGAGCCAATCACAGTCGTGAGCATTTTTCTCAAGGCGTGCAGCACCTGAGATTTGCTGAAGACTTTTTCCGTGCTTATATAATTCACCGTCTAGCACTACTCCAGGATGCCTTTGGAAGAATAAATTAAGCTTTTCATTGTTTATAAAATGTAAGCAAGCAAAATCATAATCTTCGCCTCCTCTACTAGAAGTATGTATCTCCTTACCATCATAGTAGAAAGAACAGCGTACACCATCAATTTTTCTACTAGCATACCAATATGGAACCTTATCAATAGTCTTCTGAGATACTTTATCAGCTTGTTTAGCTAACATTGGTTTAAGCACTCCATGTTGATTAGTTATAGCATCTCCAACTATCTCATTAAGTTCTTCTTCAGTATATTCTTCTAGTTTCTTAGAGAGTTCTTTATAACCTTTATCCTTGTATTCCTTTAGTTTAGACATAAATTGCAGCTCTCCCTGAGCTGCAAAATTACGTCCTGCTTTACCTTCTTCTATATAGATATCTGGCTGTCTAGTATGTTTTCCTCCTAATTGATAGGTCTCTCTACATATAGTATAAGACTCTTCATCATATTCTGACCATATATCTATAACTCTTATTTTACCTTTACTATCTCTAGTTACTAAGGTCATAGTGTATTATAGTAATTCTCAAGGGTATCTGCTAAATTAGCCCATCCTGGAATATCCTTATTACTATCCCAATTAGTGTTATAGTAAGCATCCCATACAAGATTTTCAAACATATAATCTGGACATTCTAGTTTACTAAGTGCATTAGCGATGTCATTTACCCAACAGCCAGGATACTTGTATTCCTTGTCTACAAGAAGCTTTTCTGCATCTCTCTGGGATTGATCCATTAATTGCATAGCTTTAACTATATTAGAGTCAGACTCTATAATAACATTAGCATCCAAGAAATCAGAGGTATCCACAAGTTCTGACATATTTTCCTTTAAATACCTATATACATACTCAATAATTGCTTCGTTAGACCAATTATTTTTTCTAGCCTTAGATACTATATTTTCTAGCTCGTATGGAGTTAGAATCTTATCAAGAGTAGTTCTTTTAGCAAGGACTACATCTAGATTTATATATAAATTACTCAAATCTATCATCAGCAATTTCAACGTCTATATCCTCATCATATATATAATCTGCTGGATAATAACTATTAATAATAGCATCTTGTAATTCTTCAACAAGATTAATACCGCTAATATCACTCATCTCTAAGAGATTACTCACTACATCATCTTTAACAAATGCAGTATCATAGTCTACTACTTTGTCAACAGTAAGTCTTAGTTCTATTTCATCAGGAATTTCATTTAAAAGCTCATAAGCAACATCCTCAAATTCATCTTCTAAAGAATCAAGCTGTCTTTGAAGTTCAGAGGTTTCCTTCTTAGAATCTGTGTCTTCTATCTTATTTCTTAGTTTTACTATTTCAGCGTGTAATTCCTGTAATTTAGATGTATCCATATTCATTCAAATAATTAGCAAAATCTTCAAGACTTTCTACATTAATATCGGTATTATCTTCAGTTATTACTTTATCTACATCTTCAAATAACCACCAATAAACAAGGTCTTGGCCTTCATTATCCATTATTTGATCAAGCCATGCTTGAAATAAAGCATCTGCACTTGTACATAATGATGTTTCATAAAGGTCTAGTCCCTCATCATGCATATTCTCAAGGAAGCTAAGTCCCTTTTGATATGCCTTCATATATTCTATAAATACTTCTTTACTCATTTTATATTTGTTGACCCAAAACCACCTTTTCTATCTGTTTCATCTAACTCGTCTACAACTATCCATCTAATTTGTTCTATCTTATTGAGTACTATCTGAGCTACTCTATCTCCTGCTTCCACTTTAAAGTCCTCATCGGAAGTATTAAACAAAATTACTCCTATTTCATTTCTATAATCAGCGTCTATAGTACCAGGAGTATTTAATACTGTAATTCCTTTCTTAAGAGCAAGTCCGCTACGGGGCCTTATCTGAATCTCATAGCCTTCTGGAATAGCAACAAACATTCCCGTTGGGATGAGTACTCTTCCATGAGCAGGCACAATTGTACTGATTATACTTCTTACATCTGCTCCAGCACTTTGTGGAGTTTCATACTTAGGCCACATTGGAGTTGGCTCTGTTGCACGTTTAATTTTTACATCAATCATAAGTCTCTTTTAAACCTTTAATAAACTCTAAAGCATCATCTATAACATTGGTAGAACTTTCAGAGTAAAACGCTCTAAGTACTTTATCTTCTTTTTGTACAAGAACAAATGGTTCTTCTCTAGCTCCCCATTCCTTCTTTAGTCCATATGCTTGCTTTTTGGTGTAAGCACTATTAGAATCTAAGAAATTATAATAAAACCTATCAACTATAAGAGAATCCCTTATCTTTCTTTCATCCTCTAAGTTCCCTGATACAAGTATTAATTCTATCATAATTGGCATCTATAATTTCGTAAAGTAATTCATCATTATTATATATATGTACCATAGGTAGACAAAATGTATCATAATATGAGTGAATTTCAAAGTCTTTAAATTTATTTAAGACTTCTTCACTTACATTAATAGCAAATATTTTTATCATTGTAATATATAAGCATCATGTCTTGTTCTGGACAGAGCAACATATTGTAATTGTCTTTTTATTATTTCATCAGAACAAGTATTTATATTACGTAAGTCCACAAAGATATTCTCATATGAACTTCCCTGCAGTTTATGAGAGGTAGAAGCATATCCATAGTCAAAAGATTTTTTTCTTACTACTCTATCATCATATATAAGAGCCTTAGGGGTAACAAAACTATGTAATAATTCATAATATTGTTTCCAATATAAAGATGCTTTAAAAGAGCTAGTTTGCTTAGCTTCTATAGCTCTAAACCTAATTGTCTCTAATGTTCCCGCTAAATTTTCAAATACCTCTTCAGAATTATTCTGAGAGAGTATCATTACTTCTTTAGAATACTTATCATATGAGTCATACAAATCCAGGAGATAACCCTTCACTGTACAGCAAAAATGAGGTAAATCAAATTCAGATTCTTCTGGTTCATTGTCAATTATATAATCCATTGAATTATAAAACATTGTTCCCTCAAAATCTGCATTTTCATAAGAAGTTAAGAATTCTCCTTTATGATAAGGTGCATTATCTTTCCATAAGAACTTTCTCATTGCTTGATTAAAGAGTGCTACTCGCGTATTAGTATAAGCAGCAATCTTAGTTTGCAAAATATTTCTCTCGTCTATAGCCTGTAAAAATTGGACTTTAGCCACATCTAAAAATTCATGCATATTGGACGTCACAATAAGACTCCCAGCCTCAGCAAACTTACTGTTCAGATGACCAAGTTTACGCTCCCTGAGGGTCCGTAAGAGGTCTGTAAGGGCACTTTCTTGACTTTGCCTATATATATGAGTCAACTCAAACTGATTAGGCAAATCATATACTTTTGAGCACCTTCTACTTTTTACTGGATTTAGTTGTTTACTATCACTTAAAAACACTATCTTAGCTTTTTTGTCTTGACATTTTTTAATGAGAAGATCAAATAAATCATCGTTTATCATAGAAGCTTCATCACAAATGACAACACTCTTAGGAATGATAGCATTTACAACTTTGGATGTCCTAAACTCTAACTCTCTAAAGTCCAAATCCAGAATTTCTACATTTGGAGAAAGAGATAATAATTTATGTAAAGTGATTGCATCTTCTCTAGTAGTTTGTCTCATTACAAGAGCTGCTTTATGTGTTGGAGCACATAATGAATAGTCTATCCATTGTTCATTTAGATAATCTATTATTTCTTTTTCTAGTGTGGTTTTACCAGTACCAGCAGAACCACATAAAGAAAAAGCAGTTTCTTTACTATTCTTTATAAAGTCCTTAATAAGAGAAAGAGCTTGGAGTTGTTCTTCTCCAAGCTCAAATCCTCTTTTTGGTTTATTAAGTTCCAATTTAGAAAAATCAATCATTCTTATGAATTGTTATTGGCAAAACTCCTTTACAAGACAACCAATATATTTCGTCTAAACTAGTATCTAATTTCTCTTCTAAATATTCTTCTATGCCAACATCATCATCTACTGTATATACATCTATACAAGATAATTCATAATTTAAGACGGCAACTTGCTGCATATAAGTATTGGATATTTACCACGGCAATCAAACTTATCTATTCTATATATATCCTCACCATAAAGATCCTTAAATGTATAGCCTATGGACATAAATGGGCCGCCATCAGGATCTATAGTCTCGGGAAAATTAAAGTCTTCTCCTATGGCTCTATAATAAGACTCTGGAAGCATAAACTCTTGTTGATCTGGACGTAATTCTTCATCACCAAGTCCATCCCATTTATTCTTAAATGGAATGAGTATATGAGGGCCATACCTTCCATCTAAATATACTGGCTTAATTATTTCAGGTTTTTCCATAATTTTGATGTTATATCTTGTACACCTTTAAATCCTTTTTCAAGTTTATCTATTTTATATAGTCTTTGATTAGTATTAGGATTAGTAAGAGGCCCACACTCTTCTATATATCTTCCTATCTTTATATAATCCAGTGTATTTTCTGCAATAGGCAGAGCACTAGATCCTGTATACCAAGCAGTTTTTAACTCTGGAAACCATATATGTATCCACAATGACCATGCTCGTACTTCTTCAAATGGTCCTCCCATAAAAGCAACACAAGTTATTCCAGAATTTCTTTTAATCATTTGATAAAGGAGAGGAGCTGTTAGCTCCAATCCAATATCTTTCCATAAATGCGGACTATGACACCCCTTGCAATGATAAGGACAATTACTTATATTTATTGCTAAGGTAATTTCATCCGGAATTTCAGATAAAACTACTTCATACTCAGTGAATTTCATAGAAGTTATAGCGATTATAGTAGTCATTATCTATAACATAATATCCAAGTTCTTCGTCTAACCACTCATGAAAACTTTGAATTCCATAATCAACTTCCCATGCATCCCTGTCAACATACTCTAATTGTCGATCATCTAATCCATCAAAGAAGTTCTCAAATCTATCGGAGTTTGTTCCAGCTATTTTACGTTGCTGATCATCATCTGTAATTACATAGTACTTTACATCATTAATCTGTATTACATTGTCTTCAAGTTCTTCTACTTCTATGTCTTCTGACATATCAAATGAACTAGCAATACATCCTAAAATTGCTTTCTGAAGATTAGCATCAAAATTTTCAATACCATTAATCATACCTTTGTAATTTCAAGTTTAATATCATATTGGTTCATAAGAATTCCATTATCTAAATATGCATATTCACCTCCAACATCAAGCATTGCCCAGTTTTTGGTAATTATTTGTTTTTTACTATAAGTATGTCCAAATATTTGAAAGAATTTATTTATATATTTATTAGGTACTTGCCCCCAATGCTCATGAATGTCCGCCCACACTGGACTGCTGAATTTTTCATAACCTCCTCTATAATAAGATACCATAGCAAGAAGCATTTGGTTTTTCTCGTCATTAAAGAAATTATTTATAACATCAGCATTTACTTCTCCATACTCTTCGCCAAGTAACTTAGCAAATCCATTATTAATGCCTGCATGAGTAAATAAAAAATTATCTTTCTGATCTGCCCACTGAAACTTATCAATATTCTCCTCGAAGAAGGCTTTTATATCTCCATGTCTAATACTATCATGTCTACAGAAATAAGACATATTTCCTCTATAAGGTTCACACCAATATGGAAGATCATGATTCCCCCATAGAAGAGTAACTTTTTCCGGATTCTTTCTTTTGAACTCTACTATATCTATAAGGTTACTAAGGACTTCTGACCTCATAGCTTCTCCAGGATAAGGATCAGTATAGTCTCCTAAAAAGACTATTTTATCCCATTTCTCTTTAATTGGATACCTCCAGAAATCTCTACCATGTACATCAGGAATAATTAGTATTTTCATTTCCAATATATTGTTGTTTGTTTCTTATATCCTGAGGGATTATCTTCTAATGCTCCATAAGGCGTCTCATAATATATGGGTATCTCTTTAATTTCTACTGTATAACCATAATCCTCCAATACCTTAATAGTAGAGTCTTTGATAGTATAATCTAACTTTAAAAAATCCCCTCCCCTATAAGCATCTTCTCTAATCAAATTCATTATTTGCAAGACTTCGCTTCTTGCTATCTTACGGGCCTCTTTTGCACTTAACATAATAAAAAAGGCCGGTTATGCACCGACCTTACTATATACTCTTTTAGTTTGTTCAATTTTTCTAGCATCTGCCCAATTACGTATTCTAGTTAAATAACCTATAATTCTATCATATAAGTCTATATGACGACTTCCACAAATAGGACAAGCTTCTACAGGACGCTTTCCTATCCATCCACACTCTTGACATTCAGAATTAGGAATATTAAAGGTAAAATACTGACATCCTTCTTCTGCAGTAAATTTCATAAGTTTCTTACATTGTTCATAAGATGGATGGTCAGCCAGATTAATATGACAGGCAACTCCTCCATCCAAATGGTCTCCTATATAGTTTTTACCATGTAGAGTAAGCTTATCTAATATAGATATACTTTTATCATTA
>Ga0265301_10007713_pt1 | contig 10034 bp, 7 predicted proteins | sample AusTroGonzalo_MG_2_FD_193488 | JGI IMG/M metagenome (GOLD analysis project Ga0265301, IMG submission 193488) | Bovine rumen microbial communities from tropical cattle in Woodstock, Queensland, Australia - Gonzalo_04 | ecosystem: Host-associated > Mammals > Digestive system > Stomach > Rumen ...
TTTCAATCATTGCTTCATTCAACCCTTTCATTTTTAATAAATACTTAATCTAAGTTTACATGAATTGATATATTATCTTTCCCAAGTTCCCTTTTAAGAATTTCTTCTACTTGTTCTTTTATTCTTTCATTGCGTGCCATGATTTCTTTTGCATCTTCACAATAACATACTTTGCAACCGTAATCCAAATCGTAATGATGGTTCTCGCAGATATTGCAATTACCTGCAATAATACTTTCTATGAACTCCGTCATTGTCTTCCAATAAATTACTGCAAGTACTACACATACTATGGATGCCACAGTTATGATTATGCCCACTACAGTATGATGCCAAACAAAGAGTTGTGTGACTGCATTTATAAAATAAAATATCATTATCAATACAATGGCAACGAACCACCCTATCAGTTCTTTTATATCTTTTACCTTTTCTTTCATTTACTCTTCCTCCTCTGTTGTTGTTAATATTGAGTAATCGGAATCAAAATATACTCTCCTTTTGACCCCATCAATATTGTAGCACTTATAAATCCCCTTGTCAAGTGTTTTTTTCAAATTAATTGATTTTTCTCCGTTTTCCCTCATTTGCTTCATCGAAGAGGCAGGGACATATATTATTTTGTCTTTTTCGTAGAACCAAACTATAACTCCAGTCCTAACTTTATTTACTCCGATATACCTAATAAGTTTATCGTATTGAGATATATTTTTAAAGCTAAGAGTGTTGCCCTTGGTTGTTTTAAGCTCAATCAAGTATAAAATTCCATCCTTAAAGCAGATATAATCACATATGTTTTGAGATGTATCCTTATACTTGCTCATTTGGTCGGGTATTCGCATTATAAAAGAATTAGGCATCGTTCTGCACCAATCCTCATGAAACTTCTTTTGAAAATTCTTAGCCAACGATGCCATGATTCAATTACTGTCTCCTTTTAGCGTTTAACAACCTCTGGTACAAGCTGTTTAAATTCTTCTGCGTTAATTGTGATGGCTGGCGAAGAGCCATATGACATGTCGATTTCCTTAGAAGTAAATACTTTAAGTATCCCTATCAAATCGGCAAATCTGATGATACTTTCATGCTCAAAAGCATTCTCTGCATTAATATAAGGGATTACCTCAAAATTCTTTGATTTGACGGAAACGAGCTTGCACTCTTTTTCTTTCCATTCAATCTTGGAATAATCCATTACGGTTGAGTTAAACTTCTTATCGAACACCATAAGCCTTGCAAGAGCTTTAATAAACTCTTCTCTGTCCACAACTACGTGTGTATCACTACTTACAATGTTTCTGATTTTCTCAGCAGGAAATTCATTTGTAAGACTATTAGGCTGTACAATATACGTAATCCGCATATTGGCGCCTAAAAATCTTGCCTTGCGCTTCGCATTGTCATCAGATGTTCTCTCAACTTCTACAAAGACCTTTTCTTCGTCTCCAAAGATGGAAAGCAATTTTGACTGCCCCTCATTCAGAAGGATTTTAAAGCCCTCTTCTTCATCTACTGATTCATAATGGAAATCATTGATGTAAATAGGACCAGTAAATGTGACCGCCCCTACATTATCAACATAGACAAAGCTCTGATATGCCTTTTTAAGCTTAGAATCATCGCTAAATCCCTTTGCGTTGATGTTCGTAATAGATGCGATACACTTGCCGGGGATTTCATCAATGCTGTAATGGATTGCATCAAAATTGATAGCAGGAACTTCTGCAACCTCACCAGTAGACTGATTAATCTGAAGAGGGAATGTATAAAGGTTGCTATCGGTGCTCAAAATGAGAGCCTTGCCGTTATCGTCAATACGGACGTTCAAATACTCCTTCGTAAGCTTAGATACAAGAGGAATGAACGTCTCTGCCTCTACAGTTGCAATAAGAGCTTCATTACTTTCACTCTCTGCTTCAAACGATGCTTCCACATAGTAGTCGAAATTGGAAACCTGTAAGAGGATTTTCCCATTTGTGTCAATGTTGATATGTACCCATCCTGAAGATGGCTTAAATGCTGTCTTTTCAACTGCAACGTTCAACTTACTCAAAAGCGACTGAAGTTGTTTTGTCTTAATTTTAATCATATAAACTCCTTTAATATAGGACAAGGTATTTAGAACAAATCATAATACCTTGCCCATTTAAATCAATTATTCTTTTACAAGCTTATAACGGCTAAATCTCACGATGTTACCGTATCTATCAAGCTGTGATTCTGTCTCCGAAGAAATGTCGTGCTTTTTCTTCAGATTAAAAATAACAGCAGAAAGTCTTGTTACACCAAACATATTGATGGCTTCAAGAGATGTAATGCCGTTAGGGTTATTTGTCAAATAATCCAAAATCATCTTCGTTTTGTTCTTAGATTCGTCTTTCATTTTTTAACCTCCAAGTTATCTTATTTGCCTATATTAGGCATATACATTATATACTAAGAGGCTCTATTTGTCAAGAGCCTCTTTAAAATTCAATGCTTTTTTAAGCTTTTTCTACAAACTTTTCAGCTATGTGTTTGTAAAATGTATTCTCTTCTTCTACCATAATATCATAGCTAACGTCTTCTTTATAAAAGAATGTGCCGTAAGCATCTATGATTTCAATGGTTCCTACCTTTGTTTTGCCATCAATTTCAAACTTGACTTTATCTCCGTAGTCAAACTTAGGGTTTCCTAACATTTTTTGCATCTCCTCTTCTTTTTTTAAAAAAAATAGGCACTTTGTTTAACTGCACTTCCTTGACACAGATGACCGCCGTAGCATCTATCTCCTTTGTCTAAACAACCCAACCCCATCTTCCGTAACCGTCCGCATTTACTTCCGACATTCCTTAATTCCATACAGTTATTCAAAATACCTATTATAAGTTGTACAGTCACTTATTCACATCCCCAGTTGTTGACCAGGTCTCTATCCACTTCCTCATATTCTTTCTGATTCGTTATATACCAAATCTGAAAGCATACAAGTACTATTCCCTCATTAAAATGGTTCACCTAATGTTGTCAAGATGTGGCTCTTGCCCTTACCGCCAATCTCTTACAAGGTTCTCAACATTAGCATATAAACCTATGATTGGGGGCTTGTGTTATAAGGGTATCGCAGTTTATTTTATTTCGAGTAACTACTGCGGTGCAAAACTTCTGGTGGGCAAGATAGGAATCGAACCTACAACATCTTGATTTTGAGTCAAGCGCGTCTGCCAGTTGCGCCACTTACCCATTGGTGTCTCAAAATGGACTTGAACCATTGACACGAAGGTCTTCAGCCTTCTGCTCTACCAACTGAGCTATCGAGACATTTGTAAACTAAAATAGTTTACATTATTATCCATGATATTTAATCAAGAATTCGTTTGACACAGATTTAAACGAATGTGTGCCGTCAATGGACCTAAATACAATTCCTTCTCTCATACCGCCGTCAATTTCAGATTTGCCATCTGCCATCGCTACTACCTCTTCTACTACTGTAGGAAGTGTCATCGCTTCAGATATAACAGGTACATAAGGGAGTTGATACTTGTCTGCAAATTCTTTTCCATCAATGGGATTAAGTCTTTCTACGTGTCCATCCGCGCATCCAAAGATTACGTTGAATATAGCCATATCATGCTCTTTTAAGCCATAATCCCTCTTCTGCACCCCAGAGCCATATGTTTCTGCTTGGATTGTGATAAACTTTATCTCTTTACCAATATAATTACGCACATCCTTAAGTGCCTCTTTCATCTTGTCTTTCATACAATACTTCTCAGCCATTTCGGTGTAAATATTAGTATCATAGAAACACTTATCTTCTTTTGAAGGTGTATTAAATACAACATTTCGAGAACATACGAGAAATTTATCACCATACAGAGTGAATGTGGTTGACGAACCATCTATCTTCTCTGTGGCAATCCACTTTGTATCGAGGTTGAGCATAAATCCACAATTCTGTATTCTCTCTTCGTCAGTCTTGACAACCCAATAAGGCCAGTCAGACTTCTTATCTTTGGCTTTACCGAAGAAAAGAAAAAGCAGTTTCTTGCCCCAAGTCCTTTTCATTAACCAACGAGCCCATCTCCGCTTAAAGATGTTAGGATGACGCTGCGCCATCTTCTTGTACTTATCCACGCCATTGGACTTACGGAAATTATCTCCAATAGTAGAATAAGTTACATTAAGTATTTTAGTAAGAAAACGAGATTCATCATCAAGCAAATGAATATTCCCGTCAGAATCTCTAATTACATCAACGCCACCACAGAACTGAGTATCGTCAAAAGTCCAGCCGAATGCAGATATAGGCATAAGAAGCCCCTGTGAGTATTCGCCACGAATTTTCTGTGTTTTAATCTTGAAGTCTTTAGATTTCAAAAACTCCATTGAAGAAAAGGGTTCTACGTCTGGAAGCTGAGAATCTATTTCAAAATACACCGCAGGGTCACCGACTTTGAACTCACCTTTGCTAACAACGCAGTGCCATCCACCGATATGTGCACATTCAAGTCTGTCTGCATTCATGGGGGTGATTGCATCTACTTTAACAAGATATGAAAGTTCTCTTTCGTTATTCTGGTTAAGCATAATTTCCCCTTTCTGCTTAAATTTAAAAGGTTTTCATTTGTAAACTAAAATAGTTTACATTTTAAATATTATTGGCGCCCACTGTAGGACTTGAACCTACAACCCTGCGGTTAACAGCCGCATGCTCTACCAATTGAGCTAAGTGGACAAAAATACAAGACACAAATTACGCTGTTCTACCAATTGAACTATCTCCCCTTGGTGGGGAGAGTGGGACTCGAACCCACAACCTACGGCTCCAAATGCAAAATTAAAATCGCTGTGTGTGTCTTCAGAATGGGGTGGGATACGAGACTTGAACCCGCAACTTTCACCTTGGCAAGGTGACACTCTACCAATTGAGTCAATCCCACATAGAATGAAAAAGTCTTTTGACCTCAACGAACTCCTTAGTATCTGGTGGTGAGCCTCCGCTAAGGCTTATACCATGTTTGAATCGCACTTTGGGTCCAGACATGGTTAATATGAAGTTTTGAATTTCATACTGAACCATTAAGTAAGTCACCATCTCCAAACAAAAGACTTTTGGTGCGCCAGCGCAGGCTCGAACTGCGGACTCCGACATTAAAGGTGTCGTACTCTACCAACTGAGTTACTGGCGCATAATGGTTTGCGGTAAGGATTTACACCTTACATGAGATGAAGCTTGCAAGGGAATATCACACATGCATTTGTGTCATCTCGTCCCCGCTCGTGTCTACCTATTCCACCACGCAAACCTATTACAAAAATCACAATATTAACTTTCTTGTGAATACCTCAAATGAGATTCGAACTCATGCTCGAGGACCTTTTTGTCGGCAAACATTCCTCTGTTTGTTTCGTCCATAAGCCGTCTTGTTGTTGGACTAAACCCTACGCGCTCTCCCAATTGAGCTATTGAAGTATACCCTTAAAGAAACCTGTTGGGGTTGCCATTCCCCTTAATTCAAGCGACAGGCAACTACTTGTTGCTCGCATACTTCCTGCGCGATGCCGTAGCCTTTAACGTATCGGCGACCGGTGACTGTGGCTTCCCGTCACGGAGGATGGTTGCAAGAGGGGGGGGATTCGAACCCCCGACCTTCAGTTTATGGGCCTGCTGAGCTACCGCTGCTCCATCCTGCTATATAACTCTGTCACAAATCTATATGGCTCTATACTCACTACTGATTTTTTTTATTTAATAGGCTGTTCATTTCACTCCATTTACTACTGCTTCTTTATCCCTTTCCCGTTACGTTTCGTCACTCTGTACGGCGTTTAATAGGTACATCAGCTTCGTAGCACCTAACGTTACGTTATACCTCTATAATCAATGACTTGTCCAAGTTCCATTCTGTCTCATTTTTCGCCTCATTCCGATATAGAGGGTTCGTATCCGTAGCGCATATTCATTTCCAATGTACGTTCGTGCTTCATCGGAGCACATTGACATTATATCATGCTTGATATGTCTTGTCAATACCCCTCAAAATTTCAATGTTCATTCAAGGTTTCTTTTTCTTTTGAAAGTGGTGGGAGCCCTGAGTATCGAACTCAGCCAGCCAAATGGCAACGGTTTTACAGACCGCCCTCCGTCCTTAGAAGAATATGCTCCCATTAATATTGGTGACGCTCCGGGGATTCGAACCCACGATTACGAGATTGAAAGCCTCGTGTCCTAACCATTAGACGAGAGCGCCAAAACACGACACAAATTACGTTGCTCTACCGATTGAGCTATCTCCCTTTTTAGGGGGAGAGTGGGATTTGAACCTACAACCTACGGGTTAAAAGCCATTTAAAATTGCTGTATGTGTCGTTTATTTGGTACTACACCAGAGACTTGAACTCTGACTGCCATGCTTCTTAGGCATGTTCCTCTGCCAATTGGGATAGTGTAGTAAATGGGGCTTCCAGTTGGAATCGAACCCACAACCTACCGCTTACAAGGCGGTTGCTCTACCTATTGAGCTATGGAAGCATAATTTTGGTGGAACTGGAGAGACTTGAACTCTCGACCACCTGCTTGCAAGGCAGGCGCTCTCCCATCTGAGCTACAGCCCCACAATGGGGCAGGTAGAGGGACTTGAACCCTCATCTTCTGCTTGGAAGGCAGAGGTACTAACCATTTATACGATACCTGCATATTTGGAAAGTGATATTGGATTTGAACCAATGTATATAGGGTTGCAGCCTACCACCTCGCCTCTCGGTCAATCACTCTTGGCACACCCAGAAGGATTTGAACCTTCGACCAAAAATTTAGAAGACTTTTGCTCTAGTCCAGACTGAGCTATGGGTGTATATTTGGCGGAGGGTTAGAGACTCGAACTCTAAATGCCTTTCGGCACAACGATTTTCAAGACCGCCTGACTGCCAATTATCACAACCCTCCATAATACAAATACCAGACTTGCAGTTTCAATCAAGTGACGTCTCTTGCGGGTTGCACATCCTTTTCTAGGGAGTTGGACCTCCCAGTGTCCCTTTCCTAAGACTTCATTTTCTTCTCGGCTTTTAGTGCTTGCCTACTGGTATTTTTTTTGTCTGCTTCTGTCATCAACCGCTTTAATTCGGCAACGGTGCAGACAAGACCGTCGTGGTATATGGCAGACCACGATTGACCGGCGATTCACAAACTCACGCCTGTTGTGTTGGTGCAAGCAAATGGATTCGAACCAATGACATCCTCCGTATCAGAGAGGCGCTCTACCAACTGAGCTATGCTTGCATGGTTCGGTTTCTTGTTATAGTGTTGAATCTTTCTGCTCTCAGCGATACACGCCTCCGTAAACATTCACTTTTGGTGGACAATCAGGGACTCGAACCCCAGACCGACTGGTTATGAGCCAGTTGCTCTAACCAACTGAGCTAATTGTCCATTGATGGCGGTGCATATGGGGTTTGAACCCATGACCTCTTGCGTGACAGGCAAGCGTGATAAGCCACTTCACTAATGCACCATTGGCATAGGCACAAAGATTCGAACTCTGACCTGACAGATTTGGAGTCTGCCGTCCTACCAGTTAGACGATACCTATAAGTTTGGCGGAGACACTGCGACTCGAACGCAGACATCAAATTTGATGGACACCTTAGCAGGGTGTTGAGATACCATTACTCCATGCCTCCAATATAAGCGTTGAGTTGTGTTATCTCCTCAACAATGTTATTATATCACAATAATATAACTTTGTCAAGTACTTTTTAGAAAATTTTTAAAAAAATTTAAAATTAAAATGCACACCTCTCCCGATGTGCATTTTAACCATTTACAAGATACAATTCAAAAAAACCTTATTCATGAAAATTTATTGAAAATTAGTGTTGCTGTATGTATCTTTTTATATTGTCAAGGTACTTTCTACTCTAGCCCAATAGAAAATTGATTGCTGTGTGTACCTTATTTATTAAATCACAATACATCTTTTAATGCATCTTCGACAGCTTTATATCTTTCAGCATTAAGTACTTTAACGAGAGCCTTATAAGGGTCGAGTTCTCCGTTCATAACCATATTGACTATGTTGACCGAATAACCACTTACAAGTGCAACACCAAGAGAATTTTCTGTCAATGGAATTGTATTGGTTCTACTATTCACATTCCAGAAGATAAGCTTAGGAAGCTTATATCCATTCTCTTCATATTTTCTTCTGATTGTTTCGAATAATCTTTCGTCAACGGGTGCCTCACATGCATAGTTGAATTCCATATCAGAGATAATGAGAATATTCTTAGGAAGCTCACTCTGCTCCATATGGTTGCTTATGGCAGTTTTAAGTATGAGGTCAAACGTTGCTTCAATGTTTGTATCAGCACATTCACTATGCTTTCTTGCCTCTTGCAACTTCCCAAGCAATGTTGCCTTATTGAGGTCAACAAGCTGAGGTCTTGAAGAGAACGTAATATATTTATTTTTGAAAGCGCCAGAGCATCTTTCAGCAAAATAGATTGCAAGAGCGTCAGCAACTTCATGAGCACTAACTCTGCTATTGGAGTCAATCGTGGCGGTCATGCTACCAGAGCCGTCAGCCACAACGATTGTACCGCTTTCTTCCTTAACGGTGTCAGGAAGATTCTTCCAAAGCTGTTCAAGAGTTTCATCATATGTTGATGCATATCTGCCATGATATTTATGAACAATATCATGAGGGAACAACGTTCCTGCGTTTATTTTCTTTTCACCCTTTTTAAGGGATTCAAGGAAATTTCTTCTTCTGTCTTCGTCATGTCTTAAGAAAGCGTTATTATAAATTATGTTTGCTCTCGAAGGCACTGCCTCATAATTGATTTCACTCCAATTATTTGAAGAGGCATCACGCTCTACAATCTTAAGAGCCTTTCTCATCGCCGAAAGCATACATCTGTATTCCTTTGGAGAAAAGCCGATATATTTTCTTATCTTAGAGGCATGTCTCTTTGTTCGCTCACTTGAAGCGTTTTCAGAAGGAAGCCACTTTGCAAGAAGGCTGATGGGCTTCTTTTCTTTGAGAGCTTTCAAATCAGAGATAATCTGAGTTTTAACAAACTTAAGAACAAACTCTTCAGACTTAGTACCAAAGAGACTCCAAAGGTCATCGTATCTTCCATATTCTGCTACGATAGGCAGAAGCTTCTCGACAATCGCAGGGTGTAAATTACCAATGTCCATAAGAAGGAATCTGAATGATTCTCTTTCTCCAATACCACCTCTAATATCTCTAAGATAGAACATCCACTTAAGAGCAAGAAGTTTGTCTTCTGAAATAGCCCTTCTGAAATCATATAAAAGGGACTGTTTGTCTCTTCTGTATGAAGGCACTTTGAAATTCATGTCGAGAATATTACTCTTAGTTGTCTTATAACCAAGAGCACCGTTCTCTGTTGTGGAGACATTGTAATGTCTGTCAATAGTATCTTCAAGTTTGCTTAAAAAATCCATTGTTTTCTTTTTCCTTTCCTTATAAAAGGCGAGGCACATCTTAAACGGTAAGAATTTAAAGTCTTCTGTTTTTTACGATAGTGGTTGCTGTACGTGCCTCACGTTCATGTATATTATATATCAAAAAAATCAATTTGTCAATAGTAACATCAAAATTTCAATGTTATTTCAAGTTTTTTAAAAAAACAGTTGAAAGCAAAACTGCTAAAATCAATAACATAATAAACGCAGAAAAAGGTTTTTTCAGCGTATTGGCAGGGGAGGTGGGGTTCGAACCCACGCATGTCCGGGTTCATACTACTCTACATCACTGTAGCCATCTTACGATGTTGTAGTCTGGACTATTTCTTTACCATATTATAAAAAATATAACTTAGGTATGCACTATATAGTCTCTACACATTTATGAATATCAAGACCCCAACGGCATCGGGAGCAGGGTCCGCAGTTACGCCATTTAACTCGATTTCGCATCTGATATTCAACTTAGCTCGATGTTGTCCCAATGGGAGTTTCATCGAATTAGGTGCAATTCAATATAGAGTTTCCTACTATATTGTCCAACATTTTAGA
>Ga0265301_10007715_pt1 | contig 10032 bp, 21 predicted proteins | sample AusTroGonzalo_MG_2_FD_193488 | JGI IMG/M metagenome (GOLD analysis project Ga0265301, IMG submission 193488) | Bovine rumen microbial communities from tropical cattle in Woodstock, Queensland, Australia - Gonzalo_04 | ecosystem: Host-associated > Mammals > Digestive system > Stomach > Rumen ...
ATAAAAACCAACTTCTCTGCAATTGTTAAATGGTTCTAAGTAAGCAGTTAATTTATTTCCATTTTCATTTTCGAATTCGAGATCAGTATCTAAAATACTGAATACTCTTTCTGCGACTTTAATTCCTGCAACTTTGTAGATCATAAATTTACCTCTCTTTTTCTCTACTATTATTATAACATAAAAAGGGTTTTTTGTAAACCCTTTTTTTAAACTTTTTAATCGTTGAAATCGTCTCGCTCGCCTTTTAAGTAGGCAAGTGCTTCTGGTCTTTCAGTCATGTCTGGCATTAAGTCGAACTCTAAACCATCTTTATCCATCATTCTAACTCTAACACAATTGCCTTCACCATCAACTGAAAATACTTCATCGCCTTCATCAAGTAAGAACACTTCATCGGCTCTTTTGTTTAATTCTTCAAAACTTAGTTTCATATTACCATCTGCACCTTTCTACGTGCCAACCATCAGCCTCGTCTAACTCGCCTTCATCAAGTAAGTATTTTAGTTCTTCTTCAGCATCTTCCCAACTATCAAAGTCAACAACATATTCGCCTTCAACAATGTCATCAATGGTGTATGCTTCATCATCTTTATTAACTAAAACGTAATAACTGTCTCCACCTCGTCTCATATCAGTTCTCCTTTACAAACTTTATATTTAGTCCAAACTGAATTTTTGTATCTGGCTAAACGACTTTCATTTATGTTAGTTTCAATTAGAAGAGGCCAGTCATCTTCGTAGTCTCTACCGCCTTCAAGAAATGCAATTTGTTCTGCATTTTCCTCACAGTCAGCTTTAACTTCAAATACTGCAACGGGATAATCTTCACGATCATTCCAATACATTACATAATAAGTTTTCATTAGTCGTCATCCTCATCTTCACTGTCTTCGTCGTCTTCGTCTTCATCAGGATATTCTTCTTTGAGTTCGTCTAAGTCAACTTCTTCTTCAACGATGTCATCAACATAATCCTTGATGTAGTCGGCTAATTCTTCTTTGGTCTCAAACACATATTCGCAACCAGAAGAACCATCGTGAGCGATGTATAGCACATTACAGCCATCATCTCTAATTAGTTCAATTTCGACATTAAAGTACATATTTTTTCCTCCTTATACTCTATATCTTATATTATAATTATATCACAAAATGTTGCTTTTGTAAATAGTTTTTTAACAAATTTCTACACAATGGTAGTCGTAGTCGTAGTCACCAAGATTTTCATCCCAATAAGAATTACAGATTTCGAAGTATCCGTCTTCTTTTGCTGTAGACAAGTTAGTAATTTCAAAACTACCGAACTTATTTTGAATTTCTCCAAATGCTTTTTCTAATTCTTCCTTAGTCTTAAATTGATCTAAGAATTCCCAAACCTCACTGATATGTTTCATTAGAACTCTACCTCCGCAATATCATAAATTGTGATATTGATTTCTGTGGCATCAAACTTGTCGGTAACAACTAAAGTGTTTCTTCCCCACATACCTTTTTCAACAGTAATATAAACTGTAGGTTCCCAACCTTCTTCTTTTTCATTGAAGCCGTAACATTCTTCAAGTTCTGCTTTATCTTGAGGGATGAGTTCTTCAACTAAAAACTTTTCGGCTTCTTCTTTGGTATCAAATGCTTTTTCATAGACACCACAACCAGTTCCACTTTCAAGACCATCATCTTCAATAGATGGTGCGTCTAAGCTCATAAAATGAATTACATATTTTTTCATAGGTTTTGTTTTCCTCCTATTATCTTTTCTCTATTATAATTATATCATATTTTATGATATTTGTAAATAGTTTCTTTTATTCTTCTTCAAAATCTGGCACTTCAATTTCAAGAGTTTCACATTCAGTTTCCTCTTGATCTAAATTATTGTCCCAATAAGTATTATAGACAACATAAACTTTTTCATAAAATGAATTTTCTTCAATTTGAACAAACCAGTTTCCAGACCATCTTGGAAAAGTATTAAAAAGTGATTCTACTTCTTCAATAGTTTTTGCTTTTCTAATTGCTTCCCAACAATCGTTAATATGTGTATAATTTGTCATAAAATTTTACCTCTTTCTTATATAATAATTATAACATAAAAAGGGGTTTTTGTAAACCCCTTATTTTAACTTTTTTATTTAATGTCGTGAGCTTCAAGTTTGACTTCACAGAATTCGCCAACATCTTCATTAGTGACACAGTAGTAGTCATCTTCTTCTGTATCAATATATTCACAGCCGTAAACCCAATGTTGCCAATCTGCTTTAATGGCTTCAAAGCATTCTCTTGCTTTTTCGTATGTAGAAAAAACGCCCTCAACTTCGCCATTAACTTCACAGTCGTCATTTGTAATAACAATATAAACTGTCATTTTGTTTTACCTCTCTTTTCTTAATTATATTATAACACATATAAAAAGAAAAGTAAATAGTTTTTTATCTATTTATATAAATAACAGAAACTTGAAACTCACCATTATGAACTAAATTTTGTCCATTAGTAGGGTACTCGTGAGCCTCTAACCATTCGTGAGCTTTCCAAGAATCCTTAGCAGGGACGACTAAATAATTCTTTGTTAAAATATAGTCGCCGCGAGTAAGTGCTCCAACCTTAACCATCTTTGCTGTGATTCTTTTGTTAATTACTTTCTTCATATTATTCCCTCCAACCCATAGGTTCATATTGACAACCTTGCAAAAATGCGTCATACATTAAATGCAAAGTAGAAAATCTTTGTTCGTAAGTTCCTTGAATTTCACGTCTTTCAATAGCTAAATCTAAAAGCTTCATAAATCTTTTCTTTTCGTCCATTGTTAATCTTTTCCAAGTCCAAGAAGCTTGAATCATATCGACGAATTTATTTACTGCTAATTCTTTATTCATTTCTTTTTACCTCTCTTTATTATATTATAACATAAAAAGCTGTTGTTGTAAACAGCTTTTTTAATTATTTTTTAACCAAGAATTACAAGCTCATCAGGGTTTTCTGTATCAGTATCATACACACCATTACTGAACTCAAGGTTTTCTTTAACGTCTTTAGCATCAGTTGTTGGATGATAGTACATTCCGTGATATGAATTACCCTCTTCATCATCTGCTACAATAATTTTTTTGTAGGCAACTTTTGGATCAGCATAGCAAGCTTGAGTTAATAATTTAACAAGCATTCCAACAGTCATTTGTTCCATTAGTTTGCGCCTCCGAACATTTTTTCTAATTGTTTCATTTTATTAGATTTCTCGCGATGTCTAGTAACTGAAACTTTCTTTTCTTTAATGTCTTTCAAAAGTTGCATTGCTTCTTTGAACTCTTCAAAAGTTCCGGTGAAAACTGTATCACCATAACAAGATGAACCTTCGTCTAAACAAACTCTGACTTTTAATGTCTCATTGTCATACCAGTTCTCTATAATAACAGAACCGTCATAAGCTTGGACTGAAGCTCTACAGCCATCACATCCACCACGACGTGTTGCTCCGCCTCTCATTCCAATACAAGTTGTGTAAGTTTTTGCCATAACATTTCCTCCTCACTTACATTATTATTATAACATATTTAATATAAAAAGTAAATATATTTTTAATTATTTTTTAATTTTTTTCTAATACTACAAATAAGCGGGTAACATTTAGAGTCGGTTAAATTACTATTTTCCAAATTAACTTGTTTTCGGAATAAATAGCTTTCTAACATTTCGGCTTCTTCTTTTGTAAGTTCTAATTTAATCATTTGCTAAAACCTCCGCAAGTGGTCTAAAATCTTCCCCGCCATATTCTAAAACTTTCCAAGTTCCGTCTTTTTCAAATAAATAAACATATTCTGCCCAACAATCTTTAGAAAGTTTGAGAAAACCATTTATATTTCTATTAGTTCTTGCTGGCACATCTTCACCACGACTTCTATATGAGTTACACATATTATCAGGGTTAATTTCTGCCCACTGTTTTGCCCAATCGCCTATATTTCCTGTTAGCTTTGGTCTTTCCCACGCTCTTGGATTGTCAATAGGTTCAGTTCCAATAGAACTTAAATCTCCTAATGATAATAATTGTCTAATCTTTTCTTCTGTCTTATAATTATTTAATAAAACTTCACCAACTCCGTCTGGATAACCATCGTGATGACAATAAATAGAAGTAATACTTCCATTTTGATTTCTAATTCCAATTCTTGATCTTGTAGACATATACTGTCCTCCTTATAATTATATTATACCACAAAAAAAGAGGTTTGTAAACCCCTAATTTAATTTATTTCGACAGTATTGATTTGGCAGTATTGTCTAATACCAATATCATCCTCTTCACAGACATCGAAGCCCTTATCTCCATCATCATAGTCGCTGTCTGGATTATCGAAGTAAGTTAATACTTGTTCGTGATATCTTCTTACTTCATCGATAGCTTCTTGTTCTGTCTTACAAACTTTATGAACCTCGCTGTAGAAGTTTCCGTCGTCATCTAATGATGCTGTTGTGATAATAAATAATTTCATTAGTAATTCCTCCCATTATTTATTCTCTATATATATTATAACAAAAAAAGCCGCTTTTGTAAACGGCTTTTAAGATATTTTTTTGGAATATTGTTCAGGATTTACTAACTCGATTCCCAACAGTTCATCCACATGATGTGGTTGGTTGGGGCGGAACCTTCCGAATTTCACTATAATATTTGGAAACTTCTGTAGAGCTTCTATATACGTAGCAGCTTCTGTTTCGGTATAACCGGTGTACACAATTACCGGATCATCGTAGCTGTGACGAAATTCCACTATTAGGTCTAACAGATCAGGGAAGCTATCCAATGGTTCCAGACCACAGCAGACCAATGCATTTGCGATCGGCTTTGCATCATCGGCATAAATTTCCACTAATCTTTCCGCAGATACTTCGATGTTGGGAGATCTGACCAGCTGTGAGTTATGACATAGTTGACAACCATTCTCTTTATCGCATTTAAATGAACAGTAAGGGAATGCTACATACATAGCAGGTTCCTTGTAGTTAACGAAATCCACTGGAATTACATCTTTAACGATCATACTTAATCCTTGATCACAGATGTTTCACCATGAATGACGCCGGTGTTGTACCATTCGCGAGCACTAAATTCCACTTTTCTTTCTTTACTGTACGCATGTGATGGGGTGAGGAACCCGACGATTCTTTGTCAAGTATCGCTAACTGGCTCTCCGCATACAGGACAGATATCAGTTCCGACGAAGCCATGTCCATTTTTGCACACATTAATACGAGTATTAAATGCGAAGTAGAAGACACCCTTCTCTGCGATGTGATTGAGCATGTCTCAGGCCATATCACTATTTGGGAAATTCGACTCCAAATTTATATGCGCGATCGCACCGCCCGAACACTTTTCATCGAGGATCGAGCTGAGTCGGATTTTCTCATTGATGGAACATTTAGCAGTTAGTGGAATTCATTGGTTACTGTACATTGGGTAGTCATGTACATTGAAGAGGAGTGAGTCTTTCGCACAGAGGTTCACCGCAGCTCTTTCTGCAGGAACTGATTCGATGTTCATCGAGTAGTCTTTCTCATTAGTGAAATTATCTTTAACTTCATTGATGATCTTGAAGATCTTATCTGCGAATTCGATTCCTTCATCACTGTAAGATTTTAAACCGAACTCATTAGTTTTAATGTATCCGAATTTATCCATTACTTCGTAAAGTCCTAAGATACCAACTGTGCAATATTGGTGGTCTAAACTCATTCCGCCTTCACAGTAATTTGGAAGTAAACCTTTTTCAGTATTCCTCTTGATGATATGACGAACTGTATCCAAAGCTTTGCAACAGAGCAATACTCTTTTCTTTAATAGTGATAAATATTTCGATTCTGAAATTTCATCGCCAAGCTCGTAGAACATATGAACTAAATTCACTGTATTTACTTTTACCGATCCAATACTTAATTCAGTTCCACCGATGCTGTTGAAGAAACCTTTCAGCTTTGAAGTATCACTAAGAAGTCTACAACAGTTGGATAATGTAGTAACATCCTTACCGACAAAGAAGTTAGAATCATTCCACTTACAATTGTGATCGCTACACCATCTTGCAAACTCTTCATCTACAAATTTACCATTCTGATAGAGCAAACTGTATGTTAGTACCGGAAATGTGAACATATTAGCTTGTCGAATTTCACTAACTACTTCCATAAATTTCTTTTCGTGATCGAGGAATTCTTCAACGTAGTCGATCGCGAAGCTACCATCAGGAAATATTAAATCACCAAATAGTGCTGTATAATATTCTCTATCGAAAATACTGACATTAACGAAAGCAGATTGGTCAACTCTCATGAACGGTTGGTTAAGTCTGTAGATAAATTTCTGAAAGCACTGTTTTAAATAGTAATCCTTATCTTTGATAATGTGGTTAGTTTCTACATCGTGCTTATAGAAATATAAAGTTCACACTAAAATATTTGGAATACCAACTGCACCTGAACTTCTATTGGACATAAATGAAATATATTCAATTACATCGTCGAGGAAAGTGGTTAAGTGCTTTGGCCCCTCATTATTGTAGTTCGACAAGAAGAACAAACCTTCTTTAGCAAGTCTACTAAGATCGTAAGCATAACAGTAAGGCTTGAAGCTAGCTGAAGGAAAGTCATGCATGTAAAAGCCGCCAAGATATTCTGTCTTAAGCCACTCTTTAGCAGTGGAAAGCCCATACTTCTTCTTTAGTTCATAGAAGATCTTGTTCATCGCGATCAGCTTATCGATGCTCTTACCCTTCTCTGCAAGTAGTGATGCTATGTCCTTGTGGGAAGCATTTGCATTACCATCAATGGTTACATCACCTACATTCTTATCAACAAATGCATCAATAAAATCACTAAAATTTAGCTGTGAGTCATGGATTCCATTCAGAATTTCGAAATCCTCACCGAATTCATCTACAAGATTGGTTAACGATCTCTCAAAGTCTTTTTGAAGTTTCAAATTTATTTGCATACTACTTTACCTCATTAATGAATTTCACTGCACCAGAAAAGTCATAAAACTTCTCATCAACTTTAAGGATCGGTGCAGATAATATGTGGTTAGCTCTGCCCACTTCTACTACAATATCAGTGTCGTCGACCATTTCGAAATCGACTTTTTTCTGTGCTAACTTCATTTCGATAATTTTACATTTTGGGCAATGAGTACTATACAATGTGATCATAAATTTCTCTTCCTTTCATCAATAATTAGTGAATAAAAAAATATGAATCCAATATTTTGAAATTTACCTATTTTCGTCAGCTAAGATATTTTTCCTAACTAACTTTCCACTTCCTCGCCTGTATTAAATTTAGCTAATTATTTTGGAATCGAAAACAGGTCATTTTAAAAAAAGATACCGCAGGAGGAATTGCAGTATCTGTCATAAGGTCTAATTTAGAACCAGCTCCACGGAAGCTTACGATAATCAACCATATCTTCTTCAGAACGAGGAATATTAAGTAATGTTTTTAGAATATGTCCACTTCTTACATATGTTCTATATTCTTGGGTCATCGACTTCGCAGTTTTGAGTTCTCTTTCATAAAACTCTAAGCAGTTTCTATATTGGAGGTGAGCAAGCAATAATTTTAAATCTTGTTTACCTTCCAGAATTTGGTTTGAGTAGGACCAGCCTGTTGCATCTACTAAATTCTGGAACATCTTGATAACTTTCTTCGTCGCTTTGATGAAGGTCCTTGTTATTGAATAAATCTCATTAGTTGAAATTAATACAAATTCAGTTGACTTACCTTCCATTACATTTTTTACCAGTTCAACGAATATTTCTGGAACTTTCTCTTCTTCCATATTACATCGCCAAACCTTTCTCAAAATCGGAAACGTACTGTTTTGGAACTTCTAATCTAATCTTTTCAATATCTTGAGTTTTACCGAATTGGAATCCGTAGTTTTCAATTAAATCCCAGACGAAGGCAACATTATCAATAACTTTCTTGTTTTGACTTGTCGCTCTTTGCTCTAAGATACCAGAAACTGCTTCATCAAATGAAATCTTAAGTCCCAAACCCCATTGATAGTCGAAACCACCAGAAGTTTTCTTTTTTGAATTAACAACATATCTATCTACATCACCGAATTTACCAATGAACCACTTTTCCATGTAATCTGGCATTGCGGCCCTAACTGAAGTAGTATGTTTAGCCATCCAACCTAAACATTCATAATAAGTTGTTGGGCAATTAAACAATTTTGCTGTATCTTCAGGCTTTAAGTTCTCTAACTTCTTTAAGCTCTTGGCAACTTTAGTCTGATATTTCTTTTCTTCTAACTTTGCTTTGATAAGTTCAGCCTGTTCTTCAGCTTTTTGTTTTGCTTCTAAGAATTTTTGCTTACTAAGTTCTTCAGCTTCTTTCTTCGCAGCTTCAATTTCTTGTTCGTGAACAGTTTCAGCTTCATCAACAATAGCTTTGATAGAATTATATTTGCACATGTCATCTTCATTTAATTTTAATGTGCCCGAATTAACTGCAAGGTTGAAGATAAGAGTTGAAATTTTTCCAGGCTCAAGTTCAACCATAACTTTTAAAACTCTTCTTGACTTTGCATTAAAATCTACATCAGCCATTGTGAAAGAAACTATATTAACTACGCTCTCACGATAAACCGCTTTATGTGGAATAAACGAAACTACGCACTCATCAACAAGTGCTTTTTCGAATTCACCATAATTTGGATAATTTTCACTCGAATAGTTTTTTAACATAAATTTTCCTCACCTACATATATTATACTACGAAATAAAAAGTTTGTAAACATTATTTATGTTTTATTTTTCTAGAATAGCTACCTCTGCCCTTCTTGGACCTAAAGATATGAGCTTTATTTCTTTTCTGTATCTCAAAATGATCGAGATTTCTATGTTCAACTTCTTTCTCGATTACTTTACCAGATACTTTATCAACAATTTTAATTTTTTGTTTCATATCTTTCTCTCCTACTATAATTATAACATACTTTTGGTCTAAAGTAAATAAGAATTTAAAAAAGATAACCGCAGCCAGGAGGAATTAGCCACGGTTACCGGAAAGGAGGTGATTGTCGGTAGGATCGTATTAGTTATCTTTGTGGGTGACAACGTATCTTTATAAATTTCAGAAAGGAGGTTCTTTGAATTTACCCACCGACATTAATATTATACGATATATTTTTCAAAAAGTAAATAAGAATTTTTATTTTGTTATCCATCTAACTTCTGGATAGCCTTGATAATCAGCATCGAATATGAACCAAGCATAACAAGCTGCCGATCCAATCTTCTTTGGATTACCATTTCGATCCAAGATTAGTGAGCCATCATCATTCTTCTGATATCGCTCATCATTCTTGTAGCAGGCAACTCTGTTCACATAAATATAAACTCTTCTTAATTTACCTTGACTAAATATTTTCTGATATCTAGCCTGGCCTTCTAGAGTTTGTAGCTTAAGGAATAAAGCCATCTTGTGGCCTGGCTTTAATTCAGCCAACATATGGTCGATGAATTCAGTAGTAAGTGAATAAGGGGGATTAGTAATTATATCTGAATTAACATCTGAATATGAGAAGCAATCTATACCCACTGTTCCATAACCATGGTCATATAAGTCGGTAGCTGTGACAGAATAATTATGTTCAACAAGTCTCTTAGCAATATTACCATTACCGCAGCATGGTTCCAAGATATTCTGATGAAATGATTCAACAGCAAGTAAGTCGTCTACGCAATCTGGGTCTGTCGAGTAAAAGTCAACAGCTTCTCTCTCATCAGCGCAGTGATTGCTTGCACCAATTATTCTGAATAAGTCTTCTTTTGTTCTCGCCATATAAATTCCTCCAAATAGCTACTATATTATTATACGATATTTCCAATGCTGGTTTTAATAAATTATTAAATTATTGGTTTATTAAATTATTAACTTTCCGATCCCACCATATGTAGCTACATGGGGCCATCCCAAATTCATCAGACTACTAATTAGTGGTTTTAACTTACAGTACGGAGTACGCAC
>Ga0265301_10007717_pt1 | contig 10031 bp, 12 predicted proteins | sample AusTroGonzalo_MG_2_FD_193488 | JGI IMG/M metagenome (GOLD analysis project Ga0265301, IMG submission 193488) | Bovine rumen microbial communities from tropical cattle in Woodstock, Queensland, Australia - Gonzalo_04 | ecosystem: Host-associated > Mammals > Digestive system > Stomach > Rumen ...
GGTGTGTACATGCCATCACCTCGACTTCAATGCTAACTGACTAACTCTGTCATAGAAGTAAGGACTCAGCTTCGCAGCTCCTGACTGGTTGTTCCAGAGATCATTCACTCCACGAGCAACCACACCGGCAGATGCCGCAATTACTGAAGCATTGCATCCGGCGTTCGACATATAGTCAGTGACTTCATCGATATACACTGTAAGCGTAGCATCGAAAGCAGTTCCTGTGATTCCGAGTGCATTTTTAACGCTCGTCAGCATCGTTGCATCTGCCATGTGATCACCTCTTTATCAGAAGCCGACTTTCGCGATTGCGACAGCATTGCCGCCGGAAAGAGTTGCTGAATAAAGTGTTTTGCCGTCTGCTGTTACTGTAGTGCCGCTTGTTGTTACCTTTGAGCCGGCGATGTAGAAGCCGTCATATTCGTAATCTGCGATAAAGTATACGACTGCTGATGTGCCTGAAGCAAAGTTGAACTTGCGAACTGGTTCGTTTGCGATGTAGTTTCCAGATGCAGAAGCAACTGTGAATTCGCCAACTGCTGAAGATTCAGCTGCAGCGATTGATGTGCCTGCGATCTTGAACATTGTGCCGAGTAATGTTAAAAGGTCTGTGCGAACAACTGGCACGATTCTGTCATTGTTAATCATGATGTTTTCCTCCCTGTCCTTTTATTAGGTTCCGTCGTATGTACCGGTTACGCCGAGAATTGTCACGCCGTCCTTGATGTTACCGGCTGCGATATTCTCATCGATCGCAGCTGTAACAGCCGCAACCGTAACCTTGCGGAGTGTCTTTCCGCTTGTTGCTGTGATTTCCTGCTCTGATGTTGTCGGAGTTACGTCAATATCTTCGTAATCCGGTACAAGGCCGGAAGCAACAGCTGTGATGTTGTCAATTGCCTCAGCGTTGGTTACTGCGCCACCGTCTCCACCGAGGAGAACGGCGATTGCATTGAGGACATCGACCATTGTCGATGCCTCTGCAACGTCCGCAGAATCGCCGCCTAAAGCAAGATATAAAGCTTTTAATGATGCGACATTATTCATGCGATCACCTCATCAAGCCTTCTTAATGAGCCAGATGCCGTTCGGGTTGAGAACCTTGCCGTCAACAACAACGAGCGCTTTTGTAACCCATTCGTTTGTTTCCTCGTCAAAGTATCTTCTCATTGTGAAACCGTAGTTCTCATTGAGAGCATACTCTTCCGGCTGCCAGTAAACGCCGATAACGTCGTTTGAGCTTGCAGAATCGAAGTCGTTGAGAATATCAGGTTCAACAAGTGCGATGTTTCTGCCGAAGAAACGTCCGTTTGGATTTACACTATCGCCGTCATTAACTTCGAGGCCAGTGCTCTGACGGAAGATCGGATTGTTGTTGCCGTCAGCCATTGTTTCGAGATAGCTGTCAACTGTAGAGTTAGCAAAAATGAATTCGCCGTCTCTGTAGCCGAGAGGAAGTTTGCTGAAGAACTTCTTTCTCCACGCTGTCCAGTTGCTCATGTCAGCTGCAGCCATTGTAACAACATTTGATGTTGCTGCAACTCTTGGATCGTTGAGAATACCAAGAGGCTGGCCGTCGCCTGAACCGTTAATGATAACGTAGTCCATAGCCTTGAGATATGCGATCGCAATTACCTTTGTGATTTCTTCCTCGAATGCTTCAATAGTTAAGATCTGGCTGAGGAAGCTCTGAGCGATGCGGATTTCGGCTGTATGATAACCGAAGGATACCTTGCCGAGAGAGCCGATATTCTGACGCGGTGAAGTTGTTCCTTCGCTGATCCACTTGAAGTTTGCCTGGAGTGAACCGATCGGGAATTCAACGCCGCCCTGAATGCTCATCTTGCGAACCTTAGCGTAAAGGTTGCCATATCTCTTGCGAACTGTGTTGATGATCTCACGCATAATTGTGAGAGGAATTGCAGCACCTGTGTCAGCTGTTGTCACTGGAACGTTTGCTCTCTGCTCAGCTGGAAGTGAAGATCTGTATTCGTTAATGCTGTTGATGATGTCAGCCGGAATCTTTTCGCCGCGCTGAACATAAGCCATAAATGCGCTTCTGTATTCAGTCGAAGCAAGTGGATTCTCGTTTGTCTTCTTCTTTTCTGTTGGATTAGCAATGCCAAAAGCACCTCTGATGTCGCCGTTCACTGGAACTGCGTTCGCAGGAACTGCAACCGGCTGAGCTGCTCTCTTTTCTTCGTCTTCCTTAGCTTCAAGCGCAGTGATTTCATCGTTGATATCCTTGATCTCTTCGTTGAGCTCCTTGAGCTGCTCGCCGATGCTTCTGATTTCAGCTGCATCTTCGGAAGCCATTGCTCTTGATGAAAGATCAGTCTTCTTGGCCATAAGGCGTTCAAGTCTTTTCTTGAGAATGTTTTTCATTTTCACTTTCCTCCTAAAATTGATATCTTGAGCTTGAGTAATTCAAGTTCTTTCTTTTTCTTTTCATCTGAGTCACCGTCCGGTGAACTTGCTCTCTGCTGCTTCGCGCTCTCCAGTGCGGCTTTGGCACTTTCCAGTGCCTCTTCGCTTCGGGCATTTATCGAAGTTGATGCGTATGCAGGAAAAGTCACTGCAGACACTTCAACGACGGAACTTATTTCTTTGATTCTTCGTGTCGGATGGTCAGTGTCGATGCCGTCCCACTCTTCGTCGCCAACAGCAAACATAAAACTCATGCCGGTGATGTCTCCACGGGATACCGCAGAATAAAGCGCACGAGCGTCAGCGTTGTTTTCAGTATCTAAGTCAACATCGATTTCCATTCCTGAAGAATCAACTCTCAGCTGCATAGTTGAATTCCCGTTATTGTTTCGGGATCTTGCAAGCGGAATTTTCGAGAGATCATGATTGACCAGGAAGCGAACGTCTCTCAGATCTGCATTGTTCAACGCGCCTTCTTCAATTACTTCGTCGAATAATCCGGCGATGTCAGTTCTTGAATTATACACGATCGGTCTTCCTGTGATCCTGCTTCCCCGTTCACTCTGCTCAGCGCGAACGTCGAAGCTGTATGATCTCCGTTCTAACTCTTTCTTGTTCTTCATCTTTTCACTTCCTTATTATGGTTATTTTATTGTTTTACTGTTTGGTTGTTCACAGTTTGTTAATGACCTTTGTAAAATCGTGGAAACACTCAAGGTTTGTACGGTGAACCAAACTGGGATTTGGTTTAGTAAATCTTCACTATGTTCTCATGATCTTTGACACGAAAGTTAATTTCAACATCATCGGGGCTGAAAATTATATCGCGGTCACAACCATAGCAATGATAGTTTTGCTTTATTGGTAAATCTTGAATGAATCTTGCCTTGAATAAAGCTAAATTACATTCAGGACACCTAAGAACAAAGTTTAATATTTTCTTTTTTTCATTCATTTTTCTACCTATCAAACTTGAATTTGGTTTACTGATCTCGATTTATTTTGTTTCCTTATTTTGTAAACAGTTACTTAAAATATTATTCCTTATCAGCATCAAAGTCGGCAATAAGCTGTTCATACTTATTAACGTCAGCTCTTGCTTGTTCACGTAATGCAATCACTTCTTCTGCATTGTATGGATCAGCCTTTTCCATAATACGTGCTTCATAGATTTTGAGAATCTTATAGTCAGTGCTTGATAAAGCGTACTTTGCTTCTATAAGGTTGTGTTCTAATTCTGCACGCTGGTTAAATCTTTCAATTGATTCTTCTTGTGTCATAAGATAAACTCCTCTCCAAAAATTTCTTTGTACTCGTTATCGAGTGCTTTAATTGTTGTATAGCAAGCATTATATGATTTAAGTATAGACTGCCGCCACGATTTATACTGGTTATAGCAAGTATCATAAGTTAAAATACCTTCTCTATACAGTCTACCGTGTGCCTTCATTCTTCTACGCTGCCTAACTACTTTACTGTGTGTAAGCCGTTTCACAATCCTACCTGTATCTGTAAGACTGTATTTAGTTTGTAAAAACGTAAAGCTGTGACTTAATTTAACAACCTGAGTTTTTCGTTCATTCAACATTAATTCTGCCTGATTAAGATAATTATTGATCTCATGTGCTAAGCCATTAAGCATCTGCTTGTCATCACTGATAATGTAAAAATCGTCCATATACCGACCGTAGAACTTACAGCCTTTGACAATCTTAATAAAGTTATCAAGCGGCGATAAATAAAATACAGCCAGTGTTTGTGGTAATTCAGAACCAAGCGAAAGTCCGTCCTCATCTTCTGTATATTTTGATGAGCATATGATATAAGATAACAGTCTGAAAATGTCATTATCTTCAGGCGGTATCTTATTTGCAAGCATCTGAATTAATATATCTTGTCTTATAGAATCGAAATAATGATGAATATCTCCAAGCAAGATATATCCGTCAGAACCGTGTTCAAAGTAATATCTATGCAGATGTTCTTCTAATCGGCTTCTTGCAAATCCAGTACCTTTGTTTGGCATTGATGCACCATTATCATGTATCAGATATGGAGTCAGTAATGGTAAAAGATAGCCTTTGTTCAGTATTCTGTGAACAATTCTATCTCTGAATACCGGAGCTTCTATCAGCCTTAACTTTCCACGTTCAGATATAGTGAATTGCCTTGGTTTAGATGTCCTGTATGTTTCAGTTAGGATTTCATTCTGTAATGCTATACAGTTGCCTACAAGATTCAAACCAAATTTCTGTACCTCAGTTTTCCAAGGTGCTGCTTGTCGGCATGAATAGTAAGCATCAACCATATTGTCTATTGTAAATAGTTCAGATAAATTCATAATGGTAGCAGTGCGTTTATAACAGATCCATTCGTAAATGACTGTATCACACTGTGTATTTACCTCCTTTGTGAAGGATGGTCACATTCTCCTTATCAGGTGGGACTGGTTTTGTAGTGGCTTGACGCCACCGATGCCAATCCGCTTTGTCCTGTTAATCGCAGCCGGAGCGACCCTCGTATTCGAAGCATCATTGTTGTTGGCATTACCGTTGTTGTTCAGGTTAGCCGACCTCTCGGCAGATGTACAGAATGTAACCAAAGATATTTTTGTTGATTTATTTTTATTATTGAATATGTTTGTATCTGTTCGTGTCCGAACGTTTGATTCCTCTCAGAAGATTCTTTTCGTGTTCGAGTAGTCTAAGAAGTTCTTCGGCAAGTCCTATATGAATGTCCAGTTCTCGTTTCATCAGTTTGTATTGAGTTTCAATTGTTTGACAGCAACCTATCGCTCTATCCCACATTAATTTACGTTCAATAACTTCTTCTTTACACGCTGGATATATAGAATTAGCAGAATATACACAGTTTATAAGACGATCAGCATAAGTCTTTAGTACAGCTTTATTATTGTTAATGAGCCATAACTTATTCTGACTATCGGTTTTAACTCCAAAATCATGATATATACTCTTAATTACCAATTCGTGTATCTTTTCAGCATTAGTAATAAATTCTACTTCTGATGGTTTACGTTTGGAACTTGGAACTCTGCTCAATGGTACTCACCCCCTTTCCATATCTACCCGTGTCACAAGGACACGGGATTTAGGATAAAAGGATAAGCGCAGCCGGAGCGACCCTCGCATGCGAAGCACCAATGCTGTCGGCACTACCGCCGCTGCTCAGGCAAGCCGACCACTCGGCAGATGCTATATCTCTTAACCATATATTCTTATTTCCAAATAATAGGTTTGCATCAATATGGTTAAATACATTAAGATGTTTAAAAGCTTCTCCTGGTTCATATCCACCGTTACTAGCTTTACTGTTGCCCCATACCTTAGAACCATACATCTGATTTTCAGATAAAAGAGAAATCTTCTGTGAACTCCAAGCCCATCCGGAAGCAGCATCGCCTGTAATTGCATTTGTAAGCAGTTTCTGATGTGACAGAACCTTAGCAGAACCGAACCATGTTTCAATCTGTGGTAATGCAGAACCAACGAGCCATTTATGAATTAAGCTGTTTACATATCCACCAGCCGTGCTGTTAGTACCGTTCCATACTACATTACTGAATCCAGTAACAATAACAGCTGCATGGTGAGTGTTAATACCAGCATAAGTTGAAGCATATCCGGCATAGAAAGTATCAAAGTCAGCTATTACAGCTTTAAGTGTGATGTTTGTTTGTGCTGGAACAGTGACTTCTGTACTATCACCACCTGTATATGTACCTGCTGGAATAGTCACTGTCTTAGTCCAGTAATCACCAAGATAAAGATCTGTAAAGTTACCACCCGACAGTGCTGTATGCTGTGCATCTGTAAGTGTATCACCAAGATTCTTGCCACGATACACCATATTATGGTTAAACGGTACAGTAAGGAATGGATGAGCATTTAATTCAGCTAAGCCCTGTGTCAAATCGGAATTTGGTAGGGCGTATGGAGCAAAGTCATGTCCTACTGCCCAATCGTCAGCTGTGCAAATCATTGGCTTGAATGTGATGTTAAGATTTGTACCCGTAAAGAACGCAATTTGAATAGCTCTGTCAGTATCTCCGGTCATAGTAACACCGTCACCATAGTCATAACCAATATTGTTTACACCACTTATACAAGTGGTAGTCGATACATCAGAAGTTCCACCGGAATATATACATCCTTTGTATAGTGTATGATCGTATATACCAAGTGTTAAGGATGTTTGACTTGTTGGTGTACCAGTAACAACAATAGACTTGTTATCATTTACAACAATCGTTACACCAAAATTTGAAGTAAAGGTGTTGCCGTTCCATGTACCATTGTCCCATCTTTGCTTTAATCCATTAACTGTAAATTCAAATAAGTTCTTTCCGGTCTTGCCTAAGGTGTACAAAATATTTGTTTGGTTGGTCGAAATCTGCGACACTTTGGCTGAGTCGATGCCTGATGCAAGAGCTGAAGCTTCTTCACTATCAAAACTTACCAAAGAACTTGAAAGCTTGTGATCTGAGTCAATCGCATTCTGTTTCGCGTTCCAGGTCTGCTTTTCTGTTGATGTGACAAACTTGTTTGTATGATTTGTGTCGTCAACGAGATCTGAACTGAGTTTGTGTGAACTGTCGATTGCGCTCTGCTTTGCATTCCATGCTTCCTTGTCGGAAGATGTGACGAACTTATTCGTACTTGTTGAGTCGTCAACATAATCGGCGCTGATCTTGTGATCTGCATCGATTGCGTTCTGTTTTGCGTTCCATGTATTTTTTTCAGCTGACGTTACGAACTTGTTGTCCTGATCGACATCTGAAATGAGATCTGAGTCAAGCTTGCTGTCCGATGTGATCTCGCTCTGGAGTCCGAGAGCTGAACTGCTCTTGTTTCCGCTGAGGGTTGTGTCGTTGATCTTCGGAAGGTTTGACAAGTCGTTATAGTTGTCAGTTCCAGATCCACCGCCGCCACCGGCAAGCTGCTTCGCAATTGCGATATCAAGTATATTCATACTTAATCACCTCCGAACTTCTGCCACTCGGTGCCGTCCCAGTAAAAGACGAGTCCGGTATCAAGTTCGACTATCATCGTGTTTCTATCTCCTGGAGAATCGGTGAGTGTTGGCTTTGTATCGCTTGACAGACACTTATAATCTCCGCTATTTCCGTTAAGTGTAACCATTTTTAAACCTCCTCGTCGGTCACTGTCTTGGATTCGTCCACAACATCGACACTCACGTTCTGACCAGTCTGATATTGTGCTGCGTTTTCTGCATCGATCCAGTTAAGTGACATGTATCTCTTGCCCTCTAATTCCGGCAAAGGTCTCAAGCCGAGAGCAATTCTCTTTTCGTTTTCGTATAAGGCGCCCGTCGGACTCAGAATGTTGATCATCTCCAAAGTCTGACTGACAGTCATGAAGATGAGCTCCTTCGGCATGAACCGGATCTCATTTCCGAGACTCTTTTCGCGCTCGGAGAAGAGTTTCTTTGTAAATGCCTGAGAGAAGCTGATTATCAAAGGCTCAAGTGTCTTTTGATAAAACGCTTCGTACTGCTCTTTGTTGTAATCTCCCGTCAGGATTGCAAGCGGAACGCCCCAGTTTCGCAGGATCTTTTCGTCAACAAATTCCAAAGTCGGCTTGTCAACAAGGTTCGTCTTGCGTTCCAAAGGTGTGAAGTCGGCCTTCAAGTCCATCGGAAGGAAGCCGGATTCGTTATTCATCAGCTTCTTTTCGAGTTCTTTCAGATTCTTCTCCATCGTTCCGTCGTCAATCAGTGTGTTGTACTTGACAACGCCGTTGACGGCATAGCTTGACTTCATTGCCTTCGCTACTCCCTGAAGAAGATCATGATTCAGAGATAACGTTTCAAGAATTGCCTTATGATTCGGCTGTCCTGTCATATCTCCGCCCATGTATTCGTTCACGGAATAGTTGTATCTCAGATGAATCACGTCTGAGTACCTGATTGTCGTGTCGAATCCGTTCAGAAAATAGAAATGAACGAACAACGCACCGCTTTCATCCTCTATGAAGTCAACCTGTGAAGGCTTTATCGGATAGAGCGCGGTATAATACCGACGTTCTGCTCCGGTCTTGTCGTCAATCCATGTGTAATAGGTTGGAATCACGAAAGCATTATAGTTCAGAAGCAAGAGCCATGTCATCTTTTCAATGAACTCGCTCGTTGTCATAAGCGGATTCGGTTCATCGAGGACTTTCTGAATTGAGCTCTTCGGCACTGGTGAAGGATCTGCTCCGTTCAGTCTGACGTGCGTCGGATTCAGCTTCTTGATTTCATCGACGATGCACTTGAGACACTGCTGCACAACATCAGAAGCATAGATGTCAGTTCCGAACTGCGAATACCAGGGAGTGAAGCCGTCAAGCGTCAGAGCCTGCTTCTGTTTTTTCGGCGCTCGTCGAAAAAGATCATCAAACCATTTCAAATTCTCACTCTCCTTATTTTCATCTCAGCATCTGAGCGAATTCGCTTCGATACCGTCTGTATATTTCATAAGCAATTATGAATGTAACAGCACCATCTATTCTTCGCGCCGGCTGTCCTTTGATCTTGACTGCCTGACAGTTGCCTGCATTATCGACTTCGACCGCGGCATTGCCGAGGCACCATTTGTCGATTTCGTTGTTATTGTAATTTATCAGCTGAGCCTTGAAATCTGCTTCCACAAGCTTCATTGCATTGCTCAGGACCTGCTTGCTCTGATAAACGAGCTCACACTCGAATCCATATTCGTCCATACGTTTTAAGAAATCCTTTGAAAATTTTACGTCATAGCCACACTTGAAGAGCCTGAGACCGTATTGTTTATATAACATGTAATACCAGTCGGCAACCTGTGAGAGATCAATGTCGTTTCCTTCACAAATCGTAAGAATTCCGGCTTTCGCCCATTCTTTGTATTTTGCGCCAGCCTCACGGTCGTCTGCACTGGTCAGCTTTGATTCAGGAATCCAATAGTGCTGAATGATGTACTTGCGTTTGTCGCCAGCTCTCATCACAAGAGCTCTTGCGGATGTCATATCCGTTGTTTCCGACATATCGACTCCGCCCAGGATAAGAGATCCGCGGAAATCCTCAATATCAAATTCAGCGTTGTATGCGTAATCTTCAATATGCAGCCATGCCGCCGCTGCGTTTTGTTTGATATTAAAATCCTTACTGAGAACGAAGGCTCTGTCTGCAGTGCTTTTTCGTGCAGCGTCGATTTGCTCTCGTAAGTACGTGTATTTTTTGATAACGCCAAGGCTCGGATTGCTCTTCTGCCATGAACGCTCATCTGCCCAGATCTCTTGTTCTGAGTCCTGAGTGTAAAGCCAGGGCAAAAGTCGTTCAGCTGAAGCTCCGTCGTCTTCGCCTCGAATTACTCTCCGGCACTGGCGAAGAATCTCATCAAGAGCGCCGTCATTCACGAAGCCTTCCGTCGTGATTATGATCAGTTTCGGATTGTCTTTCAGTGACTGCGACTGCTCAATTGACTTGATGATCGTGTTCTCCTTCATCTCATGCACCTCATCGATAACAGAGAAGTCGATATTTCGTCCCTCTTTGTTTCGGGTTCGGTCTGAGATCTTGAAGATCTTGCTGTTCGTGTCGTT
>Ga0265301_10007720_pt1 | contig 10028 bp, 10 predicted proteins | sample AusTroGonzalo_MG_2_FD_193488 | JGI IMG/M metagenome (GOLD analysis project Ga0265301, IMG submission 193488) | Bovine rumen microbial communities from tropical cattle in Woodstock, Queensland, Australia - Gonzalo_04 | ecosystem: Host-associated > Mammals > Digestive system > Stomach > Rumen ...
TTCAAAATATCGGGATTATTTATGGTAATAACTCCGAGAGTCGGACAGTTTTTCATTTTCAGACATTCTCCGCAGCTCACGAAACCCTTTTCCGAAGCGCATTTGCGGACAGTGCAGAGATTTTCGCAGTAGAAGGTTTTGATCCCTTCGGCGCGGCATCCGGTGCAGTTGATGTGCTCAGGGAGAATCGTGGCGTGATTCAGTTCGCTCCAGAGTTTTGCCGTTTTCTCACGCAATGAATCATCGTTGTTTTTCGTCGCGATATATGCGTCGCACTTTTCGCAGTCAAGGCCGCAGTAAGCGATCATGGATTTTTCCCCTCTTTAAAGAGTTTCATCATTTCGTTGGTTAAGCTGATACTGTCCGGCTGCAGCTCGATCTCATCACGTTTGAGCCACTGCGCGAACTTCAGTTCGTTTTCATCAAGGCTGATCTCGTCATCGCCCTCAGCTTCGCAGAAAAAACCGACTAAAATATCCTGCGCGATCCCCCACGGCTGCGATTTGTAGTAGCGGATGTTTTTGACTTTTATGCCGGTTTCTTCCATGACTTCGCGGGCCACGGTCTGCTCTAAAGTTTCGCCGATCTCCGTAAAACCTGCGACGAGCGCGTTGTGGTTATATCCGTTGCGATACCTCGTGACCAAAAGGGAGTCGCCTTTCGTAACGGCCACGATGACAGCCGGATTTATGCGCGGATAGACGATGTTCCCGCATTTTTTGCAGACAAGAGCACGTTCGGTTTCGGAAAAGGAAAGTTCTGCCGCGCACCTTCCGCAAAAGCGGTTATCCATGTACCAGCGCCACAGGTGATACGCCGTGAATGCAACAAGAAGATCTGCATTCACGCAGTTTCCGCGCAGCTGACGCAAGCCCTGATAGCAAAAACCAGCAAGCGAAATCTCATCCTGAGTTATGTCTAGAAAATAGCGTTTTTCATCAACGGAAAAGAGGTAAATTATTTGCTTAGTTGCCGGCGAATTTTTTGCAGTTGGAAACAAAATGCGTCCGCCTTCCGTTTTAACGAGGATTTCGCCGTTTTTGTTGAAATGTAGAATAAAATCAGTCTCTTGAGGCTTGAAATTTTTGAAAGCGATATCGAATTTACTTGGACCAATGTCCTGGATCATGATTTTATCCTCAAACCTTCCATCTCTTTCTGCAGCCGTTCAAGAAATCTTGCCGCGTCCCCGCCGTCCATCTGGACGTGATGGAACTGGAAAGAGACCGGCAGCGTGGTTTTGAAGAAGCCTTTGCGGTATCTTCCCCACATCACCATCGGATTGCTGAATTTATCGGTGTACTGATTTATGATGTAGTCGAGTTCCGTCTGTATCATCGCCGATGTTCCGATGATCATACACCCGTCAAGATAACTGCTTTTGCACTCGTCAGCCGTTTTGACGGTAAGTTTCAGATAGTCGCTGTTGAACTGCCGCAGATCATCCGAAAACGGAATGTCGCAGGAGTTGATTCCGCCTTTGACGTTTCTTACGACGACATTGACTGCGAGCGTGTCATAGCGGAAGAGTTTTCCTCCTTCCGGCAGCGTGTAGAATTCCTTCATTCCGCTTGCAGCCCTGACTATGCACCAGCACATCAGCGTATTGAATTTTATGCCGCTTCTGCTGCTCACTTTGAGCAGGCGGCTCACATCCATCGTTTTTACCAAAGTCACCATCGGTACAGGTGCCGTCATCCAGAGCCTGAAGGCTTCGTAACGGCTGCTTTCTTTGGGATCTATTTCTGTTTTCATGTCTCTTCCAATATCTGTTTGCTAAAACTTCACTGTCAAACTTAATCCGTTTCCCGTTACGGCGACATTCATGTCATTTTTTGTTTTGAGAGTGTGGAAGAAAGGCACTAAAAATCCGACCGCGCTTCCGATTGCTGCGCCGGTTAAAACGTCGCTCAGAAAGTGTTTCCCGCTTGAAACACGCAGTGCCGCGATTCCGCTTGCCAAAGCGTAACTTCCTATGGAAACGGGGATCCGCCACGGTGAATCGGGGAAATATCGGCAGAAAGTGTAGGTCAGAAAGGCAGCGCTCGCAAAGGCGAAAGTCGTGTGGCCCGAAGGCATTGATTTTGCCCAGTCGCCGTTATCGATCTCGTCCTGCGGCAGATCGTGGTCGGAATACATGTAGGGCCGTTTGCGGTTTACGGCGATTTTTGCCAGTTCTTTCAAACCGTTTGCGATCAAAAGAGTTTCGATATACATCACGCCGTTCGTAAACCATTCATCTTTGTCGGAGGAGAGCAGTATGACCGGAGTCGTCAGCGACGCGATAAGGAGAAAATCGGCAGCTCCGTCGTGGATTTCCGAATAGGGTCGGATAAGTTCGCGGTCGAACGGGTTGACATCGCTTTTGTCGTAAACGCTTCCGTCATATTTTTTGCGGTTGAGTTCCAGCATATCGTCCAGAATTATTTCACTTCCCGTCAGAAGAACGCCTGTTCCGAGCAGGATCCCGTCGGTCAGAGGGTCGAGGGCAAAAATTTTTCCGCTTCCCCGGATATTGAAATTTTTATCCGCTTTTCCGCTGTTTTCCTCGGCGAACAACTGAAGCGTTGCCAGAATCAGAAAAAATATGCAGACGATTTTTTTCATTTTCTCACCTAAAAGATTTTCTTTGCTGCTTTTTTTATAATTTTTCCAAGCCGTTCGTTTACAGTTTCATGAACTTTTTCAGCTGTTTGTCTCGCAAGAGATTCTTTAATACCTGCTTTTTTTGCGACAGAAAGAATGTCATTCATTGTCGGATTTTTTCCTTCTCCGGCGACTGTGGTTGCGTGTTCTCCGCCGACAGAGTTCGAATAAGTCAGATCGTAAGCCGGAGAGAGGCGCCAGTTGCCCTCATAAACAAAAGAAAAATTGTTGGAATGGTCGTCTCTGTTGTGTGCAAAAACATTGAAACACATTAGAGTGAACATTTTTTCCACTTCTTCCGTCTGTTTTGTAAGCTGCCAAGTCAAAGCGAGCAGCGAGCAGTAGTCGAGTGACGGGATCCTGTGGGAAGTTTCCAGCATAGCCGAAACGGAGGCTGTATGGATTTTTTTCTCTAAAAGCGGGGTTTTTATTCTGTCAAAGCGTTTGCAGCCGAAATATCCCTGACACACAGCCGATGGAAAGAGTTTTACTTCAGGAATTTCGATGCCGCAGTCTTTTGCGCAGAGATTATATTCGTATTCCATAAAACCGATATCTGCCGGATCGCCCGACGACGGAAATTTCACGATCCAATCTTCTCCACCCAGCCTGATCGTTACTTTCGGCCGCGCTCCGCCGGAAGAACCACCCATGGCAAAGAGTGTATCTAAATCACCTGAATCTTCGGTTTGAAGGATTTTCCGGCATTCTTCGGCAAGGTGGTCAAGGTCGTCGGTTTGTTTCGCGGTTTGCAGGTTGTAAACCGGTTTGTACTCCAAAGCTCCTTTCCCTGATGCTCCGACAATGGAGAGACGAGAAAAGGGATCAATTTCTTCCGGACGTTCTCCCGCTTTTCTGAGCATCCGGTCGACCAGAAGTCTGCCCCAGCCGTCGGGAAGCGAATCGGCAAATATCCCGAAGATTCCGTCGAAAGGATCTGCTTTTGCGATTTTCACTCCGGCTTGCAGAGGCAGCGAAAAGGGACTGATTGAAAATCCGTTTCTAAGCCATTCATCGGAATATTCAAAAGCGGTCAGCCGTTTCTGGTAGGGAACCATTGTGCCGACTTTTTTTCCGTCAAAAAAAACTTCGATCCTATCTGCGGTTTTCACGGATAATCTCCTCTATTGATGCGGGTATGCGCCGGGTAAACATGTTCGTGATCTCTTCGTCTTCGCCGATAGTGGAAACGATTTTAACGAGCGAAAGAAAAGATATTTCGCCGCTGCTTTCAAAGCGTCTGATTGTGGAATAGGGAACGCCGCTCCATTCACTTAGTTTTTTTATAGTGATTTTTTTCGCCTTTCTCATCTCTTTAAAGCGTGTCGCGGCATCGACTGCCATTTCCTGCGGAGTTTTCAGCACTATCATTCTTGCACCTCAAAATCGCCAATATATTAGCGTTTATCATTCAAAAAGTCAATTTTTTGATAAAATATTAGTATTTATAGTCACATATGACAAAATTCTCCGGTATAATTTGAGAAAAATCTCTCTTTAAATAAAATCAGCCGTTTTTTTGAGGAGGTTCAAATGCAAAACGAGGGAAAGATCGCGATTCTGGATGTGAGTTCTTATATTTTCAGGGCTTTTCACGCTCTGCCGCCGATGACATCGCCTGACGGAAGGCCGGTGAACGCTATTTACGGCTTTATCAATATGTTTCTCAGGACGATTTCGAAGTTCGAAGGTTTCGCCGCAGTCGCCGCGCTCGACAGCAAAACTGAGACTTTCAGGAAAAAGGCTTACCCCGAGTACAAGGCGAACAGAAAGGAGGTCGATCCTGACCTGAAATCACAGTTCGAGCTGATCGAACCGATGCTCCACGCGCTCAATATCCCTGTTTTCGCTTACGATGGCTTCGAAGCTGATGACATTATCGCTTCCATCGTCGCAAACAATCCTGAAAAAGAGATCATCATCGTCTCTTCCGACAAGGACCTGATGCAGCTTGTCGGCGGAAACGTCAGAATGTACGACAGCATGAAGGATAAGGTCATCGACCCTGACGGCGTTAAGGAAAAATACGGCGTTCTGCCTGGTCAGATGCTCGATTTTCTCGCACTTTTGGGCGACAGTTCCGACAATGTCCCTGGAATGCCGAAAGTAGGTCTTAAAACCGCTGCGGAACTTCTCAACAAATACGGTTCTGCTGACAACATTTACCAGAATCTGAATGAGCTGAAACCTGCATTGCAAAAGGGTTTTACGGAAAACAAGGAACAGTTTGAATTCTCAAAATTTCTTATAAAACTCGATTCATCGGTAAATTTGGAAGGCTGCAGAAAATGTTTCGAACCTTGGGAAAAACCGGATGTCGAAAAACTCACGAAACTATGCTCAGAACTAGGTTTCAGGTCGATCATGAAAAAAATAGAAAGCGATTTTTCTACTGAACCAAAAGCTGCACCCGAACCAAAAAAAGTTTTTGAACTTCATGAAAAATGGGAAGAGGGCAATTTTGAGCTGAAAAACTCTGAAACCCTTTACGGATGCACCTTTTACGGCAGTTTTTATGCCGCGAAAGAGGGTAAATTTATGCCGTGCGGGATAAAAAATCTCCCTGAAGGCTCGACAGTTTATTCTTTCGATGTGAAAGAGTTCCTAGACGCGCCGTTTCCAGCCGGGATCAAGTTCATCGACCTGCAGATCTACTACTTCTGCCACGACAGCGGTCGTCATGGATATTCGCCCGATGAAATCGCCGAAACACTTGGTTTTGAGCAGGTAAACAGAGAATCTCCCGAATCATTTTTTGCGTTTCTGGAAAAACTCCGCGCCGGAATTGAGCAAAAAGAATCCGACAAAACTTTTTTGATAAACGGAATCGAAATGCCGCACCTTGAAGTAGTCAGGGCGATGGAGCAGAACGGAATAAAAGTCGATCTTGACAAAACTGCCGCTCTGAAAGCCGAATTCGTAAGTAAAATAAATGAACTTACCATGCAGATCTATGAGGCGGCGGGAACAGTTTTCAACCCCAATTCCCCGAAACAGCTTGCCGAAATTCTGTTCGACAAACTTCAGCTCAAGGGTGGCAAAAAGACAAAAACAGGCTATAGCACAGGCCACGATATTCTTGAAAAAGTTGCCGAAGAAAACGATCATCCGCTGCCTAAACTCATTATCGAAAACAGAAAATATTCCAAACTCGTCTCCACTTATCTTGAGCCGATTGCCGCGAAAACGGCATCTGACGGAAGGCTGCATACTTCATACATCGTGACTTTTGCAGCCACAGGCCGCCTTGCGAGCAGGGAACCGAACCTGCAGAATATCCCGACACGTACTGAAGACGGACAGAAGATACGCGGACTTTTTGTGGCCGAAAAAGGATTTAAACTTCTATCACTTGATTACAGCCAGATCGAGCTCAGGATTCTGGCGGCACTCAGCCAGGAGCCTGAATTTATCGAAGCTTTCAAACACGGCGAGGACATCCACACACGCACCGCAGCGGCAATTTTCGGCACGATGCCCGAGCTTGTGGACAAGGAGATGCGCCGCAATGCAAAGGCGGTAAACTTCGGAATAATCTACGGAATGCAGGCATACAAACTTTCGGTCGATACAGGTGTCGACATCGCTTTTGCGAAAAAATACATCGACAACTACTTTGCGTGCTACCCGAAGATCAAACAGTTTATCGACGGCACGATCCGCGAAGCGCGTGAAAACGGATATGTTGAAACTTACTTCGGACGCCGGCGCTACATCCCCGAACTTGCCGAAACTAACAAAAATATCGCGAAATCGGGCGAAAGAATGGCAGTTAATACCGTAATTCAGGGAACTGCTGCCGACATCATCAAGCAGGGAACCGTCCTGGTTTACAAAATGTTGCAGCAGGAATGCCCTGAAGCGAGGATCCTGCTCCAGATCCACGACGAACTCATCATTGAGATCCCCGAAAACAGGCTCGATATAGCAGAAAAATGCGCCGAAAAAATGCGCGAAGCGGGCAAAGTTTTCAATGTTCCGCTCGATGTCAACTACGAAACAGGCGAAAGCTGGGCTGATTTGAAGTAGAGGTGGCGCAATCACCACTCGCATTTCCTCATTCTCAGACTCAACATTTTGCCACATGTGGCAGAATCTAAAGATATCTCTGTAAACCGGCTGTTTCGCACGAGTTACGGCCGGCATCAGAGGCAATTTTTTAATTTTTCTACTCAAAATTAAAATTATTGTAAAAAATCGTTGACAAATCTCAAAAATTAACTATATTGCCAATTTAAGGATATCGCGCCTTTGACTGCGAATTTTATACGGCCGGAGCAGTTTTTATTGTTCCGGCATTTTTTTTAGATTGAAATGCTGAATATTTACGAAATAGATTCCGATTACATCTCTTATCTTTCAGGTTTTGAAGAACATATTTTCAAAAACAGAAAAATTTCGCAGAATTTCAGCCGCAAATATGTAGGAGTGGTTCTGAATATCAACGGATTTGATTATTTTGCTCCGCTTTCTTCGTTCAAAGAGAAACACAAGCGTCTCACCGAAACTACAGACTTCATCAAAATCGGAATGTATGCGGTGATCAATCTTAATAATATGTTTCCTGCTCCACTTGAATTGTGCAAACAAATAAATTTTAATGAAATTGAAGACTTAAATTACAAAAATCTTCTGAGAAACGAGTATCGTATTATCAGAAAGAAAGCCGCTTTGATTCTGCAAAACGCCAATGCAGTTTACAAGTATAAGTTGCTTAACGACGGGAAATCTAAATTTAGCCAGCGTTGCAACAATTTCAAGCTGCTCGAAGAAAAATCGAAAGAATATAAACTAGTGTAAATTTCTCCCAAAACCTTGCCATTTTTCGCCCTTTCTTTATTATACTTTGCGTTGATTTTATGCACCTTTCATTTCGAGGATTCCATGAAAAAAATCACCGTTTTCTTTTTGTTTTTCGCGATTTTTTGCATGTTTTTCAAAATGTTTGCCGAAGATGACGAAGACAAGTTGAGACTTGCCGTAATGGAGTTTGAGGATCGCAGCGGCAATCTTTCCGAAAAAACATTGTCAGATGCGACAGAATACATCCGTGGAGCTTTCGTTGCTTCAAACAAATTCATCGTTATCGCAAAAGAGCGGCAGGAAAACGCGATGATACAACAGATGAAAAAGGAATCCTACAAGCTCTGCAACGATAAGAAATGCCAGATTCCGCTCGGTCAGGCTCTTTCCGCGGACACTATTCTTAGAACGACAATCACATTTTTGGGCGGTCAATACACGATTACTTCGGAGCTCATTGATTTGGCGAAAGAGGCAACAACAAAAGGTGCAAAAGCAACTTTCGACGGAGATGAAAAATCGCTGATTTCTGCTCTTAATGAGATCGTTTCACAGATTATAGAAAATAAAGATCAAGCGAATGCAAATAGTTCCCAGACTCAAAATACTAAAGACAAAAATGCCTGTGAATATGCGAAAAAAGAAGAAAATTTAGAAACTTGGAATGAATATCTTAGATCATTTCCAAACGGAGAATGCAGTTTTGAAGCAAAATCTAAAATTAAAAAATTACAAAAATCAGATAAGAAAAAATTGGAGATTAAACATGATTTACAATGGTCAAATAAAGCATCTGAAAAAATGAAATGGAAGAATGCCGTAAATTATTGCCGCAATCTGACAGAAGGCGGTTTTGATGACTGGAGATTGCCGAATATTGATGAACTCAGAACGCTTATCATAGATAATCCCGATACAGAAACAGGCGGTACTTGTAAAATAAGCGAAAAAAATCACCAACTTTCATACAAAAAAGATTGGACCGTTGTCTGTAATGGTCGTGAAAACAAAAAACACAGCAAACTTAATGATACTGGCTTGTTTTGGTCTTCTTCAGTTTTGACAGATTTTTCGGATGACAGATGGAATGTTGGTTTTAATACTGGAAGAATATCTAATGCTTCAATGGATGAGTATATCTCTGTTCGTTGTGTGAGAGGCTCTGATTAATGACAAAATGATAGAATAAAAATTGGAGATACACCCAATGACCACTATAAATGCTTGGAGGAAATATAAATGAATAAAGACTTGAACATATCGGATTTTCGTGAAGGCAACCGCATCGAAGCGAAACTCGCAAAAGGCGGGCTTCCTGCAAGTATTTGGGAAACTTATTCGGCATTTGCCAATACTGACGGCGGTACATCAGATCCGAGAAATGCTACAATGCTGAAAATGTTTTCAATGATACATATCGGCGAGCGTGCCGGAAGCGGAATCCCAGGGATTGTCGCAGCTTGGGAAAAAGTCTTTAAAACAAAACCGGAATATGAACAGAAATATTCGCCTTCACGCATAAAAATGGTGCTGGATATAGTAGAATTTGTGGAAAAAAGTAGCGATAAAGTAGCGATAAAGTAGCGATAAACAATGAAAGTGGCGATAAAATGACCTCGAAAGAGTTAATATTGAACTATGTGGCTACATTCGGAAGTATTGACAGCTCGAAAGCCATGAATTTAACAGGATTATCGGCTCCAGGGGTTAGAAAAATATTCTCGCAACTTGTTGAAGAAGGAAAAATTGTTGCCAACGGTGCGAACAAAAACAGAACTTATTCACAGGCGGAGGTGATTAAAAAATGACCTTACTCGATGAAATAAAATCCGGCGAGAGCCGAACCCTTGAATTTAAGCAGGAACTTCCGCAGGATGCGCGAAAGTGGGTGAAAACAATTGTCGCTTTTGCGAACGGAGCAGGCGGCAAGTTCGTGATCGGCGTGAATGACAAGCGGGAATTTGTCGGAATTCCGAAAAGTATCGATTTATTCGAGCTGAAAGACAGTATTGCCGACACTATCGCCCACACATGCGAGCCGCAGATCATGTTCGACATAACGGCTGAAAACATAGAAAACGCACAGCTTCTTGTTGTTACTGTTTTTCCGGGAAACGCCACGCCGTATTATGTGAAATCGCAGGGGAAGGAAAACGGAACCTATATCAGGCTCGGAGCGACGACTCGCAATGCCGACTGGACGGCTTTGGATGAACTTTCAAACCGTGGCCGCCATGTTTATTATGACGAACTGCCGTTTACTTCACTGAAAGTTGAAGCTTCTGATATCAAATATCTCTGCAAGGATTTTTCGGAACGTGCTGAGAGAAAAATCACAAAGAACGAATTGAAAAACTTGAATCTTTTCACCGGCATCAAGCAGGATATCGCGACAAATGCTTACGCTATTCTTTTGGGAAAACACGACTATACTTCACGCATTCAGTGTGCAAGATTCAGAGGGACGGAGCGCGTCGATTTTCTTGATAAAAAGGAATATGAAGGACCGCTTTGCGAGCAGATAGACGGAGCTTATAAATTTGTTCTGAACTATCTCAGCATGGCTGTGGAAATAAACG
>Ga0265301_10007723_pt1 | contig 10025 bp, 11 predicted proteins | sample AusTroGonzalo_MG_2_FD_193488 | JGI IMG/M metagenome (GOLD analysis project Ga0265301, IMG submission 193488) | Bovine rumen microbial communities from tropical cattle in Woodstock, Queensland, Australia - Gonzalo_04 | ecosystem: Host-associated > Mammals > Digestive system > Stomach > Rumen ...
CCCTCGAGAACTGGGATCCGTACAATAGCCCGAAGAACCTGAAGGCCAAGATCCAGGAGTTCCTGAATCAGTACAAAGGCTATGGCAACCTCTTCCAGAACTACGAGATTGGCGAGCCGCGCCAGGATCCTGTCACCAAGCAGATTACCTGTGACATCACGCTGACCCCGTTCTATGCCGCTAAGAACTTCGTTATCAAGGTGGCTGCCGACAAGAAGGCCAAGGAGGCAGCAATGGCAAGTGCTTAATTATTTTATCTACAATCAACAATTAAAAACAATCAATTATGGCAAAGACACCTGTAAGTATCACAATCGACGGATACAAGGAGAGAGAAGTCCTGATGGTGACCTACGAGTTCAATCAGGCAACTGATGTAGAGGGCCAGATGGCTGGCATTCCTCGTGGTGGTAAGATCACTGTCCGCGTGAAGGCTCTCAACGACGGAACTCCCGACCTATTGGCATGGATGACTGAGCGCAGTCTGCCGAAGAATGGCGAGATCAAGTTCCTCGAGACGAAGACCAACAAGGAAATGAAGGCCATCAAGTTCACCAATGGCTATTGTGTAAACTTCGAAGAGAGGTGGGAGGATAAGCTCGGACACTTTGAAGAGATTACCATCACTTGTAAGAAGATTGAATTTGGCAATGTCGTCTACGAGAACGACTGGGCCTAAGTTTATGAATTAATAAAAAAGACATAATATGGCAGAGAATGTAACACCAGTGGTGTTGGAAATCAAGGATTTCGAACCCCGTGAAGTGATGATGGTAGACTACAAGTTTGATCAGGCTACCGATCGTGAAGGACAGATTGCCGGCATCCCTCGTGGAGGTAAGGTAACGGTCCGTGTGAAGGCCATGAACGACGGCAATAACCAGTTGATTGCCTGGATGCTCGATCCGACGAGCCCGAAAGACTTCTCCGTGAAGTTTGTGAACACCGTCGATGGTGCAGCTATGAAAGAGCTGAAGGGTACGAACTGCTACTGCATCAATTATATTGAGAAGTGGGAGGACGGCCAGCAGCACTACGAGGAGATTGAGATTGTATGTCAAAAGCTCGAGAACGGTCCCGTCGCTTACGACAATCCTTGGAAGTAAAATTCCAACATCCTCATAATCAATTGGTTCAGCCTTTAAAAGCTGGATCAATTGATTTGCCGTGTTTATACCATTATATGAGAAGAATCATCATCGCCTGTCTGACGCTCTGTCATTTTACAATGGCAGATGCCCAGTATATCCCCGCTTTCCGTCCGGATACTAAGGTAACAAAGGATCCGGGTGAAGATTATTGGAGTAAGGGGAATTCATTCCGACATCTGGAGGTCTCGTTGACTGCCGGCACATCGGGTATCGGCCTCGATGTGGCGGTGCCCATATGCCGTTTTCTGCAAATCAGGGCAGGCTATGACTACATGCCACGTTTCAAGAAGTCATTGAACATGCACCTCGCTGGTGGTGGTCAGGCCGCAAGACAATATAATGAGGCCGGCAACCGCATCAGAACGCCGTTCGACAAGATTGAACAATATATGTACGAACAGACAGGTATGGAGTTGGATGACCATATTGTACTGACGGGTAAGATGACGATGAACAATTGGAAATTACTGGTAGATGTATATCCCCTGAAATACAATAAGCATTGGCATCTGACGGCAGGTGTCTACTGGGGACCTGCAGAGTTCGCCCAGTCAACACTTTCTTCTGAGTCGTCAAAAACAATCGCTCTCATGGAAAGTTACAACCAGAGTTATGAGGCTGCAGGCGATGGTGATGCTATCAAGGGATATGGACGACTGACGCTCTATCCCGGCGATTATGCCCATGACATCACGCAGGGACTGACCCTGCATCATCAGGGTGATCCTTATTTGGCTGATCTGGCAGCTGATGGCACAGTGAGTACCAGTGTCCGGTCCAATGCCGTCAAGCCCTATGTTGGTATCGGATACACAGGTCGTTTGGTAAGTTCGCGTGACGACTGGAAGGTATCGGCCGAGTTGGGTGTGATGATTTGGGGTGGCACCCCTTCCCAAAGACTGCACGACGGGATGGATCTCTCAAGGGATGTAAAGAATATTCCTGGTGCGTTGGGCGACTATGTCGGGGTGATAAAGGCACTGAAGGTTTATCCGGTATTAAGTGTCAGAATAGCAAAGACAATATTCTAAATGAAGATATATGGGTAATTTTGTTTGTCAGGGAGCTATGCTCCAGTGCAGTTTCGGTATGGCACCATCATCATTGATGGTCGTCATTCCCCTTCGTCCCAAATGCGGAAACATGCTGATGGGCACCATCATGGACATTGTTCCGATGGCAAATATCATGCCTTTTGGTATGTGCCAGTCGATGGCCAACCCGACGGTGGCTTCTGCCACTGCCGCAGCATTGGGCGTACTCACACCGATGCCTTGTGTTCCTGTGATCACGGCCCCTTGGGCCCCGCCGGGACAAGTGAAGATTATGGGACAACCCGCATTAATCAATAATGCGAAGTGTATGTGTGCCTGGGGAGGGCAGATTTCTGTTACGAATCCCAGCGGCAGTATGATGACTCAGGGGAAGTAAATAGTGAAGAGGGTATTGACCATAGTAGGATTGCTCGGACTGGTACTGGCGCTCAGTGCACAGGAGATGCGTGTTAACGGTTTTGCCAAACAGAAGAAGGGACCGTTCAACATGAACCATGTCGTGACGAGCAAGCAACAGGCTATCCTCGACCTTATGACTGGCGAAAAGGGCTTCACGTTCCTGGCTGATGGCAAGATTGCTATTGCTGCAGAGGAGAACGATGGAGTGTTGACGCTGAAGGCCCCCGACAAGACATCCTTTATTGTCATCAAACATGCCGACTATGGTCAGTTGTCATGGAGGGTGCCTCTCAAGAAAGGACTGCGGAAGAAAAAACATTATACCGCTACGCTATTGACACTCAGTCCCGACAAAAACTATAAACAGAAGGATCAATGGGTGCTCTTTGAAACTCAACCTCATGATATCGTCTTGACGATCGACAGCACGCTGACGACCGTTCATGGCGGTAGGGCACAGTTCTTCTTGCCCCTCGGTAAACACACCTGGAAAGCAGAGGATCCCTTTTATATGCAGGAAGAAGGCACCTTCGAACTGACCGACGAAGAACAGCTGACAGTGTCCATTGCTTTACAGCCAGTTTATTCGTATCTGACAGTCAAGACGCCTTGCACTGATTGTGAAATATATGTCGACGGCCAGCATATCGGTCGTACACAGGCCACTAGTGGTCATTTGCGGGAGGGTGCTCATCGTCTGACACTGATGAGAGAAGACCTGCCGTATTATGATAAAGAATTCAATATCGGATGGAAGGAGAAGAAGACCGTCGAACTGACAATGGACGATCTCCGACCTGTAAGAAAGCAGATAAAGAGTCAGAAGTCGGAAGTTCAGGAGCCCCTTATGGTCTCTGCACCCGTGATGGCTCCAGTGACCATCAAGGCACCCGACGACAGCACTGCCATCTGGGTGAACCGAGAACTAAAGGGACTGGGTCATTGGGAAGGATCGATGGAGGCGGGGTTCTACCTGATCAGTACAGAGAAGGAAGGTTTGGAATCGCGTTCTACCACATTATGGATTACGGACAATACGCCGCAGAACATTGAACTGCTGGCTCCCATGAACAGTTATGGCATGTTGAACGTCCACTGTAATGAGATTGGGGCAGAGGTCTATATCAATGGCCGATTGGCAGGGTTGACACCCTGTGTCGTGAAAGACTTGCCTGCTGACAGCCAATGTATGGTTACACTGGTCAAGCCCGGCTACTTTAAGGAAGAGAAGTCGGTTCAGGTGCCGGTGAACGATATGATGGACGTGAAAATGAAATTAAGGAAAAGATAAAGATACAACAGTATGAGTGTACGCTTTAGTCAGAGTCAGGTCAGTGCCGCCCATGTGATGGTGGTTGGCTGCGGTGCCTTGGGTAACGAGGTGCTGAAGAACCTGGTGCTGATGGGCGTCATGCATATCGTGGTCGTTGATTTCGATATCGTGGAGGTCGGCAATCTCACCCGTTCTGTCTTCTTTACGAAAGAAGATGCCGAGCAGCGTCGTCTGAAGGTCATGGTGATTGCAGAACGTCTGCGCCAATTGAATCCCGTAGTCGAGGTGATACCGGTTTGTGGCGACATCGCTTATGATGTTGGTCTGGGACTGATTCGTCAGATGGATGTGGTCATCAGTTGCGTCGATAGCCGTTGGGCCCGTTTCTGCATCAACCGTTATTGTATGCGGGCTGGCATCCCTTGGGTGGATGGCGGCATCGATGGTTTGGAGGGCACAGCCCGCGTCTTTGCTCCGGGAAAGAACTGCTATGCCTGCAACCTTGGGCCAGAGGGACTGAAGGATCTGGCCCGACGAATGCCATGTACGGGTATGATTCGCCGTCAGGAACTGGCAGGCTCGGCTCCTACCACTTCTATCATCGCCTCAATCATCGGGGCGGTGGAGGTGCAGGAGGCACTGAAGATAGTGAATAGTGAAAAGGGAATAGAGAATAGTGAAGGAGTGAATTCGCTCTGTGGCAGGATGTTCTATTACGAAGGTGAATCGATGACTGTCCGGGTGGCCCAGTATCAGGCTTACGACGACACATGCCCGGAACATGAGTTGTGGTCGCCTGTCCGTCCGACGGCAGTTAGTGTGACCGCTTCTGTCGGCGATGCCCTCCGGCATTGGACGGAAGAACTCTCTGCTCAAAATGTGACGCTGAGTCTGACGAACGACTGTTTCGTCGATTTCGTGTCGCGTCGCGACAACGACCAGCGCACGGACGTAATGTTGCCGGGTCGTCGGGTGGAGACTTTTGTCAGTCAGGACGCAGAACTGGGTGGCCTGCCCCTCAGCACCTTCTATCAGCATGAGTACCGTCATGTCGATGCCACCTTCCCGTATCCGCAACTGACATTAGCGCAATTGGGCATACCCCAGTCAGATATCGTCAGGGTGACAGCCGGCGGTCAGGATTATTATTTGGAATTGAGTGAGGCATGAGAAAAGTAAACCCTATACCCGACATTAGCGCAGAGATGTTGCTGAACTACCTCTATCCCGAGGCAGGCACGCGGTGGATTGCCCAAAACGAGGGAACCTTCTACCGTAACTATAACAGCGACGTGCTGTCTGTGGATGATGAGAAGATGGAGGTGCAGACCTCGCGCGATAGTTTTATGAGTCTGTTGCCTCAGGGGTTGCTCACCTTGAGTACAGACTTGAAAGGAGAGGGCGCTGCAGAGCGGTTTAAGCAGATGGAGCGCCGGTTGCGACTGTTACATGAGGCTTTTAAACCCATCGACACCTTCCGGTTCCGCGACAGCCTTTATCTGGAGAGTCAGGCAGACAGCCTACTGCAGAACAAGTTGCCTTACATCCTCAATACGTACTTTGGCGTTGACCTCACCGAGATTGAAAACCCTTATGTCCGTGAGGCCGCCCTGCTACTGCCCTATGTCAGCCGTCGTCGTGGCGACTTCGGATTCCTGGCCAACCTGCTGCAGGTGCTGATGAAGTGCGATGTCCACATGACGACGGGTCGTTATAGTCATACCGACACGACACAACAGTGGCTTCCGATGGTCAGGTATGAGTTGTTAATCCCTGGCCTGTCATCTGAGGAATATTGTCAGAAAATCAAGGATCTGGAACCATTGCGTGAGTTCCTCTGCGAATGGTTTATACCTTGTGAGGTGTGGTGTGAGATGGTTATCCGTGAGCATGGTGTGCCCCAGCAGACCGATACACGGTTGACGTTAGGATACAATTCAGAAGTGATAAGTGAATAGCTATATGGATATCAATGCAAGAATCAACTGGATGCCAGGCATGGAACTGACGGCCGAGACCTTCTTGGGCATGTCAGAACAGTGGGATTTCCGTCAGCGACTGGCGCTGCAGGCGGCTTTAGGCAGCAACCGTATGGGACTGTTGCCGGGAGCGGCATTCAACTGTAACGGCATCTTCGTGAACAGTCGTCTGGAGGTCTCGCAATTGCAGTGCATGGCATTGTTGCCGTCAGGCAGAATTGTCAGTGCCGACGAGGATATTCAGGTGCCCATCCCCATGCTCTTCGGTGAGAAATACTATCTGACCGTGGGCTTTGGCTCTGAGCAGTCCGAGTTCGATAAGAAGGGTGTGCCGTTTGTCAGACCACGGTATGTCTATGCCATCCATACCCTCGATGAGGTGGAGGCCGACGACCTATTCCCCTTGATGCGCTTTCAGGCGTCAGAGGGTGTCTTTACCATTGATACGGCATTCATCCCGCCTTGTCTGTTGCTGACTGAGCATCCGCAGTTCCAGAAGTATATCGATAAGTATGTCGAACTGCTGACCACCCTGGCTACCCATGCCAATCTGGAAGATGGAGAGGGAAAGCGGGCCATGCTGCGTTATGTGTTTATGCTGAAAGGCTATCATCTGCGCCATACCATGCATGAGTTTATCCTGCTCACACAAGAGATTGCACAGGCTATCGATTATTATATCGTGACGCCAAACATGGAACAGCCGGTGAAGGTGCCTGAGCCCCATCAGGCCGATATACAAGCCTGGCTTGGATGGCTTGAGGACTATATGAACGGGGCTGCAGTCATTCTCGATGGTGTCGTGCTCGAAGATAACACAATCGACTATGAGGCTCTCTTGGCTCAAGCCAAGAAAGAGCTCTACGACAAACTGCATCCTGAACTGATCGAGAAACTGATCGCTGATATGAAGGAACAGTTGCGCGAGGAGATCAGACAGCAGACCGAACAGTTGACCACCTATATCAACGAGACGTTGAAGACGGCCATCTTGGAGCAGTTGTCTACAGAACTCGACGACCGTACGACGAAGTTGAACGACATGCTGACCGAACGTTTCGACACTATGGGCAAGCAACTCAACGATTCGCTCTACGAGAAACTTTATTTCGAGTTGTTCGACAACCTGTTCAAGGCCCTCTACGTAGAAGAACCGGAAGAAGAGAAATTCATTCCGCTCATCTAAATTCTTAATTATGAATTCTTAATTCTAAATTATTATGTCCGGTATCACCATTCCATTGAAACTGACTCCCAAGGGGATACAACGCGAGAGTAATCTCAAGCGGAGTATCGATGCTGTGATTCATCTGATCATGACCACGCCGCGCTATAGCACACCGGCCGACCCACAGTTTGGCTTTGTGTTCAACAACCTGCGTTTCGAGATGTTCAATGAGAACGAGGGTGTGGTTTTTGATTCTGGCGATACCGACACGATGAACAACCTGCAGGGGCTTTACGAGAAGAAGATCTCCGGCTCTTCACGTAGTATCAACACCTTTGCTGCTGAATTGAAGGCAGCCATTGGTCAGTATGAGAAACGATTAGATAAGATATCTGTGTCGATGACATACATCCGTGAGGAACGACTCATTTATATCACCGTCAAAGGCACAATCATCTCGACTGGTGAGGATTATAAGTACGATCAGACCATCCGGGTATGGAGTTGATTTGTGGAATATGAAAAGTGAAAGCGAATGAAACAGACGATATTTGAAACACGTCAGAGGGCAGAGGAACTGCTGCGCGAGGCCATCAATATCTGGCGGCAGAGTGATGACGACGATAAGCTGGAGGGGTTGGAGGACGATCCCGTACTCAAGCTCATGATCACCGCCTTGGCTTATCAGACGAACGAGAGCATCAGCGATCTTGAGATGATGAAAACTGATGTTTTGGAGGAATATGCCCATTTGCTGACGCCTTACGAAGTGGGTCATGCTGTACCTGCCACAGCAGTCATAGAGACGGCCTTGCAGGAGTCGGTGGCTGCACTTGAGGTCAACGAACAGAGTGTGTTCACCCTTAACGGCACGGACTTCACCTTCCTGCCTTTGCTGAAGACCCGTCTGCTGAATGCGAAGGTCGCATCCGTGGTCCGACTCGATGGTCGTCGCTTCAAGTGTATGCTCGATTTCAGTGCGCCAATCAGCGACCTGTCTGGCTTCGCCTTTGCCATCAGCAACCTCAATTTCCAAGACCTCATTGTCAGCGTCGACGGACAGCAGTTACCGCTTGTCCGACCATGGGACTATTCCGAGTTGCCGTTGCTCCCCTGTTTCGATTTGGATACGATCCTCTATAACCGTTCGCAGACTTATGAGGCTTCTGCCGCTTGTCTCGATCTGTTTGCCCGTCAGAATGTGCGCATCTTCGTGGTAAGACCTGATACCCACATTATGGAAACGGATTCGCTCAGAATGATATTTGAGTTCTCTGGCGTTTCTGATCAGTTCATGTTCGACAAACAGCAACTCTCTTTAAACCCGATGGTCATCGTGAACGCCCAGTTGCATCAAGCCACCCTGTCGGCACAGACGCCCATTGTCCGTGTGGCAGGATTCGACAAAACCTCCGATAATGCCAATCTGCAGTTCCTGCATGCCGTCCGTCCTTCTGAAGAACAGCTTTACGGCAATAGTGTCATCGAGGTGCGTCGTGTAGCTGCCGACCGCTTCGATCAGGGACGGTTGGTGCGCCTGCTCAATGCTGTCATTGCCAGATACCACTCCGACTATTATGCATTCCAGAATCTACAGGGTCTTTCGAGCGACAAGACCTTGCAGAACCTGCAGGATATTCTCACCCGCCTGATCGAGGCTGGTAAGAAAGACCAGCAGCACCATGTGGATGGTGTGTATCTCTTGGCACGCGACAATCGTCTCATTCAGCAGAATGGCAGTGTAAACGTCGGCTATCTGACCACTGCCGGCACCGGTATCAACAGTGCTTTGCGTCCGGATAGTACGTTCGCTGTACCTGCCGGACTCACAGCCACGCAGACACGTCAGATTGCCAGTCCCGTCATGGGGCGCGACGAGGTCACCGAAGAGGCTGCCCTGGCTAGCCTGTCGCGCTATTATATTGCCACGGGCGATCGTATTGTGACACCAGCTGATATCAAACTATTCTGTTATAACGAGTTGCTCACCCGCTATGGCATTGTGCGTAAGATGGTTAAGAGCCTGACTGTCAACCGTCGTCAGCAGCAAGACCGTCGTGGCTGTGGCTATGAGATGGTGGTCGAGATCACCCTGGCATCCAATCCCTTCGTCAAACGCAGTTTCGAGGAGAAAGCGTCACAGGTGGAGATACTTTTGCAGAAGATGATAGAGGTGAGAAGTACGAACATCTATCCGATCATAGTAACGATACAAGTAGAAAAATAAATAAGTAAGATATGGGAGATTTCTTTTTGGATATTGTGTATAAGAACAAGACCGTGCGTTTCAAGGTTGTCAACCCAGAGGCACCATTGAGTACTCTGATGACCAATCTGACCCACGCTATCGGTGAGGATGGAAAGTTGATCTTCGACTTCCCGTCGATTGATGAGACGGGTGCTCCGCTCGACTATTTCTTCGGGCGTGAAGACCCCGAGGTGCATGAGGTACGTGTCCTGCGCCCGAGAATAGGCACCAACGACCAGACGTTGCTCGATTATCATGTGCAGAGTGGCGACCAGGTTTACCTCATGCCGGATCCGTTCCCAGGATGAGGGGAAAGGTGAAAAGATGAAAAAGTGAAATGAAGATAGATAGGGAGAATCTGAGTGGCAGGAACCGTCGTCTGTTGTACGAGTGGCAGCAGATAGAGACGCGGTTGGAGCATAAGCGCGACATCACGTATAAGGTGTTGCGCAGTAATGCTGCGGGATTGCCGACAGCCTATCTCATTGACTATCAGATTAAGAGCATCTGCGGAGTCGACAATCTGGAGCATTTCGGCGAACCAGGCATCGAGAATCCGCCCGTCTTTGCTACAGGCTATCAGATGCGGATTGATCTGCCCGACGGTTATCCTTCAGTCGATGCACCACCGACTTTCCGCTTCCTGACTCACACCGACCAGGGACAGCCCATTCCCCATCCCTGGCATCCGAATATCCGCTATTTTGGCGATTTTGCCGGTCGTGTATGTATCAATATGCCTGATACCTATT
>Ga0265301_10007733_pt1 | contig 10016 bp, 12 predicted proteins | sample AusTroGonzalo_MG_2_FD_193488 | JGI IMG/M metagenome (GOLD analysis project Ga0265301, IMG submission 193488) | Bovine rumen microbial communities from tropical cattle in Woodstock, Queensland, Australia - Gonzalo_04 | ecosystem: Host-associated > Mammals > Digestive system > Stomach > Rumen ...
CCATCTGCTGCCACTGGCAATAATGGAGATTTATATTTACAAACCTAGGGGGTGGTTAAATGGCAAGACAAGTTGATACAACCGATACTTTAACCACTCATCCGATGAGTATAGATGAAACTAATTCTGTATATCCTGGAACATTTTACTCAACTAACGTATTAGAAAACTGCTACACCAATGCAAGCTCATCGACTCGTGCGGCCTTCTATACAACAACTGGTTCTAATGCAGTAACAAATGTATATTTAAATTTTGATGAGTGTGAAGATATACCAAGTGGTGCAACTATTAATTCTATATCTTGTAGTGTTAAGTGTGGTACGCAAGGCACAAGTTATTTTGGTACTAGAACTGTTCAGATGTGTACGGGTACTACTACAAAAGGTAGTGCCACTACAATGTCTGGTTCTAACTCATCACCTACAACCCATACTCTTACAGTGGGGTCATGGACAGCCGCAGAAGTACGTAATGCGAAACTTTTATTCCATGTGGTAAGAGGTACATCGAACACTACAACAGATGCTACGTTTTCCGTATACGGCGCGACCTTAACAGTTAACTACTCTATAAGCGGTTACATGTATACAGTAACTGCGACGAGTAATGTAACTGGATATACAGTAGACCCATCATCCCAAGAAATTTTCCAAGGTGGAAGTGGTGATGTAAGAATTGACGGTTCTACGCTTACTGGTATTACTGTTACGGATAACAACTCTGATGTGACAAGTAGTCTTGTGCAACATCAAATGGAGTCTGGTGGAAGTAAGTCTACTGTATTAGGCTCTTATTCACTTGTAAGTGGAGGGTTCAATGGCTCGGGCGCATCGTATTTCTCTGGTATAGTAGGACATGGTGTTGATGCTTCTACCACTACTTCAAACTACTATTCAAGTGGTAGTGGTACAATTGCAGTATTTACCTATGATTTAGATTTTGATGATATACCGTCCAATGCAACAATTACTGCATTAACTTGCCAAGTAAACGGACATGCAGAGTCAACATCTAACTCCAATGAATACATGTGTGTGCAGCTAATCTGTGGTAGTACAGAACTATCAAGTGAGTTAAACTTTAAATCAATTGGAACATCAAATAGTACACAAACACTTACGGCAACAACTTTACCAACAGTATCTCAACTTTCGAACTTAAAACTTCAATGTCGTCTTGGATACTACGGTGGTGCAATCAATGGTGCAACATGTACTATTACATATACAGTGCCAAGTAGTGGTAATGACTACTATTGGACTTATACAATTTCGAACATTGCGGCCGACCATACAGTAGTCGTTAAAACTTCTGGTGGTGATACTGGACCGAAAATTTTTGTGAAAAATAACGGTACATGGACGCAGTATTCAAAAATATATAAAAAAGTAAATGGTAGTTGGGTAGAACAATCGAGTTCTAATTGGTCTACTTTATTTAATACATCAACGAATTATAGAAAAATGGAGTGAGGGAGAATAAATGGCTTTAATTGGTACAATGAAATATTTAACGATTGGCGATAAAACCTATGAAATTGAAGGAGAGCAATTGTCAATCGCTTCTGCCTCTACTCTTGGAGGAATAAAGGTTGGTAGTGGGTTAAGCATTAATTCTACTACTGGAGTTTTGAACGCATTAGTTCAAAGTGTAAATGGACAAACTGGGGCTGTATCAATTACAGTACCAACTAAGGTTTCAGATTTAACAAATGATAGCGGTTTTATTACAAGTTATACTGAAACTGACCCTGTATTTACTGCTAGTCCTGCTCATGGTATTGCTGCAAGTGATATTACGAATTGGAATGGAAAGGCGACAGTGTCAATAGTGAGGTGGTAGATATGGCGATGTATTTAGGAAGTAATAAAGTTGAGATTGGACAAAATGCAAGCGGTGGCAGTAGCACAGCACCATTAATATGCACAGGAGAGGACGGGTATTTAGATAAAACATTTGGAGAAATAAGAACAGCATTTTTAAACGGAAACCCTGTCATATTTAACTATACACAACCTACAGGGGAAAGCGGTGCGAGTACATACATAGAGCATCTATCATCTGTTTCTTATACTATCGAGGCGGACCCCGATTATCCGACAGCGTATGGAGACATATATTTTTATAATCGCTCATATACTGTCAATATCGAAGAAGAACCTTATACAATCGAAGCACTCGATGCACTGTATCCACATGTTCCAGACTAAGCAGTATGTTGCTACCATCACAGGTGATTGCACTATAACCATATCATAAAAATAAACACATAAATCAATTCAATTGAGGAGAGTAATAATGGCAACCACAACAAACTTAAGTAATTTAGTCATAAATTACTTAACTCAAGCACAATATGACGCAGCGGCTCAAGCCGGTACGCTCAATGAAAATCAAATATATTTAACTCCCGCAGTTGAGTTGGCAACAGTTGCAACAAGTGGGAGTTATAATGACTTATCAAATAAGCCAACTATACCAACAAAAGTTTCTGACCTTACTAACGATAGTGGTTTTATCACATCCTATACAGAAACTGACCCAACAGTTCCTTCGTGGGCGAAGGCGTCATCTAAACCGACGTATACAGCTTCCGAAGTTGGCGCGGTAGCAACAACTGCGGTTGGCGCAGCAAGCGGAGTCGCGCCATTAAATGCGTCGAGTAAGATTGATAGTACGTATCTTCCAAGCTATGTAGATGACGTTGTAGAAGGATACTACTACAATAGCAAGTTCTATACGACCTCGGCGCACACTACGGAAATTACAGGTGAGACTGGTAAGATATATGTAGACCTTTCCACCGATGGAACTTATCGTTATACTGGTTCAACCTATGCAGAAATTGGTAGTGGTGGGTCAGTAGTTACAATTTCAAGAGACCTTACAACGGGAACAAAATCAGCGACTATTACAGTTAATGGAACTGATTATGATATATATAGTGTAAGTGATACCAATGATAAGGTTAAGCTTACTTCAAAGTCAGATAGTGTAGCATATAAGATTGCGCTCGCGCCTTCTTCGATTACGAGTGGGAATACGTATGAGGAATATTATTCCACAAATCTGACATATAATCCATCGACAAAAGCTTTATCGACCGGTGGTACAATTAATGGATATACACTGGCTGGTGCAAGTGCAAAGGCGGTGGATACATCAATTAGTGCTGGTAGTTCGAGCGCGAATTTACCGACGAGTGCGGCGGTTGCGAGCTTTGTAGAAGGAAAGGGTTATTTGACAAGTTTCACAGAAACTGACCCAGTTTTCTCTGCTTCAGCCGCGGCGGGGATTACGTCGACGGATATAAGTAATTGGAATGCGAAGGTTAGCGATACAGGGAAATGGAATGGAGTTGAGCTTAATAAAACAGTAGTATCAGAAACATCTAAAGATACTGTTTATGTACCTTTAATGACTTCTGACTCAAGTACTTCCGCGAGTCTTATAGGTGCTACTTTTAAAAATGATAATAGTAAAGCAGGTTTACTTGCTAGATATAATGCTAGTGGATATTTAATATCTACAACCCCATCCGCAAATGATAATTCTACAAAGGTAGCAACCACCGCATATGTAGATGCAGCAATTCCAAAAGTATATAGTTCAACAAATACAGGTGGCTATCTTACAATGGCTACTTTACCAATATACGATGGGACGGTTATATAAATGAGTACAACAGTAACATATAAAGGCAGTACTTTAACAACTGCGAATAATAATACAAAAACTTTAAAAACTGCTGGTAAGTATATGGAAGGTGATGTGATACTTACTGATGTGTCAAATGATGTATATCAAGACCAAGACGGATATATCGTACTGCCAGCGACAGGCGGGGGAGGTGGAGGCGATACTTATGGCTGGTGTGGAGCAAATACGGAATATGTGGGGCTTCTTCACTCAGAAACGTTCAATCTCGCAAATGATACTTCATATAACAGTTGGGAAGCATCAACAACGCAAACTAGTATATTAGCGGCTCCAACAGGCAATAATTATGACGCAAACCTTGAAATGGACTTGGAACACTACGACTACACTCTTATATTCACGCATTTAACAACTATAGCACTCAAACAAGGAACCGTATTGCAATGCATCCCTACAAAAATCGGATATATTTTGTCATACAGAGTGTGGTATCAGCCAAGCAATTATGCTGAGTGGTCTACTGGTGCAAAAGGGAGTTCGTCGAATAGAAATGATATGTACTCCTCGCTTGTATATTACTACGATTCATCAGGAACTTTGAAGATAAATAGTAATCTATATGGCCCAATGTATGCTCGTACACCAAGTATGAATACCAGTTCTTCGGGCGGAAAAATATACATACGTCCGAAGAGAGGCCCAATATATGCATGCTGCAATGCGTCGACTTTCGACACATCACAGAAAGACAATATCGACCAAACCAATACGAATATGACATATACTATCGAAGCGTATAGAACGCCGAAAACGATAGCGACTGAGGTCACAGATAGAATGATAACCTTGATGAATAGCTAAGGAGGTGATATTCAATGGCAGACACATTAGAGATATTTGGCACTGAATACACCAACGTAGCGGGTATAAAGGCCACAAATAATAACAATACACAACTAATATATCTTCGTCTTGACGATGGAGACAACTTATCATATGGAATTACCGATGGAACTCTTCCACTTGCTGGTGTAGGTAAAGCTGGTTCTATGGTAGTGTAAGGAGGAAATTATGGGATATACACCAACAACATGGACAACAGGTGATACTGTTACAGCGAGCGCGCTGAATAAGATAGAGAACGGGATTGCTAATGCAGGGAGCGGAAGCCTTATTGCGTGCAATATTTGGATTCCTAATTCAACTTTAGGGCATCAAGTGTACGGGGACTTTAATTCAGCACTAGCATTGGTACAGCAAGGTATTCCTATTTGTTGCTGTTATTTTGACAATTTCAATTCAGGGTCTTATGGGTTTGATACATCTGGGCCGCAATTCCTCGGAGCAAGTTATAGCAATGACTATCCTAATCAAATAGATTTTCTTTTTACTGCTGGTATAGGTCTTCGTTGGACGGCAAATGGGGTGTCATATTTTGATTAAGCTAATTTGTGGTAGGTCAAGAGCAGGCAAAACAACATACTCAAAACAATTTGATAATGTAATACATCTTGATTTTTGTAGCACTTATCCTTCGCAATATGAGAGTGCATTAAAGAAAGTTGAAAAACAGCAAGGCGATGTGATAATCGAGGGGATATATAATACGGCAGAGCGCAGAACCGCATTGCTTGAATCGTATAAGGGTGATGGCAAAAGAGTGTGCATTTGGCTTGATACGCCTCTCGATATAATTGAAAGCCGTTTTTTCAATTCAAAGGCATATAAATTACCGCACCCATTTGAGCCGCCGACCTATTCCGAGGGTTGGGATGAAATAATAATCATACGAGGTGAACATGAGCAAAGTAGCAGTAACGAAAAATAAATTAGACTATCTCGCAAACGCCATATCCGCAAAGTCGGGCGAGTCTCTTACCTTGACTATAGACGATATGATAGAGGCCGTGGACGGGATAGAGACGGGTAGTGCGCCTGTATTACAGAGCAAGACATATACCGTAGACAGCGCAGGAACGGAAACCATCACGGCTGACAGCGGATATGACGGATTGTCAGAAGTGGAAGTAACAGTACCACAGGGTGATGTTCATATCGGTGCACTGGACGAATATTACACAGATTCAGGAGCACGAAAGTGGCACTGTCAACCATATGCCGCAGTTAATATGGGTGATAGCTATGGCGAAGTAGGGTTTATTGCTGATGAATATATGAAAAATGGAGATGACATAATACATAATGCTGTTCCCACCAACACAACCATTACACCAACCGAATCCGCACAAACCATCGGTGGTGCGAACTACATGATGGAGGGTGCGGTCACAGTAAACGCAATCTCTTCATCCTATGTCGGTAGCAGTATCACACGCAGAGACAGCACAGACCTGTCAGCGAGTGGTGCAACAGTAACAGTACCAAGCGGATATTATGCATCATCCGCAAGCAAATCTGTATCAAGCGGTACGGCTGGCACACCGACAGCGACAAAGGGGACGGTAAGCAATCATAGCGTATCTGTCACTCCGAGTGTAACTAATACGGAGGGATACATCAGCGGCGGAACAAAGACAGGAACAGCGGTAACTGTATCGGCATCTGAACTTGTTAGCGGTACATATACTGTTGATTCAAGCGGAACAAAAGATGTGACCAATTATGCGAGCGCATCAGTGCCGAGCGTTGAGAGCGCGCTTTCAGTCGATAGCTATGGCGAATTTACTACTGAATCTGGACAACGTAAATGGACCAACTATGTGTATGCTGACAGCGATGGCGCATCTGGCTGGTTCAACGGTAACCTAAACCATACTGTCACAAAAGTGTACAATGCTGTTCCCGCTAACACTACCATAACGCCAACAATATCATCCCAAACCATCGGTGGTTCAAACTATATGATGGAGGGAGCAGTCACAGTAAGTGGCGACCAAAATCTTAGTGCCTCGAACATCAAAAAGAACGTCAGCATATTCGGCGTAACCGGTACGTATGAAGGCGGTGGCGGTACGCCGATGCATGTGGAGGACTTGCCAGACGGCATAACATCTGTTGCATCCTCAATATCCTTTACGGGATTAAGCGATGAGCCTAAAGCATTTTGGTTTATGCTTGATGACAATATTTCTACTGGCACGCCTTCAAAAATCGCGGCAGTAGTATATGACGGCACAGATTTACACGCACAGACAATAACGAATACATCCAATGCTCAAGTCACATACGATGGCGCAAGTTTAAGCAAGTCATATTCAAACGGCACATTAACCATTACAAGTAGTGGAGCGTCGTTTGTAACTAACAACATATATTATGGCGCATATGTATACGGTGGTGGCGCGATTGATACAAAAGACGTGCAAGTTGGTAGCGGCGCAACAAGTATCACATTCACAGGACTTGAAGATGAACCCGAAACATGGTCTTGCATATTTAAGTCGAATTTTAGCACATCAAGTGGCTACCAAAGGACTATATACGTTGGGAAAACGGAAAATGGAACTTCTGGTTTTGAGATGGATTCGGCGGCACATAATGCTGTGCATTGGACATCATCATATTCAAACGGTTCTTTTACCATTACTTCGCAAGGCACAAATGTTGGCGGTTATTTCCACCAGCCAGGCTACTATCAGTTGACCTACGCATATGACGATGGTAGTGGTGGCAATTATCAAACAAAGAGCGTAACTTATACTCCATCTACAACCCAACAAACCGCGACAATACAAGCAGATAGCGGATATGATGCTTTAAAGAAAGTCAATATTACAGTTAATGCAATGACTTCTATGACACTTCCAACTACATCATCGGCATATTCATCTGGTACGTTTAAAGCAACTATTACACCAACTTCATCGGCACAATATATCAATATACCAGTTGGTTATAATAGTACCGCGCAGTATTATACAATTTCTGCGGCAAGTGGTGGTGGAAGCGCGAGTATTGGTTCAAAAACACTTACTCCATCTAATAGACCAACAAGTATTCAATTTACTTCAATGAGCGGTTCACCAAAAGCATTTACCTTACGTTGTACCGCAGCAATGTCTCGTTCATCGAACAGTTCATATTACTATGTAGCACATATAAGATATAATGGTACAAATACCTATGGTAACTGTTGGAGAATGTCAAATGGTAACTGGACAAATATTACAAGTGGATATTCATTCTCATATTCAGGAACAACATTAACAATTACATCAAGTGGTTCTACTACAACATCACCTGGTTGTTTTTATCCTGGTGAATATGAATTAGTTTACATATATTAAGGAGTTATTTATGTTTGCAGTAATTGAAATACAAAAAAATGGAGAAATTGCAACGCCTATAACAACTTTATTCTCTGATAAGGACGCCGCATATAGTCAATATCATACTATTCTTGCGGCGGCCGCAATCAGCGAAGTTCAAGAACATAGTGCAATTCTTTTATCCGAAGAAGGAAGTTATATGCTTCATGAGAAGTTTACACACAATGGAGGAAATGAGTAATGTATATAGTAATGGAAATACAAAAAAGTAATTCTGCTTCAACCATTGTTAATGTATATGATACTTTAAATGAAGCAGAAAATAAATATCATACAATTCTTGCATATGCGGCAATAAGTAATGTTCCAAAACATTCAGCAGTTCTTTTAACAGAAGAAGGAGATTACATCAAACATGAATGCTTCGAACATACTGCATAGTAAATAATCAAGACGAGTCTCTCGTCTTTTTTATTGCTTAAATCTATACCCAACCATTCCAAATCCCACTTATATAAGAGAATACAATTTTTCAAATCAAAGGAGGTACCCGAATGAATATCGGAACAAAAATCAGAACTGTTTTAGTTATCGCAACTTGTCTCAACACTGCACTTCTCGCAACAGACGTAGCACAGTTTGGCAACGAAACAGTCAATTTAATCTACAAAATCCTCTCTGTTTGTGCAAATTTCGTAATCGTATTCTGCGCCACATGGTTCAATAACGACTATACCGAAGAAGCTTGCATGGGTACAGGACTGACTCGTCAGCTCAAAGCAGAGAAAAAGGATGGTTATATCGGAGATTCTTTCTTTGACGACTATAATCAAGAGTTTCTCGACGAAATCGTTGAAGAAGAAGTAGACGAAGACGAAATCGTAGAGGCAGGTGAGGTGGATGAATAAGACCTTATATAAGCAAGCTGACTCACGTTGGGGAAGCAAACCATATCCAATTAAGAGTTCATCCTTTGCAGGAAATGGATGTGGTTGTGTAGCTTGCACTCATTTAATTATTGAGAATGAGAAATATAAGAATTATACACCTGAATCAATTAGACCTTGGATGGTTAAGCAAGGTTATGCAGTTGCTGGACAGGGCACTACATGGAGTGGTATTCCAGCAACATTAAAGCATTATGGATTTACAAAGGTAGTTCATATTGATAGGAATGACCCAATGAGTAAGGCTTGGACAGAACTGAACAAGGGTAATCGTATAGGAGTTATTCTATTCCTTGGTGGAAAGGCGCCAAATGGAACAATATGGACGGCTGGTGGTCATTATGTAGCATTTACAGATTACTATGTGGGGAAAGATGGCAGACACTATTTTTATACTAAGGATAGCGGTGGACGAAATCATGATTCTCTTACTAATGGGTATTATAGTTATGAGCGTTCAATGAAGGGTTTGGTTTATCAGATGTGGATTGTGGAGAGGCCGAAGCAATCGACGAAGACTGAACCGAAGACAGATACGAACACTGCGGCCGAGCCAAAGAAAACTACAATAACGGTAGATGGTAAGTTTGGCACTGCATCAGTAAAGGCATTGCAAAAGGTTCTTGGCACTGAAATAGATGGAAAAATTAGTGGACAATTAAGCAAGTTTAAACCAAACCATACTGGTTTTTCTAATGTAATTTCTTATGGTAGTGGTGGAAGTCAAGTTATCTATGCTCTTCAAGAAATGCTGAAAATTAGTGGACCTGATGGACACCTTGGACCGCATACTATAAGTGTTTTCCAAAAATATCTCGGATTAGACCCAGATGGATATTGGGGACCAAACACATCGAAGGCCGCGCAGAAATGGCTTAATAAGAAACTGTCTACGACACCGGCGCCGACCACGTCAGTCAAACTTAAAGGTATGGATATAAGTGCTTGGCAAGGTAAAGTTAGCAAGGCCAACTTTGAAAAAGCAAAAGACAATGGAATTAAGTTTGTAATTCTGCGTGTTGGTTATACTGGTAGTTCTACGAAGGAACCGACACTTGATAAGGTATTTGAGAACAACTATAAAAATGCTATCGCTGCTGGTTTACCAGTAGGTGTATATTACTATTCACTTGCTACTACTACTTCTCTCGCAAAGAAAGAGGCGAATTTTGTTGTA
>Ga0265301_10007734_pt1 | contig 10016 bp, 11 predicted proteins | sample AusTroGonzalo_MG_2_FD_193488 | JGI IMG/M metagenome (GOLD analysis project Ga0265301, IMG submission 193488) | Bovine rumen microbial communities from tropical cattle in Woodstock, Queensland, Australia - Gonzalo_04 | ecosystem: Host-associated > Mammals > Digestive system > Stomach > Rumen ...
GTGTCGATTATTTCCTCAAAAAAATCAGTGCCGGCGGTGAGGACGATGATGGGCAGCGAGATACCATTTTTCCGAAGCTCCAGGCCCTCCACGGGGTATGCCACGGCAAGGTAATCCGCCCCCGCGCGCTGCATCATTGCGGCAAACTCAACGGCTCCGTGCCCATATGCGTTGGCCTTGACCAGAACAAGAAGTTTGGTCCGGGGCTCCAGCAGGGAGCGGAAATATCTGTAATTCTCCGTGCAGCCTTTCAGGGAAAGCTCCAGACGGGAGAAATCATCTGTGCCGATGTGCATGCGCATGCGTTTATCATGCAAAAGTACGAAATAATTTGTATTTTTGTGAAAGGTTTTGTGACATATATGTTCCCAAAACCTCGGACCTTTGGTCATCGTCCCTCCCAAACAAGTTTGGGCCCCTCCCACTCATGTGCCGTGGGCGGCACAGTTTTGGGAACATAAAATAAAAATATTATGTCAACTACTGCTATTTGGATTATAATGATTGCGGTGATGGTGCTGAGTTTGATAATTCAGAACATGCTGCAGTCACGCTTCAGGAAGTACTCTGAGGTACCTTTGACCATGACAGGCGCGGAGGTTGCGTCCCGCATGCTTGCTGCTCATGGCATCAGGGATGTCAAGATTGTGTCTATCAGCGGTAAGCTTACAGACCATTATGATCCTTCAACAAAAACGGTGAATCTTAGTGAAGACGTGTACTACGGGCGCTCCGTGGCGGCAGCCGCCGTGGCAGCGCACGAGTGCGGCCACGTTGTGCAGCATGCAACGGGTTATGCGCCGCTTCAGATGCGCTCGGCACTGGTTCCGGTGGTGTCTTTTTCCAACAACATAGTGTCATGGGTGCTGCTGGCGGGAGTGCTTCTGATTAACGTTTTCCCTTCACTGCTCTGGATAGGTATCGCACTCTTTGCCGTGACAACACTGTTCAGTTTCATAACACTTCCTGTGGAAATCAATGCCAGTTCACGTGCAGTAAAGTGGCTGGACCGTGAAGGAATTGTGAGCTATGAAACCAGGCCAATGGCGCAGGATGCCCTCAAGTGGGCTGCATACACCTATGTGATAGCAGCTATCGGCTCACTTGCAACACTCCTTTATTACATATCATTGGGAAGCCGCAGGAACTAAATGGAAATCAGGGAAATAACCTTTCTGGACGATTTACGCTGGCAGTGTCTGGACGTTCTGATGAAGCAGCTGAGCAGTGAAAAAGCAGTCTCGCGCAGCATGATTGAGGAGGTGGTCAATGATCCCGGCAGCCATCTCTATGCCCTGTTTGACGGGGAAGCAATAGCCGGCTGTGCAACCCTCTGCGTGTATTGCTCCCCCACCGGCCGCAAGGCCTGCGTGGAGGATGTTGTGGTGCACTCCGATTACCGCGGCCGTCATCTTGGCCGCATGCTCATGGAGCACATCCTGGCCCAGGCCCGCACCATGTCCCCCATCGAGCTACATCTCACCTCACGTCCCGTCCGCGTTGCCGCCAATGCCCTCTACCAGAGCCTTGGGTTTGTCAAAAGGGACACCAATTTCTACAAAATGGTGCTTTAAAAACGCGATTTTTAACTTATTGATATTCTGGTGTTTACGCAAAGTACCCGGGTACCAAGGTACCCGGGTACTTTTATTAAATAACTAGAAATCAATAGATTACTTAGCGCGTGTATAGACTTGTATTGGACATCCTTCAAAGTCAAAGTGTTCGCGGAGCTTGTTTTCAAGGAAGCGTTTGTAGGGATCCTTGACCCACTGGGGAAGGTTGCAGAAGAAGGCAAACTGGGGGGTGCGGGTGGGGAGCTGGGTGACGTACTTGATCTTGATGTACTTGCCTTTCCATGCCGGCGGAGGATAGTTTTCAATCTCAGGGAGCATGGCGTCATTCAAAACCGAGGTAGGAATCTTGCGGCTCATATTTGCAGCCACACGTGCGGCGGCGTCAAGAACATCCAGGATCCTCTGCTTCTCAAGCACGGAAGTAAAGATGATGGGGATATCGTTAAACGGAGCAAGGCGCGCCTTCAAAGCTTCGGTATAGTCACGAAGAGTGTTCACATCCTTCTCAAAGAGGTCCCATTTGTTCACCACAATCACGCAGCCCTTGCGGTTTTTCTGGATAACGTTGAAGATGTTCATGTCCTGCGCCTCCATGCCAAGGTTGGCGTCGATCATAAGGATGCAAACGTCCGAGTGCTCGATGGTCCTCATGGCGCGCAGCACAGAGTAGAACTCCAGGTCCTCCGTGACCTTTCCCCTCTTGCGCATGCCGGCCGTGTCCACAATCATGAACTCGTGCCCGAACTTGTTGTAGTAGGTGGAGATGGAATCGCGCGTGGTACCCGCAACGGGCGTCACAATATTCCTTTCCTCCCCCAGCAGGGCATTTGTCAGGGACGATTTTCCCACGTTCGGCCGCCCAACAATGGCGATGTGCGGAAGGTCCGCGTGGTCATCGTCAGGGGCGGTGTCCTCCGGAAGGACGCGGAGAATCTCGTCCAGAAGGTCCCCAGTGCCGGATCCGTTGGCGGCGGAAATACTCCACACCTCCCCAAGGCCAAGGGCGTAGAAATCAAAGGCATCGTACATCTTCTCACCGCTGTCCACCTTGTTCACGCAAAGGACGACGGGCTTCTTTGAGCGGCGGAGAAGGTCCGCAATCTCAGAATCATAATCCGTGATGCCGGTTGCGGCCTCCACCATGAAAAGGACCACATCGGCCTCCTCTATGGCTATGCCCACCTGCCGGCGGATTGCCTCTTCAAAGACGTCGTCACTGTTGGACGTGTATCCGCCCGTGTCCACCACGGAGAACTCCCGGCCGCACCACTCGCATTTGCCGTAGTGGCGGTCGCGGGTGACGCCGGCGGTTTCATCTACTATTGCCTGACGCATTCCAACAAGACGGTTGAAAAGCGTACTCTTACCTACATTGGGTCTTCCTACTATCGCAACTAGTGCCATAGATCTATTTTTTATATAGTCCGCAGGTCAGGCAGGCGTCCGAGTACTCACCGGTGCAGTGGCGGGGATTGCCTTTCTGTGCGGCCAGCATTTCAAGTTCTTCCTGTTTGGCGCACTTGATGCCTCGCTTCTGCATTTCCGGGTTGGTGGAGATTTCCCCGTTGGGAAAAGGCCGCTTCAGGAAGAAGATGTTAACCCCAAGAAGGATTACGGCCAGGCCAACAAACACCAGGGCTGCAAGAAAAGTCTTCATCCTAGAGCGGGAATTCGGAAGAGATGGGCTGGTAGTTGTACACGCGCAGGATCATGCGGGCGAAAGTTTCTGCCAGCGAAACAACGCGGAATTTGCTCTGGAATTCGGCCTTGGCCGGATTCAGCGGGATGGTATCCGTAACATAGACCTCGCAGAGGGCGCTCTTGTCGATGCGCTCGTACGCAGGGCCGGACAGTACAGGGTGGGAGGCAAAGGCTCGGACGCTGTTGGCGCCGCGTTTCAAAAGTTCATTTGCGGCCTCCGTAAGGGTGCCTGCAGTGTCGATAATATCGTCAATTATCACTATGTCACGGCCTTCGACCTCGCCGATGGGCTGAATCCTCTCCACAACGTTGGCGCGGGCCCTGGTCTTGTGGCAGATAACCACGGGGACGTGAAGGAACTTGGCATAGGAGTGAACGCGCTTTGCGCCGCCCATATCCGGAGCCGCCAGGGTGAGGGTGTCCTTGTACTGGCGCTGGAGCTTTTTGAGGATGCCCAGGAAGTCGTAGCTGGCGTAGAGGTGGTTCACCGGCAGGTCAAAGAAGCCCTGGATCTGGTCTGCGTGAAGGTCGCAGGTCATGACTGCATCGGCCCCCGCAACTTTGATCATATTGGCCACGAGCTTTGCGCCGATGGAAGTACGGGGCTTGTCCTTGCGGTCCTGCCTGGCCCAGCCGTAGTAAGGGATGACAGCTATGACCTGGTATGCCGATGCCCTCTTGGCCGCGTCAATGGCAAGGAGCAGTTCCATGAGGTTGTCCGCCGACGGGAAGGTGCTCTGGATGATGAAGCAGTAGGCGCCGCGGACGCTTTCCGTAAAGTAGGGCTGGAACTCGCCGTCGCTGAAACGGGCGGTCTCCAGGGGGCCAAGTTCAATCTCCGGCTCATCCGGCTCCTTCATCTTGTTCATGGCGGCTACAACCTTTTCTGCGAAATAGCGGCTTGCATCGCAGGTGAAAATAGCCAGACGGTGCTCATGGATAGTGTTTATCATAGCGTTTGAAGAATTTGTCCGATATAAGAGAGTATTTCCTTTTGGCCTGTGCCCTTTACAGAGGACGATACAAACACGGGCGGGAGCTCTTCCCACTCCGTAAGCAGCAGACCCTGGTTCTTGAGAATCTGCGACTGAAGAGCCTCAGGGCCCAATTTGTCCGCCTTGGTAAATATGATTCCGAAGGGGATTCCCTTCTCTCCAAGCTCCGCCATGAAGCGGCGGTCCACCTCCTGAAGGTCATGCCTGGAATCCAGGAGGACCATAAGCATCACAAGGTCCGGGGAGTTGTTGATGTAGTCCCAGATTATGTGCCTGAGCTTTGCGCGCTCCGCGTCCGGGAGTTTGGCGTAGCCATAGCCCGGGAGATCCACCAGGTACCAGTTGTCGTTGATGAGGAAATGGTTCACGAGCCGGGTTTTGCCGGGAGTCTGGGAGGTTTTTGCCAGCTTGGAATTGCCCGTGAGCATGTTTATAAGGGACGATTTTCCCACATTGGAGCGGCCTATGAAGGCAAACTCCGGAAGACGCGGCTGAGGCCGCTGCCCCACCCGTGTGCTGCTGCCGGAAAACACCGCTTTTGTGATCTTCATGAAAGCCCCAGACTGAATACCTATGCAAAGATAGTTATTTTTCCTTATATTTGCCATATGGAACAAGACGAAAAATTGATGAGGGAAGCACTGGCGGAAGCCCGGGCGGCAGCGGCCTCCGGGGAAATCCCCATCGGCGCGGTAATAGCCTGGAAAGGCCGTATCATCGGCCGGGGCCACAACATGACAGAGCAGCTTCACGACACCACAGCCCACGCGGAAATGATTGCCGTCACCGCCGCGTCCCAGGCCATGGGTGGCAAGTACCTTACGGACTGCACCCTGTACGTCACGGTAGAGCCCTGCCCCATGTGCGCAGGCGCCCTTGCCTGGAGCCAGATAAGCCGCATCGTCTATGGCGCCCCCGACCCTCGCCGCGGCTACTCCCTCTTCTCCCCTTCCCTCCTGCATCCCAGGACGGAGGCCGTTGGAGGGGTGCTGGCGGATGAGTGCTCCAGGCTGATGATTGACTTTTTTCAATCTAAACGATAAAAAAAGCGGCAAGCTATTCGAGCTTGTCGCCTTTTTCATTAAACAATTCCACCTGCAGGATGGTGAAGTCCGTGACTTCAATGAGTTCCAGCTTCACCTTGTAGTGCTTGCGCCACTTGGCAAGGTAGGAATTGAAGAATCCCCTCTTGAGATATGCTCCCAGTATGGGGCTGGTTTTGATGACCAGTGACTTAAGACCTTTCTCTATGACATAGAACGCTATCTTGCGCTCTATCTCTTCGTCTATCACCACGCTGGAGTGTATCTTTCCCGTGCCGTGGCAGAGGGGACACTGTTCCGTTGTGTTGATTTCCGTAACGGGCCTTATGCGCTGGCGGGTGATCTGCATCAGCCCGAACTTTGTCAGCGGCAGCACGTTGTGCTTGGCCCTGTCTTCTTCCATCAGCTCCTGCATGTACTTGTGGAGGGCGTTTTTGTGGTCGTTTGACTCCATGTCGATGAAGTCCACGATCACTATTCCTCCCATGTCCCGGAGCCGCAGCTGACGTGCTATTTCCTCGGCGGCAATCTTGTTGACTTCGAAGGAGTTCTCCTCCTGGTCCGATGTCTTTGTCCTGATGCCGCTGTTGACGTCTATCACGTTCAGCGCTTCGGTTGTCTCAATCACCAGGTACGCGCCCTGCCTCATGGGTACCACTTTTCCGAAGGAGCCCTTAATCTGGCGTGTGACCTCAAAGTGGTCATAGATGGGCTGTTTTCCTTCGTACAGGTGGACTATCTTTTCCTGCTCCGGAGATATCAGGGAGACGTACTTCCGGGCCTCGTCGGCCACACGTTCGTCGTTGATCCAAATGTTGGAGAACGAGTCGCTGAGAAGGTCTCTCAGCACGGTTGTAGTCTTGCTGTACTCACTGAACAGAAGCTGGACGGTCTTGTCCCTGGCGATCTTCTTCCAGGAGTCTTCCCATTTCTGTATCAGGGCTTCGGTCTCTCCAACCAGCGTTGCGGCATTCTTGCCTTCCGCGGCGGTACGGATTATGGCCCCGTAATTCTTGGGAAGGATACTCCTGACAAGTGTCTCAAGTCTTCTTTTTTCTTCCTTGGAGCCGATCTTCTGTGAAATGGAGACCTTCTCCGCAAACGGGAGCAGCACTATGTTGCGTCCCGCAAGTGAAATTTCCGCAGTCAGTCGCGATCCCTTGGTGGAAATCGGTTCCTTGACAATCTGGGCTATAACCATTTGCCCGGGCTGCAAGAACTCTTCTATGCGGCCCTCCTTGGGAAGGGGCTCGCCAATCTGAATCCTTGAGTATAAATCCTTCAGGTTTGTGTTCCTGTTGGATTCCCGGACAAACTGGTCAAATGCATGGAAGTAGAGTCCCAGATCGAGATAATGGATGAAGGCTTCCTTCTTGTCTCCGATGTCCACGAAGGCAGCATTGAGATTGGGAAGAATCTTTTTCACCTTTCCCAGGTGAACGTCTCCCACAGTGAATTTGTTCCCAGTGCTGGACTCAGTGTTGTACTCTATCAGCCGGTGATTCTCCATCAGGGCGATATGTACTTCCGTTGGCGTTACGTCAACGATCAGATCTTTGTCCGGTTTCTCAGACTCCATGTGGAAATTTTAGGGGAAGAATGTTACTTCTTCTTGTGGCGGTTCTTGCGCAAGCGCTTTTTACGCTTGTGCGTTGCCATTTTGTGTCTCTTATGCTTCTTTCCGTTAGGCATAATTACTGATAACTGTTTAAATACGTTTTATTTTTCCTTGACGGCCTCAACAAAAGACTTCGCGGGCTTGAAAGCGGGGATGTCGTGTGCGGGGATGGTCATAGTGGTTTTACGGGTGATGTTGCGAGCTGCCTTCTGTGCACGATGCTTGATAATGAAGCTGCCGAAACCGCGAAGATAAACAGGCTCACCTGCAATGAGGGACCCCTTTACAACCTTTGTAAACTCCTCAACAACTGCGAGAATCTGTGTTTTTTCGATACCGGTAGTCTTAGCTACTTCATTGACAATGTCTGCCTTAGTCATGATTAATTAAGTTTAAAGTTTTAACGATACGCTCGGGGAAAAGCGGGCACAAAATTAGGCTTAATTTTTGAAAATTCAAAATGTTAGAGACAAAAATCTGGCACGGAGATTGACAATATACATATATGTATTGATTTATCCCGGAATTCTGCCATTTTGTCAGTTTCCGTCACACCATGACATACGATATGAAAAAGAATACATACGAAGACTATCTTGCCCCTGCGGGCGTTGAAGTGAACATCATGCCCGTCGTGGGAGAGGCCCCCTCCATGAAAGTGGACGCATCGGAACTCCCTGACACCCTCCCCATCCTGGCCCTGAGGAATGCCGTCATTTTCCCCGGAACCATTTTCCCCGTCACCATCGGCAGGGAAAAATCAGTGCGCCTTGTGACGGAGGTGGAAGAGCATAACGGCTGGCTGGGCGCCGTGCCGCAGAAGGACATAACCGTGGAAGAGCCTTCCGGAAAGGACCTCTGCAGCCACGGTACCGCCTGCAAGGTGGTGAAAACCCTGGAAATGCCGGACGGTTCCATGACCGCCATCCTCCAGGGCATGAAACTCCTTGAGATTGAGGCTGTTCTGGGAACAGAGCCCTACATCCGGGCAGAAGTGCATTACCTGGAGGAAATCCTTGAGCCGGGGGCCGACGAGCGCGAGCTCCGCGTCCTTGGGGATTCACTCAAGGAGCAGGCCTCGGCCGTGGTGAAGGCATCGTCCTTTGCCCCCAAAGAGGCTATCGGCGCACTCCGCTCAATAGACAATTTCCACTTCCTGGTCAACTTCATCGCCACTACGATTGAGGTAGAGAACTTCCAGGAAAGGACTGCCCTGCTCCCCCTTGCCAACATCCGGGAAAGGGGGATGGCGCTGCTCAAGCTGCTGGACGCACAGACCCAGCTCCTGCAAATCAAGCAGGAGATCAACCAGAAGGTCAAAAGCGATATTGACCAGCAGCAGAGGGAGTACTACCTCAATAACCAGCTCCGAACCATCCAGGAAGAACTTGGCATGGACGAGGGCGAAGAAATGGAGAAAATGCGACGCAGGGCCGATGAAAAGAAGTGGTCCAAGGAAGTGAGGGCCATCTTTGACAAGGAGCTCTCCCGCCTGGAGAAGTTCAACCCCACGTCGCCGGACTACAGCATCCAGCTCACCTACCTCCAGTTCATGCTGGACCTTCCCTGGGGAGAGATGTCGGAAGACAACCTTGACCTGGAGCACGCGCAGAACGTTCTGGACCAGGACCACTTCGGCCTGGAGAACGTCAAGGAACGCATAATCGAGTACCTTGCCGTCCTCAAACTCAAGGGCAACATGCGCTCCCCCATCCTGTGCCTCTGGGGCCCTCCCGGAGTGGGAAAAACATCCCTGGGCAAGTCCGTCGCAAGGGCGCTGGGACGCAAGTACATCCGCATTTCCCTCGGCGGCATGCACGACGAGGCGGAAATCCGCGGCCACCGCAAAACCTACGTGGGCGCACTCCCCGGCCGTATCCTCAACGGAATAATGAGGGCCGGCACCTCCAATCCCGTCATCGTCCTGGACGAGGTTGACAAACTCTCGGCCGATTTCAAGGGAGACCCTTCCAGCGCGCTGCTGGAGGCCCTGGACCCGGAGCAGAACAACACCTTCCACGACAATTACCTGGACATAGACTACGACCTTTCCAACGTCCTGTTCATCACCACCGCCAACGGCACGGGCACAATCCAGCCCGCCCTGAAGGACCGCATGGAGATGATCAACGTGTCGGGTTACCTGGCGGAGGAGAAGCTTCAGATTGCCCACAAATACCTTGTGCCCAAGCAGCTCACGGAGCACGGCCTGCGCAGGGACGAGCTTTCGATTACGGACGATGCCCTGACGGCGATTATCGACCAGTACACCCACGAATCCGGCGTCCGCGGCCTTGAGAAGCAGATTGCCAAGATAGCCCGCGTCACCGCCAAGAAGATGGCCCTGGGCAAGGAGTTCCCGCGCGAGATTAAGCCGGAGCACCTGCGCGAATACCTCGGCCTGCCGTCGGCCTTCCATGACGATGTTGCCGGCAACGAGGGCGTAGGCGTGGTAACCGGTCTGGCCTGGACGGAAACCGGCGGGGAGATTCTCTTCGTGGAAAGCTCCGTTTCCAAGGGCAAGGGCGCGCTGTCCATGACCGGCAACCTTGGCGACGTGATGAAGGAAAGCGCCCAGATAGCCTGGCAGTACATCAAGGCCCACCCGGAAATGGCCGGCCTCACCACGGATACCTTTATGAAAAAGGACATCCATATCCACGTCCCGGAGGGCGCCGTGCCCAAGGACGGGCCGTCCGCAGGTATCACCATGGTGTGCTCCATGGTGTCCGCCCTGCGCGGGGAACCGCTCAAAAAGGGCATCGCCATGACGGGCGAAATGACTCTCCGCGGCCGCGTGCTGCCCGTTGGCGGCATCAAGGAAAAAATCCTCGCTGCCAAGCGCGCAGGCGTCAAAACCATACTCATTTCGGAAGAAAACCGAAAAGATGTGGAAGATATCAAGGAAATTTACGTAAAAGGTCTTATCTTTGTCTATGTTAAAACGATAAAGGATGTAATTGACTTTATCTTTTAGATTCTTCGCTACGCTCAGAATGACAGGAGCTCCCTTATTTGTCATCCTGAGGAGCGAAGCGACGAAGGATCTATTATATGGACGTAAAGATAGAACAAAGTTGGA
>Ga0265301_10007735_pt1 | contig 10015 bp, 25 predicted proteins | sample AusTroGonzalo_MG_2_FD_193488 | JGI IMG/M metagenome (GOLD analysis project Ga0265301, IMG submission 193488) | Bovine rumen microbial communities from tropical cattle in Woodstock, Queensland, Australia - Gonzalo_04 | ecosystem: Host-associated > Mammals > Digestive system > Stomach > Rumen ...
GCCGTTGCGGATAGGCTCGTAGAACCTCTTCCGAGGATGGGATGGGAATGGCGGTCCATATTCTGAAGATACGGAAGAGGTTCTACGAGCCTGTCCGCAACGGCACCAAGACTTTCGAGATACGCAGGGACGACAGGGGATTCAAGGTCGGCGACACTCTCATATTGAGGATGCTCGACGACCATGGCGAACCCACCCCCCATGCCTTGCCGTTCATGGTAAGGTACATCCTCACCCATGACGACTTCCCCGACGGCATACCGGAGGGGTACGTGGTCATGAGCATCGGCCGTAAGATAGGATGGACCGACGAGGAGAAGGACGAGGCCGTATCCAAGATGGAGGATGCGGGCATGGATCCCATGAACTTAATGAGAGGGGATTGACCCCCATGCCATCCCAGAGGCTCATAATAGGAAACTCCCTCGAAGTCCTGAAGGGGATGGATGCGGACTCCATAGACGTCTGCGTGACATCCCCTCCGTACTGGGGGGTCAGGGACTACGGTTCCGACCCCGCCAAGTACGGGGAGTGGGAGGGTCAGCTGGGCCTCGAACCCGACCCAAGGGACTACGTCGACCATCTGTGCATGATATTCGACGAGGTCAAGCGCGTCCTCAGACCCGAGGGGGCGTGTTGGGTGAACATAGGCGACACCTACTCCACGGTATCGGGGAGCGGATACGCCAACGACAACGTGGCCCCCAAGAAGTCCATGGATGCCGCATACAACGGCAACGAGATGAAGAAGGGTCTGTCCAAGTACGGATTCAGGAACAAATCCCTCTGCCAGATTCCATCGAGGTTCGCCATAGCCATGACCGACAGGGGATGGATACTCAGGAACGAGATCATATGGCATAAACCCAACCCCATGCCCGTATCGGTCACGGACAGATTCACGGTGGACTTCGAGAAGTTCTTCTTTTTCACCAAAAGCGAGAAGTACCACTTCGTACAGCAGTTGGAACCCTTGAAGCATCCCTCCGCCACCGCAACGTACGGAGGTCAGAAGAGAGGGAACGACGGCAACAGGCAGTACTCGGGGAGGGGATACGACGCGGCTAAGATGGAGGGAAAGAACAGGCGCACCATATGGACCATAGCCCCGAGCATGTCCAAGGAGGACCACAGCGCCATGTTCCCCATGGAATTGATAGACACCCCGATCAAGGCCTGCTGTCCGGAAGGAGGTACGGTACTCGACCCGTTCTGCGGTTCAGGCACCACTCTGGAATACTGCCGGAGACACGATATAGACGGCATAGGCATCGAGATAAACCCCGCCTTCAAGGACATGATCGAGAGGAAGGCCCTCATGGACGTGGGAAAGCTGGAGGAATTCATATGATAGAGTACACCCGGACCAAGATGCCCGCCAAACGCAAGGACACCTACGATTCCGAGCATTTCGAGACGACGGTCATCGACGGCAGGAGGGTGATCCTGAACGGTATCACATTCAGGGTCGCAAGGGGCGAGTTGAGATTCCCCATAGAGGACTGCGATGAGATAATGGAGTTGCTCCAGATGATAAAGAGGATGAACGCATGATACACCATTCGCACAGGGAGATACCCGAGAAGATCAGAGAGGATTTCAATTCCGAGCATTACCACGCCACCCTGATGGATGACACCATACACATATACGGTTTCGCGGCGGGGAGGTTCGGCGATATGACACTGAGCGTCACTGCGCTCAACGACCTGATGGACCACCTCCAATGCATCAAGGCGGAGGAATGAGACCATGTGCATAGGGAACGGCGGATGCGTATGCAGGGATTGCGAATGGGGGGAGCGCAGGAAGGTCAAGAAGGTCATCCTCGGCCTTATCGAGTTCAACCATCCCAAGGGATGGAGCTGCCTTTAGGGAAAGGACATCCCCAAGGGGCAATGCAAATGCTACGAGCCGAGAAGACGCCGCAAGGGGACGCAATGATCCTCTACGTGGTCACGGGATGCCCCGAATCCCACACACCGGGGGTGTTCCTCCGTGCGTTCTTCGACAAGCCCTCCGCAGACGATTATGCCGAATCCGTGAGGGCATCCGAGGGCTACGACAACATCCTCATAGAGGAGGTCGTGATGCGATCCCGCATCCGAACACCCCCATCAATATCTGGATACGATTTTCTGTAAGCATCTTGTAAGACATTTATAAGACAATAGCAATTGTTAATATACATCGAATGCTTAACATCCCATGAGGGTGGAGACACCCTCGTGGAGATGAACGAATGAGAATGATTCAGGGGGAATGCCCCGAATGACGGTCATAGCGCCGTGCAGGTTCTGCTACGAGTCCAAGCATCTGTCCGTTTAGACGGTCAAGGATGATGGGACGCAAGACGATGACAAGATGTGCGTATGCTGCCACTGGTGCGGTGCGCAGGGTCCGCTGTCATCGACCGAGGAGAAGGCTATCATCAGATGGAACGAGGGGCTGTGAGCGCATGGATGCCATCAACGTATGCCCCATGTGCAAGGGCGATGCGGAGGTCAAGGTATCCAAGCTCTCGACCCACAGGTTCTACGTCGAATGCGGGAACGGATGCCTGAGAACGGGATGCCATGACACCCAAGGGGGTGCCATCGAGGCATGGAACACAAGCATCGGGATAATGAGGGGGATGGCCGACAGGGTCATGGAACTCAGGAGGAACGATGCATGACCACATTCAACTGCACCTATTGCAACCTCGGCAGGTTCGAGACCGACCAGCAGATCATCGGGGAGGACAGGATAGACCTGAACATCAAGCCCCCCGAGGGATGGAAGGTCATCACCACCTCCGCAGGGCTCAGATTCCAATGCCCATTGTGCGTGAGGGATAGGGCCGTGACATCAATGCTGATCGCGGTCAACGAGATAGGCGAGAAGGTCAAGGGCGATCCCGGCATGTTCCGCGATTTCGACATAGTGGGCATGAGGATGAACGCCAAGGCGCTTCTGGATGCCTGCGACAGGGAATGCGATAGGAGAGGGATCCCGGAGAGTGAACGCAGATGATATCGGAACTCAGGCCATGTCCCTACTGCCACCATCCCGCCCAGCCCATGGAACGCAAGGGATGGTTCGGCACAGTATACGGGGTCAGATGCGGCTACGGCAAGCATGGTTGCACTTCATCATTGTTTTGGGAGACAACCAAATCTTCGAGGGATCCGCAGAAAGCCTATCGCAAATGGAACAGGGAATGCGAACGCGAGGAGGAGCGCAAGGCGAAACTGTCGGATATCCAATGGAAGGACACGGAGATGAGGACATGAACCGCACCCTGATGGTCGTGGACATGCAGAACGACTTCATAGATGGAATCCTAGCCGTTCCCAAGGCCAGATCCATCATTCCCAACGTATGCTCCCTCATAGAGCATGGCGGATACGACAGGATAATATGCACATGGGATTCCCATGACCCCGACACATACAGGGAGACCGTGGAGGGGAGGAGGATCCCCATCCACTGCTTGGGCGGAACGAGGGGTCACGAACTCCACAGGGACCTGACCAAAGCCCTCTCCGGATTCAAGGGGGAGATCCACATGGTGAGGAAAGGCAGGTTCGGCATCAACAACAAGGCAATCCCTCTGGAAGAGGACGGCATCATAGACGTATGCGGTCTATGTACGGACATCTGCGTGGTCAGCAACGCCCTGATCATGAGGAGCGAACTCCCATGGAGGCCCATGCGCATAGTGACCGATGCCTGTGCGGGAACATCCGATGAGGCCCACAAGGCCGCTATCACTGTCATGGGATCGTGCCTGATAGACCCCATAACGACGGCATCCGTCATAGATGACGTTTCCAAGCGATGAAACCATTCACACAAACCCTTTGACCCCACAATCAAGGAGATGAAACATATGGATTACACAAAGATAGGCATAGCGTACTTCGGGGACAGACCGTACTCCATCCTACGCACTGCATTCGATTACATTACCGAGACCAGCATCCTTACCGTCGCATCGGTCTCCCAGAGCAGCATAAACATAGAGATATTCCACTTCAACACGGACTACGAGGGGGATATCCGCAGTGCATTGGAGAACACCGCCGACATCCTCGAAGGGGAGTTGGAGTTCTACATCCCCGATGGCGATGCCAAGAGGATAGAGGGGGATTAAGGTATGCCGTTCTTCAAGCAGGACCCCGACAAGAAAGATGCCCCCGAATACAGATACACCTCCGCCGACCCGTTCAAGCGCAAGCTGTTCTACCGTGCGACGGTCTACAAGGGGAGACTGTCCATAGTCCTCGATTCCCGTAGGGATGACGAGGAGGACTCCGATTACCTCGCCGAGATAGCGAAGATCCCCCTTGAAGTGATCGAGGATGCCATGATAGAGCACATCCTCCGCAGGCAGATAGGGGAATCATTCAACAACACTTCCAAGTGGAAACTCGCAGTGATTCCCAAGGACGAGGTACGTCCGACGGTCGATTCCGCCCTCCTCAGCAAGTTCGAGGAGGCGGTTATCAAGAAGCAGAAGATGCTGGATGCAAAGAAGATAGCATCGGAGACCAGCAGCACATTCGCCTACGAGGATAAGATGAGGTACATCGAGAAGGAGATATCCAAGTACAGGGCGGCCCTATTGACCGGAGAACCCCCCAAGGACGAGGGATGGTGACATGGATCCGACCATAAAGGCTTGGGTCGCCCTTGCGATCATCATCTCGGTAATGGTGGCTACGGTCATCGCATTACCGCCGATCAGCTTCGATAACGGATACGATCCCGGGGAGAACACCACCCTTATCAGAGAGGAGGGCGGAACCGCCCATTACATCACACATCTGAAAGGATACTCCAACATAGAGGATGCCCTCGGTTACGTGATAGACCACAAGGGAGAGGTCAAGTGGATAGACCAGCAAATCTACGTCTATTGGACTTCGGAGGCATCCGCATGAGATACGATTGGTACAACGGCACCATGGATGTCAAGGTGGACATATCGGATGTGTTGGAGACCCTATGCGACTACCTCCGCCATGAGGATGTCAGATACATCCCGTTCGAGATTCACGGCCACAGCTACGAGCTTTCCATCAGGGAGGAGAGGGACAAGGCATTCCCAGATGCCATCGAGAGGGCTTTCCAACGCCTTGGTTCGCACATAGCCAATGCCAGAGACCATATGGTATTGGATAACAAGGAGGAGGTCCGCAAGGAGATCGATGCGGCCCTGAGCCTATGCAACATGCTGATGAACGAATACTGGACATCATGGAAGGAGAGGGCATGACCGAATCCCGCATCTACAAGATAGCGGTCGAGGTGGAGGTCATAGCCGAATCCATCGACGATGCTGAGGACCTCCTATGCGACATATTCGACAGGGAGACCATCTACGGCGTGGGACTCTCCCAATGCACAGAGCAGGACAGAGGACCCGACACCGACGTGTGCAGGGTGTTCGACTACGATTTCCCGAAGATGTACGACATAGGCATGTATGGGGGCAAATTCCTCCCGTTCCATGCCGGACACGCCTACTGCATCGACAGGATGTGCGAGCAATGCGAGCATCCTCACGTGATCCTTTTTTACGGAGGGAGGGACGAGACCGATTACGGTCTCGGCATATTCGATCCCGGGGAGAGGTATGAGAGGATATGCAAGTACGTCAGGGAGAACCATCCGAGGGCGGAGGTCCACATGATAGATGTGAGCGGATGCAGGGATGCCAATGGCGACGAGGATTGGGATATGGAGACCCCCTTGGTAAGGGAGATCCTCCCACGCATTGATGCGGTATTCACATCCGAACCCTCGTACGACCCCTATTTCAAGAGGGCTTACCCGGAGGCCACCCATATGATCCTCGATCCCGGGAGGAAGCACTTCCCCGTCTCCGGAACGGAGATAAGGGGCATGGACGCGAAGGAGGCATCCCAATGGATCATGTGAGCAACCTCAAACGCTCGTTCAGGGACCTCAGATGGTACGAGTGGCTGATGATGGCGGTCATGATTGCCATAGCCGGGTACACCATGGCAATGGCGTTCATAGACCCCGGATCGTCCCACAACCCCGCATGGCTCACGGTCATCAACTTCATATCCGCCATAGCCGGGGTGCTATGCATATTCTTCACCGCAAAGGCATCCATATCATGCTGCGTGTTCGGAATCATCAACACCGTGGTGTACGTGATATTCCTCGCATATTGGCAGATATACGGCACGATGTGCCTTGAGATATTCGTCTATATGCCGTTCAACATCATCCAGTGGTTCATATGGGCGAAGCACAGGGACTGCACCCTGACCGAGAAGACCATGACCAAGAGGCTGTCCTACAAGGCGGATATGGGTGTGGCGATCCTCGTGGCGGTGGCGGGATACCTCTACTACATCGTATTGGACGGAGTGGATGGCAACGTGCCCCTGTTGGACGCCTACACCGTCGCCATAGGCATAATAGCGGTCGCCCTAAGCGCATTCAGATACAGGGAGCAGTACATCCTGTGGCTTATAACCGACATAGTGGCGGTCGCCATGTACATAGTGTTCTACGACCCCGTATACCTGACCAAGAAGACCATCTACCTGATCATGGCGTTCATCGGCCTATACAACTGGTACACCCTGAACAAGGTCCACAACCCGGAGAACATCTGAGGAATCAGCATGTTCGCAAGCACATCAGACAAGGATATGTTCGGAGGCCGCAGACCCCTCATAAGGCTGGAGGTAGGCTCGCACAACAGCAACCTGAACGACAAGGATTCGGACCACGACTACGACTACTTCGTGGCACCCACCCTCCGCGACCTCTACGAGGGTAACAAGTATACCAAGAACACGGCATCGGAGGGCATGGATTGGACCGCATACGACATAAGGCGGATGCCGGAACTCCTCTGGAAGTCCAACCCCGCCATGGTGGAGGCCATGTTCTCCAAGGACAGGACGATCCATGCCGATGGCAAGGTCAAGGAACTCATAGAGGGCATATTCGACCGTTCGGAGGACATAGCGAGGATGAATCTCCCGTACCTATGGAACGCATCCATGGGGATGGTACGCAGTTGGATGGGTCACATGAACGGCGACAGCAGATACACCCGGGAGTACGGCTACGACACCAAGAAGGTCATGCACGCGGTAAGAGTGCTGGACATCCTCCACATCTACCAAGCGGGAGGATTCGCGTCATTCGAGCGTGCGATGAGGTTCGAGGGGGAGGAGAGGGAATACCTCCTGAACATAAAACATGGGATGTACACCAAGGAAGAGGCGGAGAGGTTCGTGAGCGCATACATCGACCGCATCGAGGGGTACAGGGACCTTTACACGCAATCAAAGCCCGACAGGGAGACCTATGAGTGGCTGGATTCCACGGTCATGGAGATCGTGAGGATTTGCGCCACAAACGATTTGGAAAAAGGGATGGATTGATAGCAATGGATTTCACAAGATATCAGCACATAGAGAGGCTCGGAAGCCCCACCACGGAACTGGATGGACTCCTGAGCGGAACGGTATACATATTCCCCAAGATAGACGGCAGCAACCACTGCGTATACTACGACAAGGACCTCGACAGAGTGGCATACGCATCCCGCAACCAGCTCCTGTCCGAGGGATACGATAGCACAGGGTTCTGGCATTTCGCCGATGCCCACCCCGGTCTGGCGGAGTTCGTGGAAAGGAATCCGAACATCCGCATATTCGGGGAGTTCCTCACACCCCACACTCTGAGGAACTACGAGGACTACGCTTGGAACAAGTACTACATATTCGACATGTGGGACGATGACGAGGAGAGATGGCTGGATGCGGACGAGCTTTTCAAGGCCGTATCCACCATCCACGGGTTCGGCAAACCCATCTCCGACGATATCTGCTGGATTCCCACGTTGGCCAAGTTCATCGACCCCTCCGTTCAGGACATCCTCACTGCAATGGACAGGGACACGTTCCTGCTCAAAGAGGGGACCAAGGGAGAGGGCGTCGTGGTCAAGAACTACGATTACACCAACCCCTATGGCAGGAGGACTTGGGGCAAAATCGTCAGGGAGGAGTTCACACGCAACTCCAAGACCAAGGACAAGGGTCGGAAGGAACCCCTCCCCGAGGAGATGGCGGTATCCGACTCCATGACCAGAGAATTCGTGGAGAAGGAGTTCCACAAGTTCACGGATGACAGAGGGGTAAGATGGGAGGACAGGGTGATCCCGGACTTCCTGAAGTACATCTGGGAGGAATGGTGGAGAGATCTATCGTTCGAGACCCTCTCCAAGATGGGTACGGTGGATATGAAGGCCGTGAGGAAGATGGTATCCAAGGAGGTCATGGCGATCGTCAACAGGATGCATATGCCCAAGGAGGGCGACCAATGACCGATGGGGATGTCATCATAAGGGCCTTCGTGTGCCCCCATTGCGGATACGATGTATGGGCATCCGGGCCCAAGAACGCCGGATGGAGGGATAACTGGACGTGCAGATCCTGCGGCCGCAACTACGTATTCGAGCCCGGTACGGGCATCCTCTACGAGGAATCATACATCCCCAAGGTGACGATAAGGGACATGAGGTACAGCGAGGTCAGGGTCAGGAAGGAGGAGGAATCCGCATGAAGATAGAACTGGACAACGGATGGATAAGGCAGTATGAACGCGGAGGATTGTTCACCATCGAGTTCTGCGTGGATGACAAGGAGCAGATACAGAGGCTCTCCCAATCCATGCTGGACAAAGAGAGGATGAAGGTCACGATCGAACTGGATGATGCAAAGCAGTTCAAGACCGACCTTAAACTGTGTCCTTGCTGTGGCTCTACTAAAATCCATGTTGTCGCACCCGATGATGGATGCTATTGTTGGGAATGTGGGTTGACAATGCCTAAGCGCCCTAATTGGGCGGAAAGATGGAACAGGAGGGTCAAGGAATGATGGATCCAGATACAGCGAGAAGGCTCTATGCGATGGGCATAAAGGAAGAACTCGACCACATGAAACACACATGGGACGAGATCAAGGACAATCCAGACTCCCCACTGAAAGAGGCCGCATGGAACTACTATGCCGAGCTGATGGTCGAGAATGACAGATTAAGGAAGATAGCCGAGAAGAAGGCTCTCGATGCCGTGAGGGAGGTTTGGTGAATGATCGAGTCGACATCGATGAAAGCCTACATCGAAACCGTTGATGAACGCAAGGCTCAGATCGAACTCGTCTTTCAGGCGGTATGCCTCGCAAGGCATCCGTCATCCTCCGACATCTCAAGATTCACGCATCTGCAAAGGACATCCGTATGCGGTAGGCTAAGACAGCTCGAACAGGACGGACGCATCTACAAGGCCGGGACCAAGATAGACCCTTTCACGAAGAAGACCGTGAACTGGTACGCACCGACATCCTCGAAGGTGATCTGATGAAGATTCCAAGGACTCTTTTCGATGAGGCCACGAAGAAGGATCCGTACGCTACGATGGTAGTATGCGAGCAGTGGCAGAACTCGGACATGACGGATGAGGAGTTGATGTCAGCCCTCAAGAGCATAGCCGGATGGAGGGATTGACGGTGGAAATAAAGGAGATAGCTAAACTCGACCTTGAGAGGCTGAGATGGGAGGACGCTGTAAACACGCTTAGACGGCTCGAAGTCAGCGAAGACGATAAAGTACACGTTGACAGGGTCTTGGATGCCCTACAAGCGAAGATAGACAGCATTGACGAGGCTCTGAGAGAGGGAGATGCGGAGCTATGAAGGAGAATACCTGTAAGACCTGCAAATATCAGAAGGCCAAGCTCATCGAGGTCATCATAGACGAGGATGGGAACGAGATCCCGGTATTCGAGAGGAAATGCACGATAGACGGCAAGCTGCTCAACGTCCTCGATTTCAGATGCGGATTGTGGGAGGAGCTGACATGAAAAGGAGATTCATGTGCCGTTTCTGTTGGAGCATCTTCCAAAAAGAGGAGATTTCGACTCCGATGACTAACAAAAAAGGGGAACGCATCGGGGATTGGGTCTGGATGAGGGATC
>Ga0265301_10007737_pt1 | contig 10012 bp, 4 predicted proteins | sample AusTroGonzalo_MG_2_FD_193488 | JGI IMG/M metagenome (GOLD analysis project Ga0265301, IMG submission 193488) | Bovine rumen microbial communities from tropical cattle in Woodstock, Queensland, Australia - Gonzalo_04 | ecosystem: Host-associated > Mammals > Digestive system > Stomach > Rumen ...
GATTTGCTTCTGGCGCACAACCTTGAACTTCTCCTATAATGATAATGTCATCAAGGAGGTTGGCTACGATGCAGCAGGTCGCCAGAAGCAAATCTATACGGACGTTGCCGGTGTGCGTGTCCGTTATTTCGAGGGTGATGCCTTTGGTGACATGTATGTCCGCGACTTGAAACGCAACGACGACGGCACCATCTTCCTCACTTCGAGCGGCAACCTCATCAAGGAGCAGAACTATACCAAGATGATTGGAAACATGAACTCCAAATGGCAGTTGGGTTGGACAAACACCATCAACTACAAGAACTTCCAGCTCTCGTTCCTCATCAATGGCCGCATCGGAGGCAAGGTTATTTCCCTTACCGAAGCCATGTTGGACGGATTGGGACTCTCCGAGCGAACTGCTGAGGCCCGCGACGAAGCACTCAGCAAGGGTCTCTATACAGCAGACGGGCAGCCCGCCATGTATCTTCCCGACGGCAGTGGCAACCTCATTGGCGTGCGCAACTACTATCAGGTTGTGGGAGCGCGCAACAGCGAATATTCTCCGCTCTATGCCTACAATGCCATGAATTTCCGCTTGAGGGAACTCTCGTTGGCCTATACCTTCCGCAACCTTTTTGGAGAGAACAAGGACTTGTCGCTTTCGTTTATCGGAAGGAACCTGTTCTTCATTTATCTGGATGCTCCCGTTGACCCCGACATTTCCCTCTCTACCGGCAATGGTTTGGGTGGCTTTGAGTTCTTCAATATGCCTTCCACCCGCTCCATCGGCTTTAATGTTAAACTCACCTACTAGATATTTCGCTATGAAACAGAATAGATTCAATATTCCACTCGCTGCCATTGTCCTTTCCCTGGGAATTGTCTCATGCATGGACTATGGGTTCGACGACCCTGTCAGCACACTCTCCTACAATCAGGTCGCCCTTGAGGACGAAGTGTATCACGGTACGGCAGAAGTCCTTAATTATGATGTAGATATCACAGAGGCTGGGTTCGACAAGGCATTGGACAACCTCCAGACCTACCTGCGTCAGGCCAAAGGCGGGCAGTATGCCTTGCGCGGAGGCAAGGAAGGAAACTATCCGGGCGAACATGCCTACCAGCGCCAGTATTCCCTTGGCCCTGACAACTATGCGCAGTACACCACCGTACCTCACTACGATTTCATGTACGGCACCCTACAATCCACTTATGACATTAGTGCGGAATTCAATCCGGGTCCCAACAGCATGTACCTCATGGTGAAGAATGCAATGGTGCCGATGCTGAACCATCCCGACATTGACTCCATCCCTGAGATGAAGGCCATATACTTGCTGATGTTCGACTATGCTTCGCAGGAGATAATGGACATTCATGGAGCCACTCCCTACTTCAAGTTCCTCTCCAACTGGCAGGAAGCACCTTTCACTTATGACGGTGTGGAAGCTGTCTATCGAGCCATCATCCAGCACATCCACGACATAGACCGTTGCTTGTTGCACTACGAGGCACGCCCCGATTGGTACAAGGCCAAGCTTCAGGCTCTGATGAACGAGAACTTGGAAATCTGCAAGGACAAATACACTGGGCAGACAGGCGTGAAGTCTTGGATTCGTTTGGCCAACTCATTGAAGCTCCGCATAGCCATCCATTGTGCCAAGATAATTCCTGATGAAGCCAAGACATGGGCAGAGGAAGCCATTGCCGGTGGCGTGATAGAGAGCGAAGACCAGGAATTTGCTCTTCTGGAGTCACAACTGGGTTTCTCGCATCCGTTGAACATGATTTGGATTACATGGGGTGATGCCCGCCTAAGTGCATCCTTTGAAAGTCTGCTGATGAGTTTGCAGCATCCATACGTCACAGGAGATATGCCTCTGTTCAAGAACAATAGTTCGCGCATGATAAATGCTAAGACGAGCGAGGTGCTGGAGCCTGACACACGTATTGTTGGACTTCGTGAAGGTATCCATCCGGGCATGGGACAGAGTGCTGCCTCCAACCCGATGCTGGCGTGCAGCGTCTTTGAGAAGGACGATATGTTCGATGCTCCTCTATACATCATGAAGATGTCCGAAGTGGACTTCCTGCGTGCTGAAGGTGCCCTTCGTGGTTGGGACATGGGCGGCACGGCACAGTTCTTCTATGAGCGTGGCATCCGTCAGGGCTACATCTACGACCGCAACTATATCGAGGCCATCGACAACTATACGACCATGATGAACGAATACATGGAACGTACAGCTCCCATTGCCTACACCTACCACGACCCGTTGGGCAATGTTGATGACGAACCCAGCACCACCAAGATTGGTGTGAAATGGGACGACAGCGACAGCCAGGAAACGAAGCTCGAGAAGATTATCACACAAAAGTACATTGCCAGCTTCCCCTATCCAAACGAGGCATGGGTGGATTTGCGCCGCACAGGTTATCCCAAGCTGTTCCCTGTATTGAATGCAGACGAGGGTGACGGCAGCCTCAAGTATGGTGACATCCTTCGCCGCGCACCTTTCCCCAATACGGACGATGCATCTGTTTCGGACATTCAGGCAACGGGACTGAAAGCCCTTGGCGGCCCAGACTTGCAGGCAACGCGCCTGTGGTGGGATGTAGATGCGCCGAACTTCTAAGGGACAACTTTATACATTAAAATTATTCACCATTAAATACTCTACTACATGAAAAGAAGTACCTTGTTTGTTGCCCTTGCGCTGGCCTGCTTTGGATACATGCAGAAGGCTCAGGCGCAGGAGTACAACCCTTCGGCATCGAAGGAGCTCTTTGATTTCTCGCCTTTCAACGAGACGACTCTTCTAAACCTTTTTTATGATGCCCAGCAACAGGGACGCCAGTACCCGACGGCTGCTGAGTTTGAGGCTGTGGGCTTCAACATGATGGACATCGAGTTTGTCCGCTCTCATGTGCGTCCCCATGCCCTCATCAACGACCAGGCTAATCAACTGGTGTCCGGCGTCAAGAACACACGCCGCCTATGGATGAACATCCCTATGGGCACAGCCAAGCTTATCGGTGGTTATCCTGGTACCAATACGGGTGACGACACCTTTACCATGTGGAACTACACCCACCTTTTCGGCTCATGGAACCACGGCCTGTTCCAAGCCCCGGGTGCATGGGTGGATGCTGCTCACCAGAACGGAACGGACATCCTCTCCGGCATCAAGTTCTTTGAGTCATGGACTGCAGGCTCACAACCCACGTCATGGATGGCACTGGTGACAACAAAGAACACCGACGGAACCTATAAGTATGTTAAGCCCCTCATCAGTCTGCTGCAATTCTTCGGCAGCGATGGCTTCAACTACAACTTTGAGGCTTCGGGCTATGACAATGCCGACATGATTGCCTTCCACAAAGCCCTTTATAAAGAAGCCGAGGCTCGTGGATTCAACAACTTCCATATTGGCCTTTATACACAGAACAGTTCTCTCTCGGCCAGCAACTCCAATGCATTGTTTGGTAATTCCGAGGGCCGCACGGCTGACACCTTCATCAACTATTCTGGTGGCGACTTTATTTCTGCCCGCTACATGACTTCCACCGAAAATGCTGCCAAGAATGCAATGGGAACCACTGACGGACTTTATGCTGGTGTGTGGATTGTCAACATGAACCGCAGCTGGACTAACCTTGCAGGAAAGGACATCGGTGCAGTCCTGTGGGGTGAGCATGGCAACAGCCGCTTCTGGAGCTACAACGACGGCACGGATGCCCAGGACTTCCAAGCCAACTATCAGGCTTTATTGGAACGCACTATGTCCGGAGGCAACCGTAACCCTGCAAACCGTCCGACGATGAAGAACTCAGGCAATGAATGGGGATGGAACGGAACCACTCCGCCGCTCTCTGCTTTCGGTGGCTTGGCTACCTACTTCCCCGAGCGCTCCGGCATCCAAGGTAAGCTTCCCTTCCATACTTATTTCAATACTGGCATCGGTGAGATTTATGCCTACAAAGGAAAACGGACGCATGGCAACTGGTACAACCTCTCCACTCAGGACATCGTGCCCACCTACCGTTGGTTGCAGTATGCTTCGGGCACGACCACGCCTACAGCTGTCATTAATCCCGAGTTCACTATCGAGGATGCTTACATGGGCGGTTCCTGTCTCAGGTTGACAGGTACAGGCTCTGGCAGTGCCGACATCATCCTGTTCCGTACTGCCCTCACTGCCAACTCAGACAGCCTTTACGCCAAGGTTGCTGTGAAGACAGGCAAGGAGTATGAGACGGACACACATCTTTCCCTTATCGTCAAGGTGGGAAGTGAGTGGAAGGCGTTCCCTGTAGGTACTACCATGAACAAGACTTGGGAGGAGAAGTCCATTGCACTCACAGGCATTAGCTCGACCGACCAGATAGATTTCATTGGGTTGCGCATGACAGATGTTACAGCCGACTATAAGATATATGTAGGCGAATTGCAGATTAACGATGCTGCTACCGTACGTCCTGCAGAAGTGAAGGACCTCATGGCCGAGGTGAAGAAGGAAACCACAACCCGCCTGAGTGTGAAGCTCAACTGGAGCCTTGACAAGGAATTGCCTGCAACAGGCTTGCTCTACAATGACGATGCCGACATCGACCACTTTGAGGTGCTCTACAAGAATGGTGAGAACGGACGCATCAGTGTTGTCAGTCATGTTCAGGGATGGTCTGCTTTCGTAGGAGACGTGCCAATGGCAGAGGACGAGCAGCCTTACTTCGGCGTGCGTGCTGTCAGCACAGACCTCAAGACCTACTCTGCTCCTCAGTGGATTGCCGTTGGCCGCAGCAGCAATGTGCCGGAGGTTAGCTCCAGTGGCGTAGCGTATGGTGTAAGCGAACTCAATCCAAGCTCCGAAGGTTACCAGACGGCTGTCACATCGCGCTTCCTCACTCAGATAACAAGTACAGGTGCCAGCATTGCCAACTGCAACTACACTTGCAGCCAAGCTGGTCCTGTGGAAGACCTCAACTATGTCGATGCTACTCAGACAACCGTTATCAAGGCAAGACAGGGTGATGTCATCAACATCAACTACAGCTACTTCATTCACAGCGATGGTCTGCAATACTGCGTCATGAAAGGCTATGCCGACTGGAACATCAACGGCTTCTTCGAGGGTGGAACCGACGAGGTCATCGTGGAGCAAGGTATCTCTAACCAAAAGAAGAACAATGTGGATAACCTGATGCCATTCTCGTTTACTGTGCCTGCTGATGCTGTATGTGGCGAGAGCCGCATCCGTATTGTCTTCTCCGATGCATGGTTCCCACATCCCGGTCCTGTTGGACTTACCAGCAAGGGCTTCTCTCTCGACTTGAGCATTGAGGTTAGCGGCGACAACCCACAGCGTCAGCCCCCTGCAAGCATCTACGATGATGGTATTGCCGACGAGCCGGATGGCTTGAAGACCGACGATGATGCTGTGCATGGTGTTGCACATCAAGCCTCAGAGGTTATTATGCGTGACGGTATCCTTTGCTTCTCCAATGTAGAGAAAGCATGGATTTATGCCACCGACGGCAAGTTGCTCCGCTTCGTCAAGAACCCCAGCAGCCTGTCCTTCAATGCCCCACGCGGAACTTACATCATCAAGATGCAGAACGGCAACGTCCTCCGCACCCGTAAGGTCAGCATCTAAGCAAGAGATTAAATGCAGCATAAACGAAAAGGGGATGTGTCATCTGGCACATCCCCTTTTCTGTATGAGGTTACATCTTTACTTGAAGTCGCTGGGACTATACAATCCGAAGTCGGGGTCTTTCTCTGGTTGCCAAGTACGCACCTTAATGATAGGCTGTTTAGTGTCATTGACATCAACCATCAAGAAGAGATAACCTTTGTCACCATAGGAAGACGAGTAATAGTCCTGTGCTATCTGGATGCCGTACATCTCACCGCCTTTGCCCAGCTTCACCACATCATTGTTTGCAAAGCGGATATTAATGAACTCGTTGGCATTGAAGCAGCGGCTCAGGTTCTTCAGGTACTGGTCTTTCGAGTAGCGGTTGTACTTGATAATCCTGTCGTTCTGATAGCGTTGCCCGTCTGTCCATACATTTTGTGAACGTTTGGCTACATTGGCTACGATGATAACGGCATCGTCATCGAAGATGGTATTGATGTAGTCAAGTCGTTTCAAGGCATAGGCCGTTTTATAGTTCTCAAGGAAGGCCATCAGTATTTTACGAGCCGACTCGCTCCATACACCTTTGTTCAATATGTCGTCCTCTGCTGTCTGTCCCAAGCCGAAGGCAACATTGTCTATCTTGCCGGCTGCATTGAACGTGAACACCAAATCCTCGACAAACGACTTACGGACACCGCTCTTGAAGCTGAACGAAACCTTGACACCGCGAGCGGTCACTTCATTGCCTTCGTTGCTGTAGTAGGTTATTTGAGGTGTACCGATAATGCGGGCAGTACCATATTGGAACATGAGGCGGCGGAAGATGTCCATTCCCTCGCCTGTAAAGTATTGTTCTGAACCTGCTGTCTGTTTGTTGCGGATGGCATTCAGTACGGCCTGCATAGCCTGCTCATAGTTCTTTACCAGCCCGACAATCGTGCTTGTGGGAGCTTTCAGGATGGATGCATCGGTCTGCGAGAAGCTGGTCTTTGATGTGAATGCTTCACCGCCTACAGCTTCAGCATCCACTGTTGTATAAGCCTTGCGCATGGCACGACTGCTCAACACCTTCAATACTTGTTCCACTTCCTTGTCAATGTGTGCTTCGCTTTGGTATTCGTATTCAAACTTCAATTGGTATTGCGAACTTTGATTGCCGCTGGCCAGTTCCAATACGCCTGCTCCGTCCTTGGCACTGTTGATGGCACTCCAGTCGCGACCGTCGAAGTAGGTGTAGTCAACACTGCTCACGGGCTTGCCCCGATAGGCAATGCTCAAATCTACATCGTCGCCAGTGCGCCGTACCACACTGACGCGCAGGTCGTCAAATACGGCATTCATCCGCTCAGGTATCCATGTCATCAATAAATGCTGCTGTCCGCTATCGTCTGTGAATGTCGCCTCATTAGGGTATTGCAGCGAGCGTACCAGAGCCAGTGCCCAGTAGTAGTTGCGCAAGGCATCGTCGGCCTTGCCGCTCTCCTCTGCCCGCATAGCCGTTTGCACCATATCGACGGCTTTCCTCTGGCGGCTCTCAAAGATGCGGGATATTTCTGCCTTCTTTATGTATCGGCCCACCTCTGCATCTGGCTCATTCTTCAGTATCAGTCGTTCCGTGTTGGTCAGTGTGGCTTGCGAATAGGTCTGCACGCGGTTATACACATAATTGTGGGAGTCCGTCTTTCCATTATGCGTTTCCTCTCCCTCTTCCTGTTTGAAGTCACTTTCCACGTGGGTGGCAATTTTGCTGATGAGGTCAGCCAGTGCGTTTCGGTCTGCCTCGGCAACAGTGGTGCCGTAGCCTTTTCCCCAGATGTATGTCCCACTCGTTTGTATCTGTTCCCAAGATTGTGCCTGGCCGCATAGCGGCATCAGGCAAAGCAGCGATAGCAAGTATAAAATCCGTTTCATGTATGCAAAAGTACAAAAAAACAGACAAACGCTGTCCTTTTAATAAGAAAAATTGTATCTTTGCAGCGAAAAAACAATCAATAGACATCGGATGAGGCGACTAATATCTTTTCTCATATTGCTTTTCACCATCCTTTATGTGCAGGCACAGAGTCTGGCAGTGCAGAGCTTTCGCTTGGATGAGGCCGACCTGACAGCCAACACCTCAGGGACAATCATCATGGACCAGAACGGGCAGAAGTGTGCCCTCATCAAGGTGGAGACCACACAGCAGGGCTTTTCCTTCGATGCTGGCTCCTTGGGTGTGGTGAAGACAGAGCAGAAGGTAGGCGAGATATGGGTTTACGTGCCGGAGGGTGTGAAGCGACTCACCATCTCCCACCAGCAGTTGGGGATATTGCGGGACTACGACTTGGGACAAACCCTAAAGCGGGCCAAGACCTACGTCATGAAGCTGACATCGGGCGAGGTGCAGACCATTGTCAAGCAAGCCCGCACGTCGCAATACGTTGTCTTTCAGCTACAACCAGAAAATGCTGTGGTGATGCTGGACAATGAGATGTTGCAGACATCGGGCGGAACGGCAACCAAAATGATGAAGTTCGGCAGCTACGACTATCGGGTGCAGGCTCCCGACTATCTGCCCGAAGTGGGCAAGGTGACGGTGAACGACCCGACGAACAAGCATGTGGTCAATGTCTCGCTGAAGCCCAACTTCTCGCAGGTGACGCTGACCGTTGAAGGCAATGCCGAGATTTGGGTAAACGGCGAGCAGAAAGGAACAGGACAGTGGACGGGCAATCTTGGAGCAGGAACATACGAGTTTGAAACCCGTAAGACAGCGCACCGCCCGGCTACTACCATCCGTGACATTGCAGTTGCCTCCCAGCCGTTAAGTATCCAGCTTAATGCACCCACGCCTATCTATGGTGAGGCAGACTTCAATTCAACGCCTGCTATGGCCGACATCTATATCGATGGTATCAAGGTAGGGCAGACACCACAAGTGGTTTCACAATTGCTGATAGGTGAGCACAAGATAAAGCTTTCCCGTCGGGGCTATGCAGACTATGATGGCTCTATTACCATTAAGGAAAACGAGACGACACCTTTCAGCACATCGCTGAAGGAAGCTTCCAAACAGGCTACGACTACTATCTCCTCTGAATCTTCAGAAACTATCACAGCAAATGGTGTCAGCTTCACGATGATAAAGGTTGAGGGCGGCACGTTCAAGATGGGCAGCAAGAGAGGCAACAGCGATGAAAAGCCTGTGCACCAGGTGACGCTCAGCAGCTTCAGCATCGGTCAGACAGAGGTGACGCAGGAACTGTGGGAGGCCGTCATGGGTAGTAACCCCAGCTACTTCAAGGGCAGCAAACTGCCAGTAGAGAAGGTAAGTTGGAATGACTGCCAGACGTTTATCACGAAGCTGAACCAACTGACAGGCAAGACCTTCCGTCTGCCCACAGAGGCCGAGTGGGAGTATGCAGCGAGAGGCGGTAACAAGAGCAAGGGCTATACCTACAGCGGCAGTAACAAGATAGGCGATGTGGCATGGCATTCCTCAAACAGCAATAGCACGACTCACGACGTTGCCACCAAGTCTCCGAATGAACTCGGACTCTATGATATGACTGGCAATGTTTGGGAATGGTGTCAGGACTGGTATGGGTCTTACAGCAGCGGCAGCCAGACAAATCCTACCGGGCCAACATCGGGCTCTAGCCGCGTGCTACGTGGTGGCGGTTGGGTCAGCGACGCTACGAACTGCCGTGTGGCGAATCGGAGCAGCCTCAAACCGACGGGCACGAGCTACTACCTCGGGCTGCGCCTTGCCCAATAGTTCTTTCCTCAAAAAACAACAAAAAGGCAATTCTTATCCTGCCCTTCAAAAGGCGAGCCAAAATAAAAAAGGCTCGCAGGAAAAAGGGCAGGAAGAGAATTGCCCAATCTTCCCCTCTTGGTTTTACCCCATTTCTGCTTAAGCAAGCTGTCAAAACATTTGGCTTCACTACTTCACTACTGACTACTTAACTACATCCGCAACTTCAGGAAATGATTGTCATTGATTCTTCTATGCGTGGACTTCGGGGCAACAACTGCTGTACTTATTGCCAACAACTGCTGTACTTCCAGCCATAAGTACAGCAGTTGTCAGCCCGACACCCCTGCACCTACTGCGCCCCCAAAAGAAGTGGTCTATTGGGGCGGTGTTGGGGCGCAGTTTAAGGTTAACGGAACACAAAGACACGAAGCCACGAAGATATACCAGGCCGAAAAATATCCTGAGGGAAAGACATAAAGCTAACTATTGCTGTCCGATAAAATGTGTACCTTTGTTCATGTTATTGATGTTTTGTGGCAAAAACAAAGGTAACAAAAAGGCTGGAATCCTCGTTCGGATTTCAGCCTAATTTTATAACAGACCAAAAAGTTTTAGCGGACAGCAATAAATATAAATCCGCATTCATCCG
>Ga0265301_10007738_pt1 | contig 10010 bp, 8 predicted proteins | sample AusTroGonzalo_MG_2_FD_193488 | JGI IMG/M metagenome (GOLD analysis project Ga0265301, IMG submission 193488) | Bovine rumen microbial communities from tropical cattle in Woodstock, Queensland, Australia - Gonzalo_04 | ecosystem: Host-associated > Mammals > Digestive system > Stomach > Rumen ...
CGGCCTCTGCCACGTAGGTGTAGGAGAATAGCTGTTCGCCCTTGCTCTTCAGGACGATGTCGTCGCCGTGGAGTGCTTTCAGCAGGAACTGCGACGATGCCTTGCTGTCGGTTAGGAGCATGGTGGGTCCGAAGACACGGCTCAAACGTGCTATCTTCACTCTGGCGCCCCGTTCAGCGATGTACGACTGGCAAAGCGCCTCGCTCAGTCGCTTTGATTCGGTATAGCAGGCACGGGCGGTAGAGAGTGTCAGTTGTCCGGTGTAGTCCTCGGTAAAGATGTCGTCGCCCTTGGCATTGCCGTAAATCTCCACTGACGAAGGGTAGAGTACGGTGGCCTCGCACTGTACGGCTTTCTCCAGAGCGTGTCTGGCCCCTTTGACATTGATGTCGATGGTCTCGATGGGATATTGCGAATAGGCTAGTGGGTGTGTGTTGCTGGCCAGTGGGATGAGGATGTCAGCATCCAGGTCTTCAGGCAGCGGCTGGCGGGCATCCTGTTCCATGAAGTGGAAATAGGGATTGCCGAAATGCATCCCCAGGCGCGTGGCAGCCTTCTCCTGACTGCGTCCTATAGCGTAGATGTCTATCTGTGCACCCTGTTCGTTCAGTAGCATCAAGGCATCGACGAGGCATTGTCCTATCAGTCCCGTACTGCCCGTGATGAGCAGTCGCTTGCCCTGCAGTGCACTGATGCCGTCTGTAGCGACGATATATCGCAGGTCTTCCAGATACAGTGGGTGTCTTGTCATTTCAGCCATGTGTCCTTGTCCATTTTCAGATAGCCCTTGAACATCTCCAGGTCGTCCTTGGTGGTGAGCTTGATGTTCTTGTCGGAGCCTGCCGCAAAGTACAGTTCCTCGCCTAGTTCCACCATCATAGTATTGGTGTACGATGAACCATGGATGCCGATGCCTTTCTCATATGCCTCGTGATAAGCTTCGTCAAGCCGCTGGAAGCGGTAGGCCTGTGGCGTTGACACGCGGCGAAGTGTCTCACGAGGAATGTACTGCCGCGTTGTCTGCTCATTGTCGGGGTTGACGATGAATATCTGTTCGTTGTAGGGCAGTGACGTGACACCATTGCCGTACTTCTTCGCCTTCTGTATGACATCGGTCAGCACGGTGTCGTCGACCAGTGGACGAATGCCGTCGTGGATGATGACGATGTCGTCGGCAGCCAGCTTGTCTTCTAGGCTGAAGACACCATTGCGGATGCTTTCCTGCGCACTATTGCCGCCCGACACCACTGCCTGTAGTTTGGTGATGTTGAATTGGCGGGCATAGGCCCAAAGTACCTCGTGCCATCCATCAAGACAGACGACCTCGATGGCATCGACCATTGGGTGGCGCTGGAAACTCTCCAATGTATATATCAGGATGGGCTTGTCGTAGACATTGATAAATTGTTTGGGAATATCCTGACCCATGCGGTTGCCGGACCCTCCTGCTATAATCAGTGCGTAGTTCATATTGCGAAGCATTATTTTGGGTGCAAAGATACGTAAAATCAAGCGAAAAGACAAAGGAAAACGATGTTATTTGATAAATATTTTGTATCTTTGTACCCCAAAGTATGCATACATGAAACATCCAGCAAAGATTGACGTGGCAGTGCTACTGCTGTTCTTTAACCGTCCGGAGACCTTCGGACAGGTGTTTGCAGAGGTGAAGAAAGCACGTCCCTCGAAGTTGTTCCTCTATCAGGATGGCCCGCGAGGTGAGCGTGACATGGCTGGTATTAAAGCATGTCGTGAGATAGCTGAGGATATTGACTGGGAGTGCGACGTATACCGCATGTACCAGGAGAAGAACGTAGGCTGTGACCCTTCTGAGTATATCTCTCAGAAGTGGGCATTCTCCATTGTCGACAAGTGTATCGTATTGGAGGATGACGATGTACCGTCGCAGTCGTTTTTCCCGTTCTGTAAGGAGATGCTTGACCGCTATGAGCATGATGAGCGTATCGTGATGGTGGCAGGATTCAATACTGACGAGGTTACTCCCGATGTTCCAGACGACTATTTCTTCACTACCGTATTTTCTATTTGGGGATGGGCCTCATGGCGTCGAGTCATTAACCGATGGGATGGTATGTATTCGTTCCTCGATGATGAGTACAACATGCACCAGCTGCGCCAAGTCGTCAAGGAACGCCGTTATCGCAAGACCATGCTGCAGATGTGCTATGACCATCGGGCGTTGAAGAAAGAGTACTATGAGAGCATTTTCTGGGCGTCTATGATGTTCAACAACGGACTGGCCATCATGCCTGCGAAGAATCTTATCAACAACCTTGGCATCACGGCAGGAAGTTCGTCGACGCACTATGCCGGTTCGCTGGAAACCATGCCGCGCCGGCTGCGCAGGATATTTACCATGAAGCGCCACGAGTTGCAGTTCCCGCTGAAACACCCTCGCTACGTGATTGAGAATGTGGACTACCTGCACCGCTTCTATCTAGTCAATGCCTATGGGCATCCCTGGCGTAAGATACAATACTCGCTGGAGGAGCTCTGGTTGAATATGTGTTATGGCAACTGGACATTCATTTGGAATGCTGTCAAGAACCGCCTCGTGAAACTATCAGGCAATAAACATTATAAGTAAAGATGGAACCACAGAAGAAACAGCGTTTGGAGTGGCTCGATGCACTACGCGGCTTCACTATGATTATGGTCGTGGCATACCACGTCTGTCAGCAGGGTTTTATGATGCCGGCAAAGGTATCGTCGTCAATGCCGTTTCTGGTGCTGTTCCGTATGCCGCTTTTTTTCTTTGTTAGCGGATTCTTGGCATATAAGGCCGCACAGATATGGGACATTCCCAATCTGTGGCAGTTGGTGCTCAAGAAGCTGCGTGTACAGTTGATACCCACCTTCGTATTCATGCTGCTGGCGGCCTGCCTCATCCGCACGGAACCCACTTTTTGGGCGGCCATGGACACGATGATGCACTCCACGACAAAGGGCGGCTACTGGTTTACGCTGGCACTGCTATACATGTTCATCATCTACTATCTGTTCTCGTATGTTGAGAGCAAGCTGAGGTGGAAGTCGTGGATACCTATTACGCTACTGTTCATAGTCTCGTTGCTCGTATATGAGACCTGCTACCTGCCGAAGTATTTCTGGTGGGCCTTTGGCCATAAGCCGGCGGTGTATGTGTCATGGCTTCATACGTCCAGCCTGTATCAGGTGATGCAGTACTTTCCGTTCTTCCTTTTGGGCAACATTGTGCGTCGTTACTGGGACCAGGCACAGCGACTGATGGATTTGAAATGGTTCTACCCCATTCTGATAGTGATTATTATTCTAGCTACGCTCGACGCTCTGAAGTGGCATACCATGCGAATGGCATGGGCCAATCTGCCACAGACGGTGGCGAAGTTCGGACTGTTGCTGATAGTGTTTATGTATTTCCGATACTATAAGGAGTACTTCACCAAGTTCAGCATCATTGGATTGTCACTACAGTACATCGGACGGCGTACATTGGATATCTATCTGATACATTTTCTCTTCCTGCCCAATCTTCCGACAATAGGAAACTTCTTTGATATCAACCGTCACAACTTCATTATGGACATCACACTGAGTGTGCTGATAGGATTGGTCATCATAGCTTTCTGTATCATCACGAGCAATATCCTGCGTGTCAGTCCATTCTTCAGAAAGTGGCTGTTTGGGCGTTCATAATCTCCAGTGGCACGCCGCCAATGCTGGCGGCCATAGGTGAGAAGGAAGATCCTGCTGACCCGTAAATTTTCTGTGTGGAGGCTAGTGTCCATAGGTCGATAATACCACCGCGTATGCCGCTGATACTGTCGCGGCAAGCATCCTCCTGGGGTGTGATAATACGCGAGCCAAAGGCTGCGATAAACTCCTTCTTGACATCTGTAGAGTCAGTAGCCAGAAAGACCTTGGTATCGTTATGCAGTTCAATCTCTTCGCGTACCTTTTTAATAAAGAGTCCTGTAGGACTCTTTGCAATCGATTCCGCATTGTCCGTTCGACGGATATGTAGGCCAATGGTGTGGCTGTTGAACTGGCAGCGATAGCTGTCAACAACTCGCATTACCTCACGAACAGGATGGAATAGCAGGGAATATAGTTCGTCAGGAAAGGTTCCAAACACTTGATAGCAACTCATATAGCAGCGTTTGCCACGTGCCCATGCCTCGAAGTCGAACGACTGCTTCTTGAGGGGCGTTACATCTTGCTCCTTGATATGTCGCTGGAAGAGGATGCGCTGGGGCAGGGCAGGCAGGAAGAAATTCTTCTTGCGGGCACGGTCGTAGATGATATGGTCGAGAACACTGGCCTCACGGACGGCTACCAGTGGGGTCTCTTCGAAGATGCTGCGGAAAGGGGCATGCAATGCCCAGTCTTGGAACCACACTACCTGTAGGTCACTGTCCGTCTGCTGTGTCAGTGTATAGGCTGACGCGATGGCTCTCATCCTGTTGGCTAAACCACCTGAGGGAACAAATAGCAATTGGCCTTTTCTCATTCTTATCCTTATTTTGATATGTTTGGAATATTCGTTTTTGTTCATTTATCACACTACTTTCTGCTTCCTGTAAGTACGGAGAGTAGTTGTGGCGTCAGCCGTTCCATCAGCCAGTAAATGAAGAGACTGATGGCATAGATGACACAAGGTGTGAGCAGATATTGTAGGGTAGGAAACAACCATCCGGAAGCATTTCGGAACAGTGCCTTTGTCACGAAGAAACCCAAGGGAAGAGTGAAAATCATGTGAATAGCAAAGACGAAGAAAGAACTCTTGGAGAGCCATTGCGTAAGACTGTCGATACGCTCTTCGGTACTCCTCCACAGGTTAAAGACAGCCACCGTTCCTATGATGGTGAAAAACGGCATGAGTTGGAAGCCCCAATAGGTGGCGTTGCCTTCTAATCTGGCTAGCACTATTAGTAGGAGTAGCGCTACGACATATGATAGTCTTCGCCATATGGCATTCTGGAAGGTAAGTGACCATTCGTTCAGACTCCAGTAAGCACCAAAGGCAAAGAACAGTATTTGAGAATTGACGGCTGTCTCGGGCCATATTCTCAGCAGATAGACTAGGAAGAGCACTACTAATCCCCATTGCTTGGTCTTCGTAACAAACCACCAGATGACCGGAGACAGCAAGGATGCTATGATCAGGTCGCGTACAAACCAGAACGGCCCCAACACAGGAGAGGCGTAGATGGATGACCAGCCCAACAGGTTAGGGAATTGATTGGTTGATGCCTGATAGCTCCAGAACACGCTCTTTAAATTCAGTTGATGCCAGAAGTCGTACAGCTCTGATATGGAGGTGGTGCCCGTCAGTGTCTCACCGTATTTTGTCAGTGATAACAGGGGTATGGCTACCAAGCTCCAGAGAATATAGGGAATGAGTAGCGAGTGAAATCTGCGGATCATCTTTGAGTGATAAGTCTCCCTATTCATCTTGGTCACACCTTGGAAGAATAGGAAGCCGGAGATAAAGAAGAATACAGGCACAGCAACCTGGACAGCACAGCCAGAGACTAGTGTCTTCACCAGTCCAGGAATGTCCTTTGTGCCCAGTGTCTCCCACTCTATCAGGGCTGTTCCCATGCTGTGCTGTGCAACGACAGCCAAGGTCATGGGAAAACGCAGACGGCTGATGAGCTGAGACTCTGTGTTGTTCATGTATTGTTATTTCATTTTAATTCGGTCTTTCATGAACGTCATGCATTCTTCGAGTATTTTTACTCGAAGCACACGCATAACAACATAGTAGAGTACGGCAGCCATCACAATACGTGCTGCTAAGAGTAAAGCCAGTATGTTGATGCTTTGCGTAGCCCACCACGTTGCTACCATCACGCCAAAGGCTATTATGGCAAAAGGCACGATGTCGAGCAGTAGAGCCCATAGCGTATAACCCGTCAGACGACTGACGAAGAAGTGCCATACCAGTGTCCAAAGTATGTAGATGACAACATAGGCCTCGACCATCGTGCGGATGCCGTAGGGGTAGAGTGTCAGCATTGTGGCGATGAGTGTGATACACAGTGCCAGCGTTACCCAGAAATAGGTGCCGCTCTTCCCTTTGCTGATGAGCATGTTTGTCAACACACTGCTGATAGGGATGAAAGCACCACTGATGCACAGCAGCTGGAGTAGATGGGCTGACTCTAACCATTTCTCGCCAATAGTCAGTACAATGAATTCCTGTGCCACGAGGCTAAAGCCAAACAACATAGGGAAGGCGAGGAAGGCGGTGAAGCGCATCAACTTACGAAGGATGCGAAGCTGACGTTCGCGCTCGTCAGCGACATTGGTGAAAACGGGTTGTGCCACCTGTGCCAGTGTCCCTTGCAAGAGGTAAAATACCTTGCTGTTCCACTGGTAGGCCTGATTGTAGTTACCCACCTCATGGGTGGTGAAGTGGCGCCCTAGCAGAATGTTCATCACGTTGGTATTGATGCGTTCCAGAATGGTTGTTGCCAACAGCTTACAGCTAAAACGGAACATCTGTCTGACGGGCCCGAAGTCAAGGCGTAGGGTAGGGCGCCATGGTGAGAAGAACCATAGCAATAGGCTGTTTAGTCCGATATATGTCATCGACTGAATAGCCAGTGCCCAGTAGCCAGCGTCTAGGAATGCCAGTGTCACTCCCACAATGCTTGATATCAGCGTTGCCGACATGTTGCACTTCGCCTGTTCCTTCACCATCATGTTGCGGAATAGATAGGCGGACTGAGCCGTGCCTAAGGCAGAGAAGATGATGCTGAGGAAAGCTACACGACAGAGCGTCACCAATGCTGGCGTATGGTAGTAGTCGGCTATCCATGGAGCAGCAAAGAATAATAGCAGATAGCACGAGATGCCTACAATGATGTTAAACCAGAAGACACTGTTGTAGTCATTGTGCTGCGGATCTTTTAGGTTGCCGATGGCACTCTTGAAACCACTCTCCTGAAGGGCTGTAGCTATCAGTTGGAAGACGAGTATCACTGCTGTCATGCCATAGTCGTGGGGTGACAGCAGACGTCCCAGAATGATGCCGAACAACAGACCTAGTCCCTGCTGTACCACATTATTCATGCCGCCCCAGAACAGGCCGCGTGTCGTCTTCTCCTTCAGTGTCTCCATACTTCTTCTTTCTACTGAAAAATGGGCTGCCCCAAAGGCCAGCCCATCATATCATGATGCGTCGATAGTCTGTTTACTTTGACTCCATCACCTGCTTGGCAATCTCGTTCTCGGGATCAATCTCCAGCAATTTCTGAGCGTACTGCTTAGCAGTTTCCTTGTTGTCCTGGATGACGAAGTAGTATGAGATGAGATAGCGGTAGCTCTCTACCAGACGAGCCTTGTCAGTAGCGTCCTTGTTCTCCTTGCTACCAATGAGCTGGTCAAGTTTCTCATAATAAGGCTTGGCAAGACCCTTCTTCTGGTCAAGATCCATGTAGCCGTTGACACGAGCACGCATAAAGGTAGCATACTCTGCAGCATCCTCAAACTTGCTCTCTAGATCCTGATAAGTCTTATCGGCCATGATGAAGCACTCTGCCTGCTCCTCAGGAGTAGTCTTCTTGTTGGCATGCTGTACGTGGAGCTGAGCGAGAGCAGCGATGTCGTTGGCAGACGCCTTCTCGACAGTGTTCAAGTACTCCTCGTAGTTTTTGATGGCATTGGCATAGTCTTCCTGAGCCTTGTAAGCGTCAGAGAGCTGCTTGATGACACCAGCGCGCTTAGCCTTGTTGTCCATATCCTCCTGCTGCAGAGCCTTCTGATACATCTCAATGGCTTTCTCGTGCTGCTTAGCACCACTGAGTGCGTTGCCATAGTAAGTGTAGTCATAGTATGAGAACTTGGCAGAGTCAGACTTGTTGAACAGGGCATCAGCATACATCAAGGCGTCGTCCCACTTCTTCAGCTCAGTGCTGTTGAAGAAGGCCAGACGGTTGAAAGCTGCATGACGAGGATTCTTGGTAAGGCCGTACTTGGCAACGTCAAGAGCGATGTCGTATTTCTGCTTGAAGAAGGCTGTCATGGCGTAGTCGCTAAGGTCACGGTCTTCCATCAGTGACTTGTCTGCCTTGTTGTAAGCACGAAGAGCAGCATCGAAGTCGTTAGACATGTAGTAGATGCGACCAATAAGTGCGTCAACGGCTACATCGGGACGCTGTGAGCGCAATTCCTCGAGCTTGCTGACAGCACCACGGGGACTGATCTTACGGTATACGTTAGCATACTTGTAGTAAGCCTCTGGCTCTGTGGGAGCAGCATAGATGGCCTGCTCGTACTGTGCAGCAGCACCACCGCCGTTGTCACCGTAAGCCTCAATATCACCCAACAGGATGTATGCGGGAGCGCACTGGTTCTTAGAAGCTGTCAGTGCATGTTGTGCATACGTCTTGGCGTTTGCAGTATCCTTGGCCTCGTAGAAGGCACGACCGAAGGCAACCAGATTAGCGGCATTCTTCTTGTTGGCCTTGTAGAAAGGCTTCATCTGCTTGTCGATATCGGCGGGTTTCTGACTAATAATGTTCTTAACGGCCTGTACGTCGGCGTCTGTGCCGTTCTGTGCCGTAGCGCTTGCGCTGTAACCTGCGGTCAGCGCAGCAATGAATAGATATTTAATTGCTTTCATAATTCTACGTTATTTATGTTAACAGTGATTTTTCTTATATGACGTTTAGGACGGATAAATGTTTATTTTTTTATTGTTTATTCACAAATACGGTCCTTGAATTCATTCCTGCTTGAATGGGCAGCAAACCCGACTTCTGGATGATAAGCTGTCCTTTCGGCAGGCGGCAGAAGTGAGCAAAGTTGGACGGCAGTCCGCTACGTGGCTCATTAAGTAGGGCGTAGATGGTACGGATGAGCGGGTAGTTGCCGTTGTATATATAGTACTGATAGGGGCGCCAGCTGTTTGCAACAGTTGCTGAATCCAGTCGGCTGACCTTCATAACGGTTATATTCTTCTTAAAGGTGACGTTTGTGGTGTCACGGCTGTCGTTTAGCCAGTTAGAACCGATGATACCAAGAGAATTCTTGTGATTCTCTACATAGTCAATGACGGCTGCACTGGTCTTTACTGCTCCAATATTGGGAGCCTTGAATTCTTTTCCCTCCAGCAGTGAGTCAACACACCAACGGACGGTACTTGACAGTGGATTGTCGAAGACGACATCGATGGTTCCTAACTTCGAGGTGGGGTAGAGGTCGCTCCAGTTGACCAGCTCACCCTTAAGGATACGCTTAAAGTCCTTGACGGTGATACAGGTATCTGGATTCTCGTTGTTGACGATGATTGCTAATCCGTCGTATGCAATGGGGATAGTGCGCGGACGGTATGAACGGTCTATCAGGTTCTGGCGTTCTTTCTCCGTGAGGTCACGGGTGGTGAATGCCAACCATGTTTCCAACTTCATCAGGCGCTTGATGGCATCCTGTTCGTTGGTGTACTCTGCCTCTAATGTGTCCAATACATTACTGTATGAGAATACATCGAGTGCTTCGTTCAGAATAGGACTGAAACTCTCGTCGGCAGTGAAGTAACGGGCAGCACGCTGATAGTCCTGCTCGGCTTTAGTATTTTTAGGCTTGTTCCCACATGAGAGGAACAAGCCTAAAAAGAGTGTTAATCCAATAATTCTATTGAATGTCAGCTTCATTGTTATTGCAGTCTGAAGGTTACAGGTACGGTGTACTTCACACGTACTGCTGAGCCGTTCTGCTTACCAGGAATCCAGCGAGGCATTGACTTAACCACGCGCTGTGCTTCCTTGTCGAGTGACGGGTCTACGGACTTGACGACGCGAACGTCGGTAATCGAACCGTCCTTCTCAACGACGAACGTTACGATAACACGTCCCTGGATACCGTTCTCCTCAGCAACAACCGGATACTTGATGTTCTTTGACAGGTACTCGAACAGGGCCGAAGGACCACCGGGGAATGACGGCATCTGCTCAACAACGTCGAACACCTTCGTCTCTTCCTCCTTCGGGGGCTCGGGCTGT
>Ga0265301_10007746_pt1 | contig 10006 bp, 20 predicted proteins | sample AusTroGonzalo_MG_2_FD_193488 | JGI IMG/M metagenome (GOLD analysis project Ga0265301, IMG submission 193488) | Bovine rumen microbial communities from tropical cattle in Woodstock, Queensland, Australia - Gonzalo_04 | ecosystem: Host-associated > Mammals > Digestive system > Stomach > Rumen ...
CAAACAAGATGTTTTGTTTTCACTACCTGATAGTGGCGATTTATACGATTTACTTACTCTTACACCTGCACCTAACTTTACGTTCACTCAATGCACTTTATTTGAGTGTGTGGCAGAGGTTTTTAGAGTGTTTGATGCAATATTTACACTTGATGCAAACAACGTGCTAGGAATAACGTATTTTAACGATATAAACAAGAGTGCTTTAGATAATCCAAAGTTTAGTAATCAAAACTCATCTTTAAGTGAAGATAAATACACAAACGGTTTAGTTTCATATTATCAAGATGGTCGAGTTGTCGAGAATTTTCCTAGCAACAAGTCTTTCGCAGGTTTAAGAAGTAGTGAGATGGGTGTTCCTACTGCAGGCGACCATAACTTTATTTTACCTCACTCGATTTACTCTATTATAAAGGTAGAAATATTAACGCAATTAAATATTTCTCTTACAGGTAGTCAAAGTATGTTTACATACGATTCTATGCCTATTGATATAACAAGATTTGTTGTTGAAGAATCAATTTGGACTGTTCTTAATAGTTCGCCTATGGGTGCGAGCGATTACTCATCTTATGTTGTTAAACAAGCAAATTCAGTTTACTATGCTAAAAACGACAATAAAATACAAGTTGGTTATTCAGTAAAGGATAAATGGGGTGTTCTTCATTATGCTTTGCATGATGCAGTTTTGACATCATTATTAAGAAATATGGGTGTTAAATCTACAAGTCAAGGTAATCCTTATGAGCATCAATACGTTGATTCATTTAGCGATTGGAAAAGTGTTAAAATGCGTGCAACGTATGAATCAACTATTGACGGAAGATTGAAAATTGAATCAATCAATAACAAATATAAAGGTGAAACTTTAGTCGACCAATCAAATGGTGCAGTCGATTTGAATAAACTAGGTCTTAATATATTAGGTTTATCAATGAAATTAGGCGAACCTACACTTAACATGACACAAAAATTATGCAAGTGGGAAGAACGCATAAAAGTAGGCGATATATACTCATACAATAACGAAATATGGATTGCAAACGTGTGTTCTTACACAGTCTTTGGCGATTACATTCAAGGCAAAATCTCGTTTGTCAAGAACTTTAACGAGTTAGCATTAAGAACAAGACTTTTGAAAGAGAAAAGATTTAGCAATATTTCAAGCGAACTAACTCAAAAAAGCGAAGATAACTATATTGACTACATTTACTTTACATCTAAAGACACAAACACTTTCGTAGGAGATGACATTTCTTTTAATGGAAGTTATCTTGCAAAAGGTCTATTTTTGAGTTTTTATGATGATGATATAGATTTTGATATTTCTTATAGTGCGTTAGAAAATCTTGAAAACTTAAATGTCTTTTATCTACCTCTTTCAAAGTATGGTGCAGGAAATTCGATATGTTTTGAAATGTCTTATGAATCTCCTATAAGTGCAGGCAACAAAACAACATACGAAACATCAACCACATGGTTTGGCACGAATAAATATTATACAAGTGCTGTTAAATATACAGATGATGATGGTTTCTTAATTTTATCTATTGTTGCACTTTTAATGAGTGATGAAAGCACTAACTTTGATGAGAATTTTCCTAACATTACAGGTCAACTCACTAACTCGACAATTTTAATGAGATTACATTACTCTCCTTATAAACAACCTAACGAAATCTTTGCGTTAAATTATCAACTCGCTTTCTTACCTAAAAATATCAATAGTGATTTCGTTGGTAGTGCGTTTATTAACTCAAATGCTTTTATCGAAAGAAACGACAAAAAACTTTATTTATACTATTCAACGAGCGAAATATATTCAGTATTAGATATTAAAGGTATTGGAACAAAACTCGCTATTTCAAGTTGCACTTACTCTTACGATTCAACGAACCACAAAACCACTATTGAATTTAATCACGATTCAGTTATTGCGAATGTCAAATCTTGGAGTATTTGCGATGAGAATGATAATATTTTATTTGCGTTTAACGAAACATCAACACCGAGTGGTATGTCAATCGGTAAATCAACAATTTATTTTATAACTAAATCTACTAGACTATAATAAAAGAGAGGTAAACAAATATGATGTATTTAATTTACAATCGAGATGGAAGTATCAAACTTACAAATCTAAACGAAGTAATCACGCAAGGTTCAACAACAACTAAAATTTTTGTGCATTGTGCAAGCATGATTCCTTCTGCTTATACCACTGCGATTGCTACTTATAAATTGCCAAATGGCGAAACGAGTGTTGGTAATAGTGAAATTAGCGAGCAATACATTTTAGGCGAAACATATTCAGGTTGGTTATTCTCTCTCACACAAGATGAAACCTATTATTATGGCACTCTCTTAATGAGTATCAAGATTTATAGAGCAGGCACTACTGATGTCTTATTTACAATTCCTGTCGAACTTACAATTAACAAAACAGGTTTTGATGCAAGCACTACTACTATTACGATTACTCAATATACGAATTTAGTTAGTTCTATCAATACACAAAATGCCGATTTTGAGAGTAGAATTTCAACTATTGAAGATGCTTACGTTAATAAAGCAAGCGAGCAAACAATTACAGGCAAAAAAGTTTTTAACGATTTAGAAGTCGCAAGTGGAAACTTTACTTTTGATTTAACTTCAAGTGAGTTTGTTGGCAAAGATGGAGATACATCATACACTTACGATTTACCTGAAAAGTCAGGCACTCTTGCAACTACAGATGATGTCGATGATGCAAAAGCATCATTCTCTACACCAATTACAGGAACTATCTCTATTGATAGCGATAGATATTTAATGATTACAGGTTTAGGCAATCAAGCACACTTTAACCAAACTGATTTCTTAATCTTTACTTATGGGGGTTGTTTCGTGATAATTCCTGTTAAAGGTTTATCATTAAATACTAATTATTATGTAAGTGGTAGTGCATTATGGAACGAAGATGAAGAACAAACAGGAGTTATCGGTTCAAGAGTGTATGAGTATTTCTTATCTTTAGAAGGTTCTCCAAGACAAGTTGCACTCACTATTAGAATCTATCAAAGTGATATTAGTCTACCAGAAGGTTATGGATACGCATTAACCAAAGTAAAATTATAAGGAGATTGTATGAAAACTATTGTTATTTATTATGATGAAAAACCTCTCATTGTCGAAAAAGTAAGAGAGTTTGATGCAGTCAAGTTTTTGCAATTACAAAAAGAAGCACTAGACAATCGCTTTATGCTTTTAGATAAAGTCGAAGATTTCAAAAAAGAAGTCAAAAATCTTCATGATGAAATCGAACTCTTAAAGCAAGAAATCAAATTACTAAAAGGAGAAGAATAATATGAACGAACAAATCTCACAAGCAGTTGACAATTTCATTAACTCGCCTGTTGGTTCAATAGTTGCAGGTGTGTTAGGACTTATTCTTATCTTCCTAGTAATCTTTAGCAAAACCTCTTTAGGAAAAAAATTATTTAACAAAACACAAACCGATATTAAAGCAATTCACGAAATCGCTCGTTTAAGCAACGAAAGTGTAAATAATGTAAAATTACTCGCAACTGAAAAAATCAATGCTCTAACAAGCGATTATGAGCGAAAGAGTGCAATTATCGTGTCTTACTACAACGAACTAGAACTCGGTGTGTTTGAGATTTTAGAAAAAATACCAAATGTCAAAGTTCAAAAAGAGTTAAAAGCATTTCAAGTCAAGTTTGAAGAAAAGAAACTAGAAATCGCATCGCAACTTCCTACTTATGAAGATTTCGTGAAACTTACTGAAAAAGCAAGAGATGTCGAAATTCAAGTAGAAGAAAAAGTCAAAAAAATTGAAAGTGCTTACAATCAAACTCTCGCTCAATTACAAGAGATGTATGATAAGAAATTCAAAGAATTAGAGGACAAACTCAATGAAAGAGAAGAAGAAATTGACACCAACGCAGAGGTATAAAAGATTAAAGGCAACTCAATATGCTTGTTTTGGTGGCGAGTTTTTGAGTGTCATCGCACCTTTTATCACTATTGGCATCATAAATTTTAATGATTATTTTGTCGAGTATAATGGCACTCGTGTTTCTATCGCATTTATGCTCGCTCTCGCAGTAATGGGAATGGCAGTTTATCTTGTAAGCAAAAAGAAATTCGAGAATAGTTTTATCTCTTTAATTGTTGGTTGGTTAGCAATCACAGTTATCTTCTTCTTACTAGGAAAAATCATCACTGATATTTCTTGGATAATGCTCTATGGTTTAATTGGAATTTTAGGTGCTTATGGTCTTGACATAGCGAGCAAAAAAGCAAGCGAAAAAGCAGACAAGATTAAGCAAGGCATGGAACTCGCAAATCAAGAAGAAATCAAAGAAGAATATCGTGAAGAAAAAGCATCTAAAAAGGTCAAAGTTAAAGTCAAAAAATAACAAGTGAAAAAAACTTACATCTAACAATTAAGTAAGTGTAAAAAAATTACATAAGAAAAGGAACGAAAAAAAGAAATGGATAAACTAACTGATAGTGTAAACAAAGCGAGTGATATTGTCGAATCTACTATTTCGCTTGCAATAACGAAAAAAGAAAAAATCATCAAGCAAGGTTTTAATATAATCTTGCTCTTTATTATTTTGATGGTGTTTGGTTGCCTTGACTTTGCAACACTCACTTTTCACTTTGAATATTTGACAAGTCCTAACTATTGGGGAACAGTAGGCACGAAAGTCATCGCAGGTGTTTGTGCATTGAACTTGGGAATTAACTTTCTATTAGATAGTGAAATTAAAAAAGATGGCATTTTACAAGAAGCAATAATTAAAAACAAAGAGTTGATGTCTTATAAACAAATAGATTTCGAGTATTTTGTCGTAAAAGTCTTTAATCCAAACGAAAAAAAGAAGGCATATATTTCTTATATCAATAGGAAAATAAATCGCTTAAATCGTGTTTCTCGTGCGAAAGATAGACTTTTATACTCTAGTGAACTTGAAGAAAATCAAAAGTTAAAAGAGAAAAACCATTATTGCATTAAAAGAAAAGAGTTAGAAGAACTTAAAAGCGATGAATTTATCAATAAGAATTTAGACAACATTCAAGTTAAATATTACGAAGTAGACCCTTCTATCTTTGAACTCGAAATTGATGGTAGTTCTAAAGTGTCAGGTGTCAAAACTCGTGGTAGTGTTTCTCGTGGTCGTTTCAAAGCAAGTTCAAGTGTCATTATGGGTATGGTTTTAATTACATCATTCTTCACTGCGTTTGGTCTTGAAGCAGACAAACAAGAGTTTGCTAATAACATGGTCGCATTTTGGCACTATTGCTTAAAAGCGATTCAAGACATAGGTGTTGTTTTATGGCAATTCACAAGAGGTATGTTTGAAAGTAGAAAAATCGTATCGCAACAATTTACAGAACCTTATCTTGGTAGAAATAAAGTTTTAGAAGCGTATCTTGAATGGCGATTAACGACAAATCAACCTAATTCATTAAGTTATCAAGAACTACATAAAGAAGAAGAAATTATCGAGATTACACAAGAAGAACTCGACAAAATAAAAGAGGAATAATCCTCTTTTTTTATATTAAGTCGTATCCACCTCGTTTGAAGATTTCTCGACATTTTGCAGTGATGTAATTTCGACCTTTTAGAACTGAATGTATATATTGTTTAGAAACATTACATCTACGAGCAAACTCGCTCATTGAGATATTTTGTTCTACTAACCATTTCTTGAATCGAATTACTGCTCTTTCAGTCATCGTATAACTCGTTCTCATTTTTCTCTCCTTTTGTTAAAAAGTAAGCAAGAAACAACATAAGCAACGCATACATGATTATTACTAAAATGTAATTTTCTCTCAAAAGTATATAATCTAGTATGAATTTGATAGATAAAAGTGTAAATTCTAGCAAAATTACTTTTCTCATTTATAGTTTCTTCCAAATATTTTCATAAAGTCTAATTCAGGATATTTCTTTTCAAATGCTTCTTGACCTAGTTTTCTCAAGTAGTCCATGTTCTTACGATTATGATGCACTCCGTTTGGTGGTTCGTTATGACAATAATGACATAAAGGCACTACAAGTCCGTATTTCATTGATTTGTTTCTAAATGCACCACTATAGATATGATGTATTTCTATCCAACGATGAGAACCACACATGAAGCAAGTGCAGAAGTCGTTTGTAAGAATCGATTTAATCATTTTACGCAATAACTCACTACTTCAAGATGATAAATTGTAAATTCGTAATCTCCTGTAATTTTGACTTTAATATCGTTGCCATTAACACTGTAATAGATTTGACCGTTAATTGTTTGCGATAAGTGTGATGAGTTAATATAACAATTATTCGCATTTTGTTGGTATATATTTGTATGAGTGTCAACAACTGTTAATGTTTGATTCACTTCTAGTTTTTTATAGTCAAAGTCTTGGCATGACATCATCAAGAATGGTAAACATAGTAATAGTAATTTTTTCATTTTTTATTTCTCTCTTTCTATATATTCAGGATTGTAATTTGGGTCGAGTTTGTCAGGACACTTACTCGCCTGCTCTAACTCTTTTTTGTATGGTCTATCCACAACAGACATACTTATTAAGCACACTATCCATGCGATTGTCATAAACACGAGTGGAGTGTCTAAAATAAGCATAATCACGAATAACCAAATAGGAATGTTAATCATTGTCTTTCTCCTTTCTAGGTTTGTTGATAGAACCAATGATAATTAGTAATAATGCAGGACTTAAAACACTAAACATCTGTGTCGACATATAGAATAATTCTTCATCCACATATAGCATTACTATACTAAAGATTGTTATTGACACTGCTACTATCCAGCAAAAGATACTAAACCACCATTTTTTCATTCTTCTACCTCGATATAACACCATGATTGAGGTGCTTTGGTTAATGGTTTTAATAAACATATATCAAAGAAATCAGGGTGCTTGCATTTGCTACAATCTTTTTTGCATAATGTTTTGAACTCGCCCAACTCTTTCGGTCTATCAAAGATTTCTAATTGTGAGATATGGATAGCATAACCAACTTCACTTTTTAGATATTCAGCGAACTCTTGTCTTGTTAAACAAGCATTATTTTCTAAATCTTTTGTATCAAGTGTATCGGTATAAACACTTGTAAAATCTTCTCTATATTCATAACCAATTTCTTCTACTTTATTAAGTCTAAACTTTGCAACAACCTTACCTTTACCGTCATAACCACTGCATAAATGTGGGAAATCTCTTAAATCAAAGTCTTTGCCACAGATATATCTATCTCTATCAATTCGCTTGATACAACATAAACTATCTTCTTTCGTGCAATACATATACACCCACCCACGATAATCTTTAGGAAATCTTTTTCTAATTTCTTCTGTCTTTTCGCCATTAAGTATTTTTGCAACCCATTTAGGTCTAATGCTCATTAAGATTGCTTTCATAACAATACCTCTTTTAATAAGTCATATTCTTCTTGAGTTAAATGGTCGCTAATTACATCATTGTATTCTTTCAAAGTTTTACAACTTATTAAGAAACGAACATTAACCCTTTTCTCTTTGATAATCTCTAATGCTTTAAGTTTCTTAATGTTTTTATCTATAAAGTCTTTATGAACTTCTTGCAAGACTTCATATTTTTTAAGAGCAATTTCGATAATGTCGAAAGAACCATTAACGAAATGCTTATCTGCATTTCCTAGTTCGAGTTCAAATACGAAATCTTTTAATTGTTTTGCAACCTCTAATGGCGATAATTCTTTATTCATGTTTTAACACCTCCTTCAATAATTCGTATTCTTCTTGCGGTATTTCTATCGCAGTAGTATTAAAGACAATAAAGCATTTACCACTTATGTCTTTAAACACCGATAACATTTCTTTGCGTTTAATAATTTCTAATGCTTGCAAACGTATTTCAAGTTCTTGTTGGGTGTTAATATTGTGTCTTAAACAAATATGTCTTGCTAATTCAAAACCATTCAAAACAGTTTCAATGGTGTGTTTTCTCTCTTTAACATAATCATCTTCACTTAACCCTAAATGTTCGTTTTCTAGTAAATCAATTAAATCGTTTAGTGCCTCTAATGGCGATAATTCTTTACTCATCTTTCAACACCTCTTTTAATAAATTATATTCTTCTTGCGTTAATTGTTCTTGTTTGTCTGCTAAATCATTATATTCCGCTCTATCTTTACAACCTTTTAACCAATAAATAGATACATTTTTCTTTTTAATGATTTCTAATGCTAAAAGTTTTTTAATTGCTTCTTTTTCGCATACACAATAATTTTCTTGGATGTCTTGTAATTGTTTAAGTGCATTTTCAATGTTGTCCAAACATTCGTTAGATTTATCTCCATCTAACCAATGCCTTCTTTTATTTTCTTTTAAGTAGTTTAAGTCCTCTAATGGTGTCATAACAATACCTCCTTTAATAAATCATATTCTTCTTGCGGTATTTCTATCGCAGTAGTATTAAAGACAATAAAGCATTTACCACTTATGTCTTTAAACACCGATAACATTTCTTTGCGTTTAATAATTTCTAATGCTTTGAGTTCTTTTTTAACTTGTTTAATAGTTTCTTTTGTGGTGCAATAACATTCATCAACTGGAATGCTTGTGCTTCTTTTATTCAATAATTTTAACCCTTTGCTCATTCTAGTTCCTCCTTTGTTAATGCCCATGTCTTGCCATAGTCTTTGATATTGTAAGTTTTTTCAAAACAAGCATATTTTCCTATGTTTATTTCGCCTGTGATAATTACCTTTTTAATGTCGATATTTGTGATATAAAATCTACTTATGCGTTCAGCATAGACAACCCAAACTTTTTTATCTTTTAGAACATTAAATAAAGTAATCAAATCAATGCCAAGTTCATCTTCAATATCTTCTAATTGGCACAATTTTTCTTCGGCTAACTTTTTGTCTTTAATTTCAATGTAGTCAACTTTTGTAAGGTTTCCTTGCTTATCACATTGTGGATAACACACTTTTATTTCAGTTAATCTCATATCAATTCCAACTCTCCTTTTTCATTCATTTTTGCGACATAAATTAGTCCTTTATTAGTCCAAATAGCACCATAGATTTCATCTTCGCTTGTAATCTTTGTTGGTTTAGTATATTCATCACAATCGAGTGTGCATACATATTCAAGTGTGCTAAAATCTATGCTTATGAAATACCTACACCCATACTTTTTATCATGGAACACAAACTCATCACATAGTTCTTCAATGGTGTATGCTGTTTTTTCAATACCACAATAACAAATTTCGTTGTGATAGTAGCGTTCTATTTCAAGTATAATGGGCAAACTATTTTCTCCTCTTTCTTTCGTTCTAATGTATTTCATATCCGCCCTCCACTAACTTTTGAATAAATAAATCGTAGTCATCTAAATCTGCTATCCACTCGTGATTGCCATAGATTGTATTTTCTACTTTAATCTCGTAGTAGATGCCTAATAGATGCGTAATTGTGATTTTGTCAAATGACTTGGTTAATACTACTTTATTCATCTAAACTATCCTCTTTCTTTTCAATGAGTTCATTTATTGCATCTAAATATCCGCTATAGTCATCATCATTGATAAAACTATCGTAATTGCGTAATTCATCAACTAAATGCTTTAGATACTTGATGACTTTTCTATCTTCACGTTGGTAGTATCTCTCGATTGCTTTATCGATGTCGTATTTTTCAGCAATATCACATCTAATCTTGTCATCTAATAGTTCGTAATACACTACTGATTCAATGACTTTATCGCCATACATGAAAGTCTGCTTTTCTTTATTATAAGCGATAGGCAATTCTGTTGCGATAAATTGTCTTTCTTTGTTTGTGTAAATAACATACAACTTTTTCGTTTTCATTATTTGTTCCTCTTTAATTTAATGTATTTTGATAATCGAGTATATTCGCATAGAATCTCCTCAATAATTTTCTCGAAATAGAACAACACAGAATAGCAAGGATAAGT
>Ga0265301_10007750_pt1 | contig 10001 bp, 9 predicted proteins | sample AusTroGonzalo_MG_2_FD_193488 | JGI IMG/M metagenome (GOLD analysis project Ga0265301, IMG submission 193488) | Bovine rumen microbial communities from tropical cattle in Woodstock, Queensland, Australia - Gonzalo_04 | ecosystem: Host-associated > Mammals > Digestive system > Stomach > Rumen ...
CTGTATTTTGCCGGAAGGCACACACCGACCTAAGCACTCGTTATTGCCGTTGAGCAAAGGTATTTTCCGCATTGCGCTGCAAGCGAACGACACCTTTGGCGACGAAAAACCGGTCTATATCGTGCCGGTCGGCTTGGAGTACGGCGACTATTTTCACCTGTGGAACAGCCTGACGGTGAACATCGGCAAACCGATTGATGTGACGGCTTTCGCGCAAGCACACGCGGCACTGGATCGCCCGCAACTGATTATGGCGCTACGCGAAGAACTGACCCTGCGTATGCGGGAGCTCATCTTGTGGGTACCCGATGACGAACAGTACGAACAGAACATAGCTAAACTGCTGCCGCCCAAGAAACACCTCCCGCGTTGGCTGGCAATCCCTTTAGCGGTGCTCCTATTCCCGCTGTTTGTGCTGAGCGCAATAATGACGATTCCGTTGTGGGGCATGTGGCTCGTTATACAAAAGAAAGTGAAAGACCCTGCCTTCCACAACTCCGTCCAGTACGTATGGCAGTTAGTGTTCCTGACGATAACGCTGCTGATCCCGCTGCCGTTCTGGATGTTTGTACAAGAATATATTTATCAATTGAGAAAATGATACGAGCTTATAGTATTATCGCGTTGTATATCCTCGTGCCGGTGCTGATCGTCGAGTGTTTCAAGCGCTGGACTTGGATGCAAAAAATCGGTACGGTCGTTGCCGCATATGCGGTGGGTATCCTCTTTGCCCTCACGGGTTTTGTGCATTTTGAACCCGGCACTGCAGCTGCACTCTCCTTCAGCAAGATCCAATCAATTCTGATGTCAGTCGCAGTGCCCTTAGCGATTCCGTTGATGCTCTTCAACTGCGATTTCAAACTATGGACAAAAGCCCTGCCCAAAACAATCTGGTCGCTCGTAGGCGGCTTGGCAGCCGTACTCGTTGCAGTTATCAGCGGCTATTTCATTTTCCGCACTCCCGAGATTCCGGAATTCAACAAAGTGGCAGCGATGATGACCGGCATCTACACCGGCGGCACAATGAACTTCAACGCCTTAGGGGCTTCACTCGGTGTCGATAAAACGCTCATGGCGATCGTGCTCGCCTTCGAAATGGTGCTCACTACGCCGTACATCTTCTTTATGATCGGCGGCGGATTCAAAGTCTTCCGTAAGATCCTTCCTTACGAAGACATAACACGCAGGGGCCGCACCGACGAGAACATCCAATCGAAAGACATCGAGAACTACCGCGGTATGTTCGAGCGTAAAAACGTAGGCGGTATGTTTATCGGCTTGGGACTGAGCGTGCTCTTCCTCGCTGTCGGCGCAGGGTTGGCATTGCTGCTCACAGGCACCCTCAACGAACTGGTGGTCATTCTCACCATCACCACCCTCTCTATCATTGCTTCTTTCTTCAAGAAAGTACGCGAACTCCCGAAGACCTTCGAATTGGGTATGTTCTTCATCCTCATTTTCTCGGTCATTGTGGCATCGCTGTTCGATATACATAGCGTCAACGGCGGTTCGCTGATGATCGGTCTGTTCGTCGCGTGGGTAATGATCGTTGCGGCCGGCCTGCACTTGCTCCTATGCCGCATTATGCGCGTCAGCGGAGACCTCTTCTGCGTCAGCCAGATTGCGCTCCTCTGCTCGCCGCCTTTCGTTCCGCCCGTTGTAGGAGCGATGAAAAACAAGAAAGTACTCATTTCCGGCATCGTCATCGGGCTCGTCGGATACGCACTCGGCACATACCTCGGTGTCGCGATTGCCTATCTCCTACCCTAAATTCTTCAATATTCAATCTCCAATCTTCAATGAAAAAATATATCCTCTGTGCTATTTGCTCTTTGCTTGTTATTCCTGCGATGGCTAAAAAACAGCCTAAGCCGCAAGAAGTAGATTCGCTTGGTCGTAAGATCAAAACCGGTTGGAACTTTGGTATCCTGCCTTCTATCGCCTATGATGCCGACTATGGTTTTCAAGGTGGAGTGCTGACCAACGTCTATTACTACGGAGACGGTAAGCAGTACCCCGAGTATATCCACTCGCTCTATCTGGAAGCGGCTTATACCACCAAACACCACGGTATCTTCCGCTTCAACTACGACTCGAAATACCTCATCCCGGGCTATCGTCTGACGTTGGACGCCACCTACTTGCCCGACGCTATGTGCGATTTCTACGGCTTCAACGGCTTTCAGTCCAAGTACAACTACACTTGGCATAGTTGGAGCAGTAACCCGGATAAAATGGACACCACGGCATACCTTACGCGTGTGTTCTACAAGTACAAACGTGACCTCATCCGCGTAGCCGGAGACATCGAAGGCACGATCTACAAAGACCTCAAATGGAATGCAGGTCTTGGCGTACTCGGCTACCTCGTGGACGACTGCAACGTAGGTATGATCAACGGCAAACGCGAATACGATCCGACGAAGGAGAATTGGGAGCAGAGAGCCTTGAACCCCAACGAGGAGTTGCTCTACGATAAGTACAAAACATGGGGATTGATCGGTGAGGATGAGAAAAAAGGAGGCTGGCATCCCTACGTGCGCGCGGGCATTACTTATGATACGCGCGATAAGCGTCAAGGCCCGAACAAAGGTATCTACACCGACCTTTTCTTCACCTACTCCGCGGCCTTCAATGCAGCCTACGGACGACAAGCCGCAGCCGGGTATAACCACCTCCAGTTCAACTTCACTTTCCGCCACTACGTACCCTGCTACCGCGACAAGAACGGCATCAACCGCATCACTTTTGCCTACCGACTCGGCGTACAAAACCTCATCGCCGGCCGCTCGCCGTTCTATATGAATAACTACATGAACACGCTTTTCATACAGCGTGTCTATTACGAAGGACTTGGTGGCGGTAACTCCGTACGCGGTATGATGGCGAATCGTATTCTCGCGAACGGATTCGCCTTTGCTAACGTCGAGTTCCGATTCCGCATCGTCAATTTTGACATCGGTCGCCAGCATTTCTTCGTCGGACTGAACCCCTTCTTCGACCTCGGCATCATCACACAGCCCTATGACCTCGACGACCTCGTCGCACGGCACACCAACGGGCAATACAATACCCTCTTAGAGAGCATGACTGCCGCCGGAGACCAGTATGAAGACTATTTCACATCCAACCGATCAGACATTTACCGGCCGCACATGACGACCGGTATAGGACTCAAAATCGGTATGAACGAAAACTTCGTCCTCTCTGCCGATTGGGGTATGCCGATTGATCGGCAAGACAACCAGAAATTGGCGAATTTCTACGTCAAGATGGGATTCCTCTTCTGACGAATCAAGGTAACGGAGTCAGCGGATAGATCAGATTCACGATGATAATATCCGCGGCAAGGATGATGATGTTCATCGGCAAACCCACGCGCAGGAAATCGCCGAAACGGTAGCCGCCGGGAGCATACACCAGCATATGCGTCGGTGAACCGATAGGTGTCGCGAAACTGCTGCTCACCGCGATCATCAGCGCAATCATGAACGGATACGGCTCGTAGCCCATTTTCTCTGCCGCTTCGTACATAATCGGGAAGAACATAGCACCCGCAGCTGTGTTCGAGATGAACTCTGTGATAAACGTGCCCGCAAAACAAACAGCGCACATCACAGCAATCGGATTCGTGCCGCAGACATCCAAAATGCGCGTCGCGATAAACTCCGCAATGCCCGTCTTCTGAATCGCTACGCCCAGCACCGCACTACATGCGAAAACCATCAGTATATCCCAGTTGATCGAGCGCATCGCCTGTTCCGGCGTACAGCAGCGGAAGATAAACATAGCAAACACCGCCAGGATGGCGCATTGCAGTAACGGCAGCACATTGAGCGCCGACAGCGTCACCATAGCGATCATAATAAGGCTTGAGAACAAAGTGCCCCAGCCGATGTTCGGAATCTCTTCCGACTCAAAGAAATGCAGATCGGCGCTCATACTCTGCGTATCCGTCTTTAGCTCATTCAAACTCTCCAACAACAGCGTATCGCCCGCACGCAACTTCACCTCTCGGGGAGACTCCTCGATACGGCATCCGCGGCGACTCACCGCCACCAGCGTCACTTTATGCTTTCTCTCAAACCCGTTCGTACCCATCGTCGTGCCGATCAGGTTACTTCCGAACGTAATATATGCCGTGCGCAGACGATGTCGGCTTTTCGGAGCATCGTCGTAATGGAACACATGGTGATCCGCATTGACCAAGCCGTGCGACATCTCCAACTCCAACAAATCACCGATTTGACCCGCATACACCAAACGGTCACCACCCATCAGCGGCTCATCATCGGGCACCGGAGACAAAATCTTCTCGTCATCAAAATGCCGCAATTCAACCAGACTACCGCCACGAACCGTATTCAGTCCCAACTCGCCGACCGTCATACCGATATGCGGATTATCTGAAGGCACCAACATCTCTACCGTATAATCGCCCGACTCCTCAAAAGCGGACTCCGGAGACTTACGATTCGGCAATAACCGGCGCATAGCGATGATCGACAGCACACCGACCGCCAAGCAGAACAAACCAGGAATCGTTGTCGCCAATATATTCATCGTCTCTCCCGTTCGCTCGCTATACAAACCGCTGATAATCAGGTTCGGAGGCGTACCGATCAACGTACACACACCGCCCATACCCGACGCATAACTCAACGGTATTAGTAACTTAGACGGAGAGATACCCAGTTTCTTCGACCACATTTTCACAATGTTCACAAACAGCGCCACCACCGTCGTGTTACTCAAAAACGAACTCAGCGCCGCTACCGGTAGCATCAACCGCAGTACCGCTTTTGTGTACGTGTTCGGGGTTCCCAACAAATTCTTGACAATCCATTGGAGCACTCCCGTGTGCGTCAAACCTGCGATCACCACAAACAGCACGCCTACTACCGCCACAGACACCTGACTCACACCCGACAATGTCTCTTTCGCATCCAACACACCTGTCACATACAGCACGCCTACCGCGCACAGGAACACCACATCCGAACGCAATTTCGTGAACAGCAACACCGTGAACATCGTAAACACGGTCAATAACGTGATCCACGCCTCTATACTAAAGCCAAAATACATCTCTCTATTTCCTTATTTTCGCAAAAACGGCTGCAAAATTACTACATTTTTTTCAATTATGCAAACAAAATTACATTTTTTCCTCCCTTTTCAACCCCCGCTCACCCCTTTTCCTACTATTCCCAAGCATATCGCAAGCAGGTCTCGTCAGTGTCTCGTCATGGGTTTAACCTGCGTGCTACCCCTCAGAGGGGTACCACTCAAAGAAAAAAATGCACAAATCCTTGCATATGTCAGAAAAATGTTGTACCTTTGCACGCCAAACGTGCAAGACAAACAAAAAACATGAACGCGATATTTATTGTGTTACCTATATTGACGCTTTTGATGTTCGACTTGGGACTGACTCTCAAGCCGCAGGATTTCAAACTCATCGCGCAGCGTCCCATACCGGTTCTCATCGGACTTTTCGGGCAGATTGTCCTGCTCCCCCTCATCGCTTGGGGCATCATCCTCTCACCTCTCACCTCTAACCTCTCACCCTTGTTCATCATCGGTATTATGCTCGTCGCTTGCAGCCCTGGCGGTAGTTCCAGTAATGTGTTCTCAATGTTAGCCAAAGGTGATGTCGCACTCTCCGTCACCCTTACCGCTTTCAGCAGCCTTATCACGCTCTTCACCCTTCCTATCATCATGGCTTGGGTCACCGCCGGCGTAGGAGAAGCGGTGGATATACACCTGCCGGTTACGAATCTGCTTGTACAGAACATCGTGCTGATGGTGGTTCCTATAGCCGTCGGATTCATCATCAACCTCTGCCGCGAACAAGCCGCACAACGTATTCACAATGTCCTGAAACGAATCGCTATGCCGGCCTTGATTCTCTTGGTCACCGTCTTTTTCTTCCAGCATAAGCAGACGATTATAAATGAATTCCCTTCGCTCGGCATAACGATGACAGCCCTCATCATACTCACCACCACATGCGGTGCACTCCTCGCACGGTTGATGCGACTCACCACCAAAGAGCGACGCACACTGGTCATCGAGATCGGTATGCAAAACGCCGCACAAGCCATCACGATCGCTTGTAGCCCGCTCATTTTCAATAACGAAATAATGGCGATCCCTGCCATCATTTATGCCCTGATGATGAACATCATCCTCCTGGCGTACGTGGGGATAACAAAAATAAACAAGCAATAACGCGTAGTATATTATGTACCAAAAACTGGAAAATAGAAAATGGAAAGTTCTCAAAAGTGAGAATATCCTGCGACTCGGACCCTGGCTCTCCGTACGCCAAGAGTGCGTACAACTGCCAAGCGGCACGCAAATACCTACATGGTTCATCATGGAGTTTCCTAACTGGATCAACGTCATCGCCATCACCAAAGACGGCAAAATGGTCATGGAAGATCAGTACCGCCACGCGCTCGGAGAAACCCATTATGAACTCGTTGCAGGTGTCGTCGATCCGGGAGAAACACCGCTCCAAGCCGCACAACGCGAATTGAGTGAAGAAACCGGATATGAAGGAGGGGAATGGCAGCTTTTCATGACGCTCTCTCCTAACCCCACGAATCACAACAACCTCAGTTATACCTTCCTGGCTACTGGTGTCGAGAAACGACGCGAACAACACCAGGAACCCACGGAAGATATCCATGTGGATATTTTGGAACCCGAACAAGTACGAGAAATGCTGCAAGACGGCGAGATCATACAAGCACTCCACGCAGCACCTCTATGGAAGTATTTTTACAACTGTGAACATCGTTAAGAAATTCCATAAAGCATGCGCTGATTACCAACTCATTGAGGACGGCGATCATATCCTCATTGGCCTCAGCGGCGGAAAAGATTCGTTGGCGCTCACCGAACTGCTCGGCAAGCGCGCGCAAATCTACAAACCGCGATTCAAGGTCACTGCCCTCCATGTACGTGTCAAAGAGCGGGACTATGCCACTGACCTCAGCTACTTGCAATCTTTCTGCGATGAACACAAAGTTCCGCTCGTCGTGCGGGATGTAGAAATCGTTGGGGGTGATAGCAATGAAACGAATCCCTGTTTCCTCTGCTCATGGTATCGCCGCAAAGCACTCTTTGACACAGCTCAAAAATTAGGCTGCAACAAGATCGCGCTCGGGCATCATCGCGATGATCTGATTGAGACACTGCTGATGAATCTCATTTTTCAAGGAGCCGTGGCTACAATGCCGCCCATACTCCAAATGGACAAAATGCCCCTGCAGATCATTCGCCCGCTATGCCTTATAGATGAAGCGGATCTAATAGCCTATGCCGAGGAAAAAGGCTATCACAAACAAGCGAAGTTATGCCCCTTTGAGCACGTTAGCTCTCGGGAAAAAGTAAAAGGCTTGCTTACCCAAATCAAAGCCCTCAACCCCGAAGCTGCAGACACCATCTTCGCCGCAATGACTAACATAAAAACAGACTATTTACCTATTAAAAAATGAACGCACTATACACTATTTTATTATTATTGGCGTCAAATGTATTTATGACGCTCGCGTGGTACGGACACCTTAAACTGCAACAAACAGGTTTCTTCTCCAACGCCACACCTCTCATTTTCGTTATCCTCCTCTCTTGGGGAATCGCTTTCTTCGAGTACTGCCTGCAAGTTCCGGCTAATCGCATCGGATTCGAAGGCAACGGAGGTAGTTTCAGCCTGATGCAACTGAAGGTCATTCAGGAAGTCATCACACTCGTGGTCTTTGTCATCTTCTCTGCAATCGCCTTCCACATGCCTCTCCGCTGGAATCATTTTGTAGCCTGCCTGTTACTCATCGCTGCTGTTTACTTTGTATTTGGATTTAAATAATAAGTATGAAAAAATCTTCAATCTTCATCCTTGCTCTTCTTCTAACTGCTTGCTACTACAAGACAGATAGTCCGCGAGGCTCGTGGGCACGAGGAGCAGACATTAGTTGGCTCAGCGAAATGGAGCACGACGGAGTCACCTTTGGCAATTCCGAAGACTGTATTGAACTGCTTCGTGGTATGGGTATGAACGCCGTACGACTGCGTGTGTGGGTGAACCACTCCACCGGCTGGAGCAACAAGGAAGACATGCTCTATCTCGCCAAACGAGCAGCAAAAGCCGGACAACGGATTATGATCGACATCCATTATTCCGACTTCTTTGCCGATCCGAATCATCAGACTATTCCTGCCGCTTGGCGGAAATATGACTATGAGACAATGCTCGAAGCCGTACGCGAACACACGCTTGACGTACTCTATACGCTCAAAGAAGCAGGTGTCAAACCGGAGTGGGTACAAATTGGTAATGAGACGCCGAACGGGATGCTTTGGCCGACAGGAAAAGTGACAGAAGCGGAAGGGCATTGGGTACAATACGCAGGTCTCACCACGATGGGATATAATGCTGCCAAAGAAGCATTCCCGGACATCACAGTCATTGTGCATGTGGATAACGCCTACGAACGACGCGATTGGTTCTGGCAGTCCATGCACGACAACGGCGGTAAATGGGATATGATAGGTCTTAGCCATTACCCCATGATGAGCGCTTGGAATGGCGGGAAGAGTTGGCAGGAAATGAATAACCTCGCCGAAGAAAACATCAAACGCCTTATTCACGATTGGCATTGTCGGGTAATGATTGCAGAGGTAGGAATGTTCGCCAATAACCCCGAATCCGAAATCGTGATGGCAGATTTCATAGACCGTATTACGGCGATCGACTCTTGTGCAGGCATCTTCTATTGGGAACCGCAAGTATTTGGCGGCTGGAGACCTGCGGAGTATATTCCTCTTGGCTGGGGCAGCTACGACATGGGAGCTTTCACACCCGACGGACAGCCTTCGCCTGTTATGAGAACATTATTAAGTAGTCATCAATGAATCCGTATATAACTTCATTGCGTTTACGTACATTGCCACTCTCCGTATCGGGAATCATTCTCGGTACGGGATTGGCAGGATGGCTCAATTGGTGGGTATTCGGTTTGGCAATAGGCACCACACTATGCCTCCAAATCCTCAGTAACTTGTGTAACGAATTAGGCGACGCACTGAAAGGCACGGACTCCGACCAGCACGGACGAAAAGCCTACGGACTGCAATCAGGCACTATCACCCGACGCGAAATAGAAATAATGATCTTCCTGTTCATCGCGCTGTCCGTTCTGTTCGGCCTCGGACTTATCTACTGCGCTTTCGGTAGCCTTTTTGCCACACCGAGCCTCATCTTCATCGGCCTGGGGTTGCTTGCCATCATCGGAGCCATCACCTACACACTCGGCAAGCATAGTTACGGCTATATAGGCTTAGGTGACTTGGGAGTCTTCCTCTTCTTCGGCTTGCTCAGTACCATAGGCGCGTTCTATCTCCAGACACAAACAATCAATGGAAGCGTCATTTGGAGCGGTTTCGCGATCGGACTGCCCTGCGTAGGAGTACTAAACCTTAATAACATACGCGATATGAATAATGACCACGCGCACGGGAAACGCACGCTCGCGAGCAGGTTAGGACAAAAAGGAGCCAAAATATACCATACATGCCTCATCATCGCTTGCTTGACAATTTTTGTACTTCAAGGACATCTTTGGACTCTCTGCGTGACACCGATTTGGATATGGCACCTATGGTTCATTTGGACACACGAAGAAAGCGCTTTAGACACACAAATGCCCGTTTTGATGCTCTCTACTGGCTTGATTTCATGCCTTGGATGGGTATAAATGCATTTTTTTTGCATTTTTTTTCAAAAAAATTTGGTCATATCAAAAAAAAGCAGTACCTTTGCACCCGCTTTCGATTAAAGAGAGCAAATGATCTAACTTTTATAGTTAAAAAAATTGCGGAAATAGCTCAGTTGGTAGAGCACGACCTTGCCAAGGTCGGGGTCGCGAGTTCGAGTCTCGTTTTCCGCTCTTTTTTTTTGCCCAGATGGCGGAATTGGTAGACGCGTGCGTTTC
>Ga0265301_10007752_pt1 | contig 9998 bp, 6 predicted proteins | sample AusTroGonzalo_MG_2_FD_193488 | JGI IMG/M metagenome (GOLD analysis project Ga0265301, IMG submission 193488) | Bovine rumen microbial communities from tropical cattle in Woodstock, Queensland, Australia - Gonzalo_04 | ecosystem: Host-associated > Mammals > Digestive system > Stomach > Rumen ...
CAAACCACCGCTCCTTTTGGACGCTTGCCGAAGCTCCTGAAGGCATAGTAACATCCTTAAATGCTCTTCCTGAAAAGGATAAAAAGGTTGATGGCCAATGGTTTGACCTTCAAGGTCGTCCTGCCACAAGACAAGCGGGAATTCGCGTGCAGCAGGGACGAAAGTTCGTGCAGAAGTAGTTTTGTTTCCATTATTCTTCGACCACTGTTGAGTCGCGTTGCCAAGCGGGGTCGGGATAAGTGGCGGCTGGCGTGTAGTTCAGGTCAAGCTCGGGTATCTCGGGAATGCTGTCCTCTTCAATACGGTAAGGTATTTCGTTTGGATGATACGGTGTTATCTCCACCATTGAAAAGCCTGCCCTGATGATGCCCAGTTTGTGAGCCGCTGCCCGACTCAGGTCAATGACGAAACGTTTGGAAAAGGGTCCGCGATCCGTTACACGCACAATGACGGAGCGGTCGTTCAGGGGATTGCGCACCTTCAGCAATGTGCCGAAGGGGAATTTCCTGTGTGCACAGGTCAAACTGTCGCGGTTGTAAGGTTCCCCATTTGCCATGCGTCGCCCATGCAACTTGTCGGAATAATAGGATGCATTGCCCGTATAAACCTCTTTATCACGTTCTGGTGCAGATGACTCCTGAGCCTGTGCAAAGAGCAGGAAGCAGGAGGCCAGACAGAAGAAGAAAAGATGTCTTTTCATAAGCGTTGGTTATCCTTTGTCACACAATTTGGCTGCAAGTTACCCTTTTCTGTGTTATAAACGCAACATTAAAGGTAAATTTTTTCCTTAAAACGGCTCTGTCTGCTTATTTTTTAGTAATTTTGCGCACAAAACTTTGTAAATAAGAAATGAAAAGAACCAATTTATCGCTTTTAGCATGTGCTTTGTGCCTTGGGCTAACGACTTCTTGCATTTCGAACAAGAAGATGATTTACCTGCAAGGAGCAACGCAGGACTATGCTTTGCCACAGGACATTAAAGAAAACTACGAGTTGCAAATACAGCCAGACGACCAACTTGCCATCTCTGTAGCCAGTAAAGACGTTGAGCTGCTCGCCCGTTTCAACAACAACACCCTTATCGGTGGCGGCAACAACTCACAGACTGGTACCAACACCATCAACGTGTCTTCCGGCGTTTCCTACTTTACTGTGAACAAGGAAGGCAACATTGAGTTCCCCATCTTCGGCACGCTTCACGTGGGCGGAATGACGACAAGTCAAATCTCAGCCATGATTCAGAGACGCATGATTGACGAGGGTTACATCAACGATGCTGTGGTCAACACCAAGCTGATGAGCTTCAAGGTGACGGTGATGGGCGATGTCAAGAACCCTGGCACACAGACGTATCAGGGCGAACGCCTCACCATTCTGGAGGCACTTGGCAAGGCTGGCGACCTCACGAACAGTGCTTACCGCAACAATGTCCTTGTTATCCGCGAGGAGAACGGCAAGCGCAGAGCCTACGAGGTCAACCTGCTTGACAATCAGGCCGTGTTCAATTCGCCTGCCTACTACTTGCAACAGAACGATGTCATCTACGTTCAGCCCAACAAGAGCCAGCGCGTGAAAGGCAGCACAAGCTACACATGGCTGTCCGTCGGCAGCACTGTAGTTGGCATGGTGGTCAGTGTTGTATCCCTTATTGTTGCACTTAAAAAATAATGGAAGCAATGGAAGTTAATAACACAACAGTCCATGCCCGTCGGCGCAAAGCCCCTAATACAGAGGAGGTACTCAGCCTGCGCGACATTTTAGATACGTTTATTCTCAATTGGATATGGTTTGTCATTTCCATAATCCTCTGTCTGGCAGTAGCATATCTTTACCTCAAGACTAAGCCCTTTGTCTATCAGCGACAGGCAGTAATGCTTGTGAAGGACGACAATGGAGGAAGTAGCGCAAGACGCTCCAACATCAGTACTGACGCTTTAATGCAACTTAATGGTGTGCTTGCAGGCTCAAGCGTCAAGAACGAAGTGTATATCCTGCATTCTTTCCAGCTTGCTATGGAGGTTGCAAAGAACCTTCAGCTTGATGTAATGTACAATGAACGCAGAGGCTTAAAGAACGTTTCGCTCTACAGCACCCGCCCCTTCTCCGTTGAATACACTACAGAGTTCACAGAGCCGGCAAGGTTCAAGCTGACCATCGACAGCAATCAGGGCGGTACTATTAGCGATGTCAGGTTCGGCATCCCAATGGAAGAGTCCGACTTCACGGCAAAGGTCGAATGGGGAAAGGAAGTGAAGACACCCTTTGGCAACTTCATTGCAACCCCGATGGAAGGGCATTTTGATGAGGAATCTATAGGCAGAGAGATTACCGTACAGCGCATCAGCATGGAAAATGCTGCAATAATGCTGTTCAACAAAGTGACCAGTAGCGAGATAGACAAGGAGAGTACCCTGGTACGTATCACTTGTACCGACACGGACATCCAAAGGGCTGACGACATCCTGAACGGCCTTCTCGAGGCATACAAGCGCAGCATCATCGACGACAAGAACCAGATTGCCAAGAGCACATCCGATTTCATCGAGGACCGCATCGCTTTGATTCACTCGGAATTGAGCGAGGTCGAGGGAAAGATGGCTGAGTTCAAGCAATCAAGCGGCCTTGTGGATATCAAGGCAACAAGCGAGGCTTACATCGCACAGACCAGTACTGCTCGCCAACGCACCATACAGGCTGAGACGCAATACTCAATGGTTGAGTACCTGGTGGACTACCTTACCCAGAACGTTGCAGCAGGCAATCTGATTCCGACTATGGGCGGTATCAGCGACCCAGGCATCACGTCGCAGATTTCCAACTACAACCAATTGATGCTGAAACGCAACCAGTTGGCTGCGAACACCTCAGAGAATAGCCCCACCATCGTTGACTATGACAAGAGCCTCGAACAGATGCGTATCGCCATACTTGCTTCTCTCAAGGGCTACAGCGCGAGCCTCAAGGTGCAGGTAGAGAAGGCAAAGAAGGAGGAAGCCGGTCTTCAGGGCAACCTGCATGCTGTGCCTCAGAAGGAGAAGAAAGTCATTGACATCGCCCGTCAGCAGGCCATCAAGGAGACGCTCTACACCTATCTCCTCAACAAACGCGAGGAGACAGCCCTGCAGCTCGCCATCACGGAGGCAAACATCCGCGTGGTAGAACAGCCATTCGGCAACCGTACTCCTATCGCTCCGCGCACCACAGTCATCCTGACATTTGCCTTCCTCATGGGTCTTATCGTGCCGTTTGTCTTCTTCCATTTAAGGAAGATGTTCGATACGTCTGTGCATGGACGCAAGGATATCGAGAAGTTTACCTCCATACCTATCCTTGGCGAAGTGCCCCACAGCCAGACAAACATCTCCGATACGGAGATTGTGATTGACGGACAGCAAGATGATATCCTGCCAGAAGCCTTCCGTCTGATACGCTTCAACATGCCGTTTATCAACAAGGACGCACGTGTCATCATGTTTACCAGCACGATGCCGGGCGAGGGAAAGACCTTCATCAGCAGGAACTTTGCTGCCACGCTTGGCCTGTCAGGGAAGAAGGTAGTGCTCGTGGATGCAGACATCCGCAAGCGCACCCAAAGCCGTCTCTCGGCTCTGGAAGGCAAGTACGGACTCACGTCCTACCTGTCTGGCAACGTTGATGACTTGCTAAGCCTGGTGGTGACGAAGAGTAAGGAGCACAATCTCGACTTCCTTCCCGCTGGCGTCATTGCCCCCAACCCCACGGAGTTGCTGATGAGCGACCGCCTGGAGCAGGCTGTTGAGGAGCTGAAGAAGCATTATGACTACGTGGTTATCGACAATGTTCCGGCTCAGATTGTTGCCGATGCCGGTATCGTCAACCGCGTTGCCGACCTGACCATCTACGTCATCCGTGAGACGAAGCTTGACCGTCGCTACCTGCCAGAGCTGGAGCGTCTGCATCAGGAGAAGAAGTTCAATCATCTCTGCATTGTGCTCAACGACAGCCGAGGCAAGAAGAACAAGTACGGATACGGTTATGGCTATGGCTACGGATATGGTTATGGCTACGGTTACGGCAGCAGTCAGAAGAAGAGCAAGTGGCAGAAGCTTGTCCGCCACTAATGCATAACGTGCTTCGTCCCGTTGAGGCGAGGCACGCACACACAGAACCGACAAAGGGCGCATCCTGCATGGGGTACGCCCTTTGCCTTTTCCTGTTGATATCGCCCCGTGCCGTGTTGGGCATCATAACGTGCCGTGTTGGTCATCATAACGTGCCGTGTTGAACATCATAACGTGCCGTGTTGGACAACTACCTGTGGGTTGTCGCAAATAAGTACAGCAGTTGTCGCCAATAAGTACAGCAGTTGTCGGACAAAAGTACAGCAGTTGTTGATAAAAAGGACGTGCTGCGATTATTACCGCAGCACGTCCTGTGTGTTTACCAGATGTCTTCCGACTCTGTCGGATTATCGTAAACTTCCTTGGCGCAATACTCCAAGTAGTCCATATAGAAGAAGCGTGTGCGGTCGTCCATCACGGTCTTGAACCTGATGTAGTACGTCTCGTCGGGGTCCATCGTTTCCCGAATGATGATGCGACGGATGCAGACAGAGGAGTTACGCATCATTGTTGCGGTGCCAGGACCACCTGCACAATACTGGTTACATCCCTTCATGAAGCCGTTGTTGCGCAGACGTTTGTCAATTTCTGCATTATATTCGTCGTCGTCAGTATCGGCTACGTAGCCGATATCGCTCGCCACGTTGCCGGCGCTTGTGTGGAGTGTGTTGTCGGCAGCCTGGCGAAGGTCCATGGGGATGCCCATTGCGGCAAGCCTTTTCTTGTCGGTACCCCAGTAGAACTGCACCATGCCGCGCCTGTTACCACCGCTCTGGATGGCAAAGCGAAGCTCGTATGTGCCGCGTTTCGGAACGGGTGGCAGACGCATTGTGCAGTCCGTAATGCCGCGGATGGTCATTTCATCGCCCTGCATGTTCGCCCATCCTCTGTTGTATCCGGGCCAATAGAAGAACTGCGTCTCGTTGGAGATGTCCACATCATCCAAGTACTTGTACTCCTGATCGGTGGGGATATAGACGTACTGATGCGGGTTGTCCGACATCGTACAGCAGCGTATGTCGTTGTTTATGAACTCCGGCCACATGCTCGGAACGCTCCAGCGGATGCGTTGCTTCTGTAGGTTGCTACGTGTTTCCTCACTATAATAAAGCAGTTTATCGATGGGATAGACGATGCCGTTGCGTATGTCGTTCTCGCCCACGAGATTAGGTTCGCCGACTTTTATGCCTTCCTTGTCTTCGTCGCAAGACAGTTCGTGGTAAGTACCTCTGCGCCCATTGTCAAGGTTCGGGAAGCGGTTGAGATAGACACCGTTGCTTTCGCGGCTCTCATATATCTTGAGCAGACGGCGCTTACCCATCGTCGTATAGTACTCCATGACGGGAACGGTGGGCACCTTCTTGTTCAGTTCGAAGCCTTTCTCGTTGTAGTGATAGACGAGTCTGTTGGTTGGCAGCTTCTCCGGAAGCAGATGATAGGTGATGAACTGGTAGAGCAGATTGTCCTCCGACTTGTAGTCGTCGTCGCGCTTGGCTTCGGGATAAACGCCTACCTCGATGAGGTGTTGCATCACATCCTCCATCGTTATGTCCATGACGTCTGTCTTTCCCACGGCATTCTTCCAGTATTCGTCGGTCTCGGCAAAGAGGGTGAAGCCGTAGTAACGGTGCTCTGGGGTGTAGAACGTCTCATTGCCGCCGTCGCCGACGCTCGAACTTGTTTTCGGAATCTGCGTTGTCGTCTTCAATATTGTCTCGAAGTTTTCGTCTTTTTCGAGCGAAACAGCCTCAAACAAACCGCAGGCTTCGAGCATCTTAGCTGCAACGACGAAGCCGCTGTTCTCGTCCTCCATGTACTTCTTCAACAGGATGTCCAGGGTGCTGTTGCTGGGCGAGATGACACCATGCATAGCATGAATGACACCATTGGTACACAGAATGTCACGATTATCTGCATCAATAATGCAGTTATTGATGCGGGGATCATTATCTACATACTGTACGATGAGCTTACGGTCGTACATGTTTGGTATCGTGATTTCCACGCTGGGGGCTGTGGAGTTCTGCTGCGGCAACTGGGCTATACGGTAGGAGCTGTTGTCATCACCGCTGTCGATGATGCTGTTGAAGACAATAACTTCGCGGATAGAATCAAGCTTTCGCTGGCTTGGGAAGGCATCCCAGTTGGCTTCCGGAATGAGTCCTTGCTTGACAAGCGAGTCGAGATATTCCTGGATAGCCTCGTTTGTGGGCGCAAAGACGGTAAAGTTTCCGCGCGCCGAAAGCAGCTGGTTCACGTTGGTTCCACTGATGTCGCTCACCATGACATCTCCCAGCAGCTTGTAGTACTCGCTGTACTGTTCATGCTTGCTCAAGTAACTTGAAACGGTTTCTTCGTTGAAGACATAGCGGGCCGACGTGTCGATTTCTTCCTTACATGCAGTCGTCAGCAAGGTCACAATGCCGACTGCATACAATAGATATTTCTTCATATTAGACAGATAAGGTAGGTTCTTCAATAGGTATGTTGTTAGTTCTTGCCCACAAAGATACGACTTATTTCCCATGCTTCAAAGAAAAAACTTCCTTTTTTGCACGTTACGAGGCGTTTTCCACGTATTTCGTTCCTTTTTAGTGCTGTAGCCTGTTGCGTCCGGCATCTATTCTGAGGAAAATAAACAGCAGAATAGTGAATCCCCAAAGCGAGGAGCCGCCGTAGCTGAAGAAGGGTAAGGGAATGCCGATGACGGGCGTCAAGCCGAGCACCATGCCGACGTTGATGAAGACATGGAAGAGGAAAATGCTCAGCACACAATAGCCATACACCCGCCCAAACGTATATGGCTGCCTCTCTGCAAGATGCAAAAGCCTCAAGATAAGCGAGAGGAAGAGCAGCAAGACTACTGCACATCCGATGAAACCTTCTTCCTCGCCGACGGTACAGAAGATGAAGTCCGTGTCCTGTTCAGGCACATATTTCAGCTTCGTCTGCGTGCCATTGAGGAATCCCTTGCCTTCAAGTCCGCCAGAACCAATCGCTATCTTTGCCTGAATAACGTTGTATCCGGCACCTCGCGGGTCGTCCTCCAAGCCGAGCAACACGCGGATGCGCGTCTGCTGATGCGGCTCCATCACACGGTTCAGCACGAAGTCGGCAGAATAGAAGAAGCCCATGCTCCCCAACGTGAAGAGGGCAATGAGCAGATAGGACATGGCCCTGTCGCGCAAAGAAAGGTAGAGCAGATAGATAGCTAAAGCTCCACAGGCAACGACCATCGCCCATACTGCATTACAAGGATAGATGAACCGCGCAAAGAGGACGGCAGCCGCGTCAATCAGCAACAGCCCTCCGCCCAGTTTCCAACTGTGGACGGATGCCTTCTGAAGCTTGGACTTTGAGTTCTGAACGACTAACATTCCTACCGTAAAAGCCTGTATGAGCAGCATGACAAGCCCGTGTCCGAGGCTCATCTCCTGCATTCCCAAAAGCGGTTCTTCCGCAAAGCGTACGCCCACCACGAAATATACCACCGCTGAGAGGGCTGTGAAGAGCAGGTAGCCAGGCATCCCCTCGCGGTAGAGCATCAGGAAGAGGGCGCTATAGACAAGGGCACTTCCCGTCTCCTTCTGCATGATAATCAGTCCCATAGGCACAACAATCAACGCCACACAGATAATGAAGTCGCGCCAGTTCCTGACGTCAAAGCCGTATGTACTCATCACCTTTGCCAGACAGAGCGACACGCCGAACTTCGCAAACTCTGCCGGCTGTATGCTGAAGCTGCCTAACTTAATCCAAGACATGGAGCCTTTGATGTCGTGCGCCAAGAAGGGTGTGACAAACAACAAGACGATAAAACCTATATATATAATGTAGGAAACCATCTCGATGAGACGGTCGTCAATCATGAGAATCAGGAAGGCAAGCAGCAGGGAACTGCCTATCCAGACAATCTGCATACCGCTTCTGGTGGAGAAGTCAACGATGCTAGCCCCCTGGTCGTAGTCGTAGCTGGCTCCGCACACACTCATCCAGCCGAGTGCCAGCAGCACCACATAGATGAAGATGGTGAGCCAGTCGAGCGAACTCCAAGGCGATGGGATCTTCTCCTTCTGCTTTATGCTTTTACTATTTGCCATGTCCTGTCACTTGTTTACTCGCCTTCTCTCTTGGAGAAGCCAGGGATAAGACTTCTGTTCTCAAACTCCGAGGCACGAACCTTGCTTGCCTCCGATAGCTTGCCGTTGATGTACTGTTCCATCATAAGCGCGCCAATGGGGACGCCATACGTGGCTCCCCACGTTCCGTTCTCAACATAGACGCAGATAGCTATCTTAGGATTCTCGCGAGGAGCAAAGCCCATGAAGACGCTATGGTCTTGGCCGTGAGGGTTTTGCGCCGTGCCTGTCTTACCGCAAACCTCGTAGTCGCCTGTCTCAGCCACTCGGCATGTGCCGCCAAGCACAGCCTGTCGCATCCCTGCAACCACAGTTTCGTAGTGCTTGCGCTCAACCTTCGTGTAGTGTTTCTTTGTGTAAAGCGTGTCGAGAGGCATGCCCTGCACCTCCTTGATGACGTGCGGAATGATGTAATAACCTCGGTTTGCGATGGTTGCACCAAGGTTAGCTATCTGTAAAGGTGTCAGGTTGACTTCGCCCTGACCAATGCTGATGCTGATGACGGTCAAGCCGCTCCAGTTGCTGCGATAAGCCTTGTCGTAAAAGGGAGCGTTGGGTATCATGCCGCGTTTCTCGCCTGGGAGGTCGATGCCAAGCTTGTAACCGAAGCCCATGCTTACCATATAGTCCTTCCAAGTGGTCATAGCGTCCTGCACCGTCCTGTACTTCTTCCTGTTGCCAAACATGTTGTAAAGCCCCCAACAGAAGTAGCCGTTGCAGGAGGTGGCGATGGCTGGGATGAGCGGCAAAGGCGAGCCATGACCATGACAGCCTACCTTGAGCCCCTTGAAATGGAAGCCATGATTGCAGGAATAAGCGGTTGCGGGCGTGATGACTCCTTCCTGCAGGAAGGTAAGTGCCTGGCTTGTCTTAAAGGTAGAGCCGGGCGGGTATTGTCCCATGATGGCACGGTTGAGCAGAGGTTTGTAGGGATTCTGTGACAGCACCCTTTGGCTCTTTCCTCGTTGACGGCCTATCATGATGCGAGGGTCGTAGGTCGGGCTCGACACCATGCAGAGCACTTCGCCCGTACTGGGCTCGATGGCGACGATACTTCCGAGCTTGCCTTTCATCAGACGCTCGCCCAAAGCCTGCAGTTCTATGTCGATGCTCATCGTCAGATTACGTCCCGGGATGGGTGCCACGTCGAACTTCCCGTTCTGATAACGTCCCTTGATGCGTCCTCTTGCATCGCGCAACAGAATCTCCATCCCTTTTTCTCCTCGCAATACCTCTTCGTAGGAACGCTCCACACCAAGCTTCCCGATGTAGTCGCCGCTGCGGTAGTAGTGGTCTGCCTCGATGTCCTCAGGCCCCACTTCCCCAATGTCGCCAAGCAGATGAGCTGCATTCGGATAGCTGTACTGCCTGATGCTTCGCTTCTGTATGTAGAAGCCGGGGAAGCGGAAGAGCTTTTCCTGGAAGCGACTGAACTCTTCGGTAGAGAGCTGACTCATAAAGATTTGCTGGGTGTAGCGACTGTATCCGGGGTTGCGACGCGTGTCCTTAATCTCTTCCATGCGGCGCTCGTACCAGTCACGCGTAATGCCAAGGCTTTCACAAAGGTCGAGTGTATCCACGCCTTGCTGTTCCGTCATGACCACCATCACGTCGTAGGCAGGCTGATTATAGACAAGCAGTTTGCCCTTACGGTCAGAGATGGCGCCTCGGGCGGGATATTGTATGCGCTTCAGGAAGGCGTTGCTGTCGGCACTTATCTTGAAGTCCTCGCTCAGAAGTTGCTAAGTAAAGAGGCGTT
>Ga0265301_10007755_pt1 | contig 9994 bp, 5 predicted proteins | sample AusTroGonzalo_MG_2_FD_193488 | JGI IMG/M metagenome (GOLD analysis project Ga0265301, IMG submission 193488) | Bovine rumen microbial communities from tropical cattle in Woodstock, Queensland, Australia - Gonzalo_04 | ecosystem: Host-associated > Mammals > Digestive system > Stomach > Rumen ...
TAAACAGAGCAAATAATACATATTCTTGCTGTTCATGTAATTTTATTTTCGAATTGCGTTCAAAAATCGTATTTTACTTATTATTTTGAAATACATATATTGCAAAAATCGACACTTTTATCAGAAAGAATGATATAAAACATAAAAAATTTGCAAAATTTAGTATTTTGTATTATCTTTGCATCACTTTCGGACCTAACCAATCCAAACAAGAGGCAAAACCTACCTTTATCTACCAAATATATTATTGCTTTATTAAAGGTATAAGCCCTTTATAAAACACCATTAAAACACGTCAGGAATCCGGTAACGGAAGTCCTACGTTGTTTTAAGTGTATAAGAAGGGATTGGTAATAAAAAACCAACGAATGATGAAAAACTATTTACGAGTAGGCCTGTTATTTTTGTGTGTGGCTATGACCGTGTTGCCAGTGATGGCAGAGACGGTGAATCTGAATTTCTATGTAAACGGTACGCGCGTGCATGTTGCTCATGTGGAAGCGGGGAGTACGAATAATCTGTCATCCCTCATCAGTGCAGCAGGTGTGGAGGTGAGTGCCTGTCGTGATTATACCTTCCGCGGTTGGAAGGTCGGTGAACCTGTTCAGGGCGATGAAATACCGGAAATGCCAAGCAACTTCACCGCTCAGGCGAACACGAACCTGTATGCCGTGTTTGAGAAGGCAACGGCTGACCGTTATGTGCGTATCACCCGAACCGACAATCTGGAGGCCGGTGCCAAGTACCTGGTTGTATGCTACTATATGTATGGCGGTGAACCGCAGTATTATGCGCTGGGTAACGAAAACGGTACGTACGTGTATCAAAGTACCACCTATACCAAGCTTAACGCCGAACGATTGTATCCGCATCAGGGCGTCATTACCGCGCCGGATAACAGTCTTGTATGGACATTGGGCGGAACGTCCGGTGCGTGGACGTGGCATAACGAGGCTGCAGGAGAGTACCTGTATATCCGTTCGGAGGCAAACCATTACATGTTGCAAGCAGAAATGTTTGCCAGTGCTTGTATAGTTGATGTAGCGAACGGTGTGTTCAGCATAAAAGACAAGGACAACAACTGCTTCCTCAAGTATGTGGACGACGAGATAACGGAAACGGAAGATTACTTTATAACCGGTACGTCCGTATCGTCGGACAACTACCGCTTGTACTTGTACAAGAAAGAGTCGCCCTATACGTCCTATCCTGACTGCGAGCCGTGGATCGTGTATCTGGATGCGGTTGACGGAACGATTACCGGCAAAGAGCCTGCATCAGAGACGGACACCTTGACAGAGGCGTCCACCGGTGCCGGTGTGACCCTGCCTACAGCCACTGTAGCAGCCGGCACGTGCTCCGACTGGTCGTTTGCGGGGTGGAACGTGGAAGCACCTATTGAGGGTACTAACTCAGAACCCGCTAACCTTCGTACGGGCACCTATGATCCGCTCTATAACGGCGTGACGCTCCATGCTGTATACGGACAGGTATATTATGAGCGGGTGACGCGTATGACAGACATTGTTAGCGGAGACGTAGTTGTAATAGCTACAACCGGAAATAAAGCGGTTACGGCTAATATGACAGGAAGTCATTATTATCATAAGGCGGATATAGCTGTAGCCGATGGCATTATTACAAGTGATGTCACCGCCGCGATAGAGTGGACATTTGACGGAACCCGGTTTGTGAACGGCTCGACGTATCTTTCCTATTCCGGTGCCGCAAGTATATACTATTATGTGAATAACACCAGTTCACCGTTCACCTTCGTGCAAGACGGATACACCTCATACTATCTGTATGAAACCTCATATGAAGGAACTCCGGTATTTGGTGAGAGACACAATCATTCACAGAACTTTTATATTTATAAGAAGAAAGCCTCTTATACATCTTATCCGCACTGTGCGCCCTATTCGGCTACGTTGCATGCTTGCGGCGGTAGAGTGAACGGTGAAGAGAGTGTGGTGAAGGTTGAGCCTACGTCCGGTGCGGGCTTTACGTTGCCTGCAGCTATGCCCTTATGCTCGGGCTGGCGGTTTGTGGGCTGGCTGGTAGATGAGGAGCTGTCCTCGTTGCACGATATTGAGTTTACAGACTGCCATATGGCCGGCACAACATTCTATCCCACAAGCGACCACATGGATCTGTATGCGGTTTATGAGCGCCCCGATAACAGGTTCCGTATCATTCACGGCCTGTCGAACCTCGTGAGCGGAGAGAACTATCTGATTACCTATTTTGCCAAAGACGGTTCGGGTGACGGCAAGACGTATGACTTCGAGTTGTCGTCTGAACCCTACGATGCCAGCCACCTGAAAGGTGTGAAAGGTGTTGCACCTCAAAACGGCGAAGGATATTACATGCTGGCTTCCGATTCGACTGTCATGTGGAGCGTGACCGGTTCAGGAACTTCATGGGAGATCAGGAACCTGAAGAACAATCAGTACCTGAAGGTGGAGAGCGATGGTAAGACAAGCACAGTGGCCGAGGAGCATTCCACTCTGATAGACGACCGTGGTGATCACTTTGCACTGACAGTAGGGTGTACCAGCGGCTGGATCTTAACCACCCATTACAACCTGTATTATGACGGTGAGAAGTTCACAACCAAAGAGCGTTCAACGGATAAAGACGACGGGTACTATTCGCCGTTCTGCTACTTCTACCGTCGCGTGAAGGAGTTTGCTTCATGGCCGCATTGTGATCCGTTCACGGTACACTTTGAAGCATGTGGCGGCACGGCTGATGACGGTCTGCTCACAGAGGATGCGGTATATGAAGGAATCACCTTGCCCGAGGCGTATGCGGGTGCAGACTGCTCGAAAGAAGGCTGGGCGTTCGTGGGCTGGGCGGAAAGTCCGGTAAGAACCGAAACGGACTTGCAGACATTCAATCTGTATCCGGCCAATACGATTTATCATCCGGCTTCCACTACCGACACCTTGTATGCCGTGTATTATCTGAAAACTAACATGTTCAAGCGTATAGCCACCTCCGAGCGTTTGTTCACGGGTACAAAGTATATCATAACCACATCCGGTCACAAGGCTTTGGGCAACGAGTCGAACAGCCTGAGCACTCCTACATCGGTCAGTTCGGTCAGCGTGTCGCCTGATGCGTCGGACATAATCACCAACACCAATGCGGCTATCGAGTGGCAGCTGCGTGGCAGGAATGGTGAATATGAACTGTACAATGTGGCTCGCGACGTCTATCTGGACATGAGTGAACCCGGCAAGGTGCTGCTGACCAAGTCGGAAGCGGTTGACCAGTTTGATATAACCTATTCTGGTAGTTCGTACAAGTTCCGTTCGGTGCAGAACATTGCCGGTTCGGATGGCAACAAGTACCTCGGTTTCGGTTCGCCTTACTTCACTTCGGTGGCTTCCGGTAGTACTCCTGCACTGTATATATATCGTCAGCAGTCCAACTATTGCTCGTATCCGGAGTGCTTTGAGGATATCGAAGCCCTGGCCTGGGGAGTGGATGAGAACGGCAGTTATGTGATTCTGGAATCCTACTTGCATGGCGATGAGCCGGATGTGAACAATTCGTTAGGCACGCCTGTTGATCAGCATGACGGTACTTACAAGATCATGTATAATCCTTCGCTTCTGACTCCATGCACCCGTACTACAGTAGAGTGGAGTGGCAAATCAGCCAGTCTGAAGGTTCCCTATCTGGTAGAAAATACGACGACCTCCTCATCGTTGCTGGGTGCTACCGATTGCTCGGAATGCGATGTGTATGTGATAGAGGGGCAGACGTTCACTATCGATGCAGACAAGACCCTCCATTCGCTTACCGTTCCCGATGGTGCCACCTTGAATGTGGCTGACGGCGTGACACTGACTGTAAACCTGCTGATACTTCATTCAGAAGGTGACCAGAGCGCTCCGGTGGTTAACCTTAACAATTCGGGTTCAATTGTTCTGGAGCATGGCGAGTTGTACCACGACCGTCGTATGGACGAGTCACGCTACTTCTGGTTCACCCTGCCGTTTGATGCCAAACTGAAGGAGATCTCGTATTCCAATGTGGCCGCCAACGGCAAGACGCCGGTCTATCGCGAAGATTATTACCTGAAGTACTATGACGGCGCCCAGCGTACCGAGGATGCGAACGCGGGCTATAAGGCCTCAACCTATTGGACGCATGTGGCTCCGAAAGGCAGTGATTACACTCTTCGTGCCGGTCAAGGTTATAATATAGGCATAGCCGACCAGTGGAATACTATTCAGGCTGACGGCAAGCAGCATGCCAAACGCGTACTGCGTTTCACCATGCGTCCGGAGAACGGCGTATGGCTGGCGCAGGAGCGTAACGGCGGTACCAAAACAACCAATGTGGCGCCTTCCACAACTGTTGATCCGCGCAATGCAGGCCATGCCGGATGGAACCTGATCGGTAATCCGTTCATGCACCACTATAACACCGGTGCGGTAGGAGCCAACAGCGGACTGAATAACGGCAAATGGATAAAGGAACTGGATGCCAAAGGCGATTGGACGGGATTCTATGTCAAAGACCCCAATCCGGAAACCAATGTGCCGTACTTCACGCTGTATGACCCGAGCCAGCCATCCGGCTCAAGGTATTCGCAGGTGTTGGCTGCCAATTATGACCTGCGTCCGTTTGAGGCAGTATTTGTGCAGATCAGCGAGGGTGAGCAGATTAACTTCGCCTCGGTGATGAACGTACCTGCAATGGCTCCGGCCTACTGGCGTTTTGACCAACAGGATGATGCTCCGCTTTATACGGGTATAGTGCTCAACGGAATGGATCGAACTGATCGCACAGGTATAGTGCTCTCTGACGAATACACACCGGCCTATGAGATCGGTGCTGACCTGGCCAAGCAGTTCAACAACGGCGGTCTGAACCTCTATACGCTCAACCCTGACAATCAGGAACTGGCCTTCAACGGCCTGTCAGATGCCGATGCTACGGAGGCTATCCCTGTGGGCGTTACATTCCCGCGTGCAGGAACATATACGTTTGCTTTTGATTCGAAGCAGTATAGTGTGACGGATCTGGATACGCTTCAGTTGATTGACGCAGATATGCAAACAAGCACTAACCTGCTTGTGGAAGATTATACCTTTACTACCGATGCTGTTACGGACAACGACCGCTTCTATCTGCTTGTCCGTCGTGCGCCCAAAGCACCGGAAGTGGCTACGGGGGCAATCAACGCAGCAGAGGAACAGCATGCCGGCTGGATAAAAATAATACGTAACGGGCAACTGTTCATCCGTCGCGGTAACAGGATGTACGATGCAACAGGACGAAGTGTAGAATAAATCATTGTATGGATATCAGTATGAAACACATCCGAATATATATATTGATTGGTTTGTGCATGACTGCAGTACGTGCCGCAGCGTTTGGCTATGAGCTGCATGTGCCGATACAGTCCTCACATTCCTACGGCACGTCGTACCGCCATTCGACACCCGGTTATACGATGCAGAGTACATCCTCTGCACGTATGTCCTCAACATGTCGCACCAGCGATGACCTGGCGGTCCTCGGGAATTCTTCCGGACGGTTCACAACTTGTTTGTATGGAGTAGGTGAGGAGTTCACTTCATCGTCGGGTGCTCCCAGGCCGCGCAGGGTTGGCGAAAATCAAAGTTCTGATGACCCCCCCGGTTCGGGTAAATTATCATCTCCTGTCGGTGACTTATCGTTAGGGGGCTTGATGGGCATGGTGCTGTTGTACGGTGGTTATATAGCTCTCCATAAAAGGCGAAAAAACTGATAGAAAGTATAACAAAGACAGCGGGCTTAGCAGCTCGCTGTCTTTGTATAGGATACTATCCGGATTTACCAGGCAAACAACGGATACTTGACCATCTCGGCATTGACCTCGGCACGGACTGTGGCGATTACTTGTTCATCGTCAGGGGTGAGCAGAACGCGGTCGATGAGCTCAACTATCCAAGGCATTTGCGCCTCTTTCAAGCCACGGGTGGTGATGGCCGGTGTGCCGAAGCGCAGACCGGATGTCTGGAAGGCTGACCGGCTGTCGAACGGAACCATGTTCTTGTTGGTTGTGATATCAGCCGCTACAAGTGCCTGTTCGGCTTTCTTGCCTGTGAGATCGGGATACTTCGTGCGCAGATCAACCAGCATGGAGTGGTTATCCGTACCGCCGGATATAACCTTGTAGCCCTTGTCGACAAACGCCTGTGCCATGACTGCTGCATTGCGTTTGACCTGCTGCTGGTAGGTTTTGAACTCCGGCTGCAGTGCCTCGCCGAAGGCTACTGCCTTGGCGGCAATCACGTGCTCCAGCGGCCCGCCCTGTGTGCCGGGGAATACAGCCGAGTCGAGTAGGGCGCTCATCATCTTTATTTCCCCCTTGGGCGTTGTCTTTCCCCACGGGTTGGGGAAATCCTCGCCCATCAGGATGATGCCTCCTCGCGGACCGCGCAAGGTTTTGTGAGTGGTGGAGGTGACGATGTGTGCATACTTGAGCGGGTTTTTCAGCAATCCTGCTGCAATCAGTCCTGCCGGATGCGCCATATCCACCATAAAGATGGCTCCGATCTCGTCCGCTACCTTGCGGATGCGCTCGTAGTCCCACTCGCGGCTGTATGCCGATGCACCGGCTATAATCAGTCTGGGCTTGTGCTCACGCGCCTTGCGCTCCAGATCGTCGTAATCCACCAGACCTGTTGTCTGGTCCAGATCGTATCCGATAGCATTGAAAACCAGTCCGGAGAAGTTCACCGCCGACCCATGGCTGAGGTGTCCGCCGTGGCTGAGGTTGAGTCCCATGAACGTGTCGCCGGGCTTGATGCATGCCATGAACACCGCCATGTTAGCCTGTGCGCCGGAGTGCGGCTGTACGTTGACATAGGCAGCGTCGTAGAGTTGCTTGAGTCGCAGACGTGCGAGTTCCTCCACCTCATCCACTACCTCACAACCGCCGTAATAGCGGTGCCCCGGATAGCCCTCGGCGTACTTGTTGGTCAGCACGCTTCCCATGGCTTCCAGCACTTGGTCGGACACGTAGTTCTCGCTGGCAATGAGTTCGATACCTTTGGTCTGGCGCTCACGCTCGCGGCGTATGAGGTCAAAAATCTGTTGGTCTTTCATATTCGTGATTTGAAGATAATGTTTCCATTTTTCACTTTCAATTTGCAAAGTTACATAATTTTTTGCACAATTGCAAATATTTCCGTAACTTTGTGTGATTTTTTTGCATTATGAGGAAAATTATCCCTTACATAGCCGTTATCCTGGCAATGCTGATTTGGGCGGGTTCGGGTATAGCCGTCCAGCATTCGCTGCTGTTTGTCCGTCCGTTCACGCTGATGATAATCCGTTTTTCAATATCCGTTCTGCTCATGCTATGTGTGGGACTGGCAGCCCGTCATCTGAAAGGCGAAGGCAGATCGCTGCTCTCGTTGCAGCGCATGGATAGGAAGGATTTTCCCCTGTTTCTGCTGACGGGCATGCTTGAGCCGGTATTGTATTTTATCTTTGAGACGTACTGTTACCGCTCTCTTGCCTCGCCCACGATAGCCGAAGCGCTACTGTCCACCTCGCCGCTGATTGCACCATGGATGGCGTTGCTTGTGTTGCGCGAACGCGTAACGCGCAATAATATCATCGGCATTCTCATTTCATCGGTGGGTATGTTCATGCTGGTGCTGATGGGGACGCAAAACTTTGCACTTGGCAATCCGATAGGAATACCTCTGGCTTTCCTTGCGGTTTGTTCAGCAGTGCTGTTTACCATTATGTTGAAGAAACAGCCAAGCCGTTATTCTCCGCTTTCGCTCGTCTTTTACGGTCAGCTGATAGCGTTGCTGTTCTTCTATCCTTTGTGGCTTATCGTCGAGGGGCGCTTATGCATGACGCAGGGATTGCTGCTTGCTCCGCTCACTGTTGACGCCGTATGGTCAATCGGTTATCTGGCGGCTCTGTCGTCTGTTGTGGCGTTCGTGCTGTTTTGTTATACTATACGGCAGATAGGCGTTACGCAGGCAAATGCGTTCAATAATGCGCGTCCGATATTTACGGCACTGATTATGCTGTTCGTATTCGGAGAACAGTTGCCTTTAGGCAAATGGATCGGGATAGCATTGGTGGTGATTGGTTTGTTTGTATGCCAAAAACAAGAAAAACCGCGAATTCGCAAAGAATAAAACCCTTTGGGTTTGCAAATGTCAGAATATTGTCGTAAATTTGTATGATTTTGCGGCTTTTGCCGGAAACGTTTAACTCATAACTGTTAATTCATATCTGATATATGGAACATCTCAACTCCGTTGAATTCTTCTACAACTTCCTGTTTGTCATGGCACTGATAGGATTTGTAGTATTTGTTGCGCTGTATTTTGTTGACGCGGGCTACGGCAAGATGCGTACCGAGAAATGGGGGCCGGCAATCAACAACAAGGTAGGTTGGTTCCTGATGGAAGTGCCGGTATTCATTGCGATGCTGTACCTGTGGGGTATATCGCCGGTGCGTGCCAAGATTCCGTACCTGCTGTTCTTCTTCGTTTTTGAGCTGCATTATTTCCAACGCTCGTTTATCTTCCCCATGCTCATGCGCGGGCAGAGCAAGATGCCGATTGTCATCATGGGCTTGTCGGTGGCTTGGAACCTGATAAATGGTTATATACAGGGCTACTGGCTCTTCCATATCGCACCGGTTTATAGTCCGTATAGTGCAGAGTGGCTGACTGACCCGCGTTTCATTATCGGTATCGTCGTATTCCTGTTTGGATTTATTGTCAATCTGCACTCTGACCACGTGATTCGCAATTTGCGCAAACCCGGTGACACCAATCATTATCTGCCCAAGAAAGGTTTTTACCGTTTTGTGACATCCGCCAACTACTTTGGCGAGATAACAGAGTGGCTGGGCTTTGCCATTATGACCTGGTCGTGGGCGGGTGCGCTGTTCTTCTGGTTCAGTTGCTGCAACCTTGTGCCGCGTGCAAACTCCATTTATCTCCGTTATGAGAAGGAGTTCCCCGATGAGTTTGACAGAAAGAAGCTTAAACGAATAATTCCCTTTATTTATTAGTCAATTCCGGCTGAATATTCCTTATGGATAATAAACTTTTTACGCCTTACCAATTAGGCCCTATAGTGTTGCGGAACCGATTTATTCGTTCCGCAGCATTTGAGAATATGTGTACCGGTAACGTGCCGTCGCAAATGTTGCACGACTACCACGTGAGTGTGGCGCACGGCGGAGTGGGTATGACCACTGTTGCCTATTGTGCCGTTGATCTGAGCGGTGTGTCGTTCGACGGACAGTTGTATGTCCGTCCGGAAGCGTTGCCGGGTTTGAAAAAACTTACCGACGCTGTGCATGCCGAAGGAGCAAAAGCCAGCATCCAGCTCGGTCACTGCGGCAACATGACGCACTTCTATACCTGCCATTGCATGCCGGTCAGCGCATCCAACGGATTCAATCTGTACAGCCCGACTATCCATCGCCGGCTGAAGGTCAGCGAGATTAAGGAGTTGGTCAGGAAGTTTGGCGAAGCGGTGGATTTCTGCCGTGAGGCCGGTTTCGACTGCGTGGAGATTCATGCCGGGCATGCGTACCTCATTTCGCAGTTCATCAGCCCGCGTACCAACCATCGCCATGACGAGTACGGTGGCAGTTTTGAGAACCGCGTACGCTTCCTCAATGAAGTGTTGGACGAGGTCATGGCTCATGCCAAGGACGACATGGCGGTCATCGTCAAGACGAACATGTGGGATGACTGCTGGCTTGGCTCGGATATCGAGGAAGGTATCCGTATAGCCAAGGAAATAGCCAAGCACAAGGTGCATGGTATTGTTCTGTCCGGCGGTACGGTCAGCCGTTCGCCGATGACCATTCTGGGTGGAGCCATGCCGTACAAGACCCTGGCGCACTATATGGATATGCGTTCGTTCTGGTGGCTCAAGGCTGCGTTGCATATTCCCGGTGTGGCACCGATAATGATGCCCACGCAACCGTTCAAGG
>Ga0265301_10007756_pt1 | contig 9994 bp, 10 predicted proteins | sample AusTroGonzalo_MG_2_FD_193488 | JGI IMG/M metagenome (GOLD analysis project Ga0265301, IMG submission 193488) | Bovine rumen microbial communities from tropical cattle in Woodstock, Queensland, Australia - Gonzalo_04 | ecosystem: Host-associated > Mammals > Digestive system > Stomach > Rumen ...
CGGTGATGCTTTTCATCAAGATGCCGAACCTGCCCGAATTATGGGATCACCTTTATAACATGGGCGCCGAAGCTGACCCGGAGCATTGGACCGACCACCTCTTCCCTGCCCTGTTTATCACCATAGCCTGTGGTGCCGTATCGGGCTTCCACGCCACGCAAAGCCCGCTGATGGGGCGCTGTTTGGCATCGGAGCGCATGGGGCGCCGCGTCTTCTACGGCGCCATGGTAACCGAGGGTCTTGTGGCCTTGATTTGGGCCACGATTGGCATGTGGTTCTTCTATGCCGAACCCACGCCTGGCTACGACACGATGGCAGGCACAAACGGTTTCAACACATCGGCACCTGCGGTGGTGCATCTCGTGAGCCGCGACTGGCTTGGAGCCTTAGGTGCTGTGTTGGCCTTGCTTGGCGTGGTGGCCGCCCCCATCACCAGCGGCGACACTGCCTTCCGTTCGGGCCGCCTCATCGTGGCCGACTGGCTGAAAGTCGATCAGAAGCCCATACGCAAGCGTCTCTACATCTCCCTCCCGTTGTTTGCCATCTCCATCGGATTGTTGGTATGGCAAATCGCCAACCCCAACGGATTCAACACCATCTGGCAGTACATGGGATTCTTCAACCAAACGCTGTCGGTCTTCACCCTCTGGGCCTTGACCGTCTATCTGGTGCAAGAGCACAAATGCTATTGGATCACTCTGATTCCGGCACTTTTCATGACTGCCGTCTGTTCCACCTACTTCTTCGTCTCGAATCAGTTCTTCGGTCTACCCATAAGCATCGGCTATCCATTGGGAGGAGCCTGCGTGGTGGCGTCCATAGTGTGGTTCACGGTGTGGTATCGCAAAACAAAAACAACAAAATTGACACTGTAAATAACAATCATAAAATGAAGAAATCCTTATTAGTTCTGATTCTGGCGCTTGGTGCAATGACAGCACAGGCGCAGTGGACCGTAGGCGTGAAAGGCGGCGTGGCCCGAACCGCCCTTGACCGCTCCAATTCGGGCCGCATCGACGAGACCTATTCTGCGCTTTTCAAGGGCGATTATGGTATCATGGCTGAGTATTCCATCGCCCCATGGTTTGCCATCCGCGCCGATTTTAGCGCCATGTCGCGCTCATATCGCATGGACCGTAACCTTCATTACCTTGACCCTGTCTACACGGAATACACCAACAACTACCTGATGCTACCCGTGATGGCCGACTTCTCTTTTGGCGGCGACAGACTGCGCGGTCATGCCTATTGCGGTGGCTACGGAGGTTGGTGGGCTAATGCAAAGACAAAAGGCAAAACCTACTGGATGACCGATTATTACGTCTATTTCGAAGACTTCGACGGGCGACGCGAGTTCAACAGCGAAGACCAACGCCTCATTGCCGGTGCCGTGGGCGGCGCTGGGCTGAGTTATGTGGTTTATGAAGGTCCTGCACTCAACCTCGGCCTGCAACTTGACGCGCTGTACTACTACGACCTCGTCAGCCATCACAAAGGCTATGCCCATCTGAGCGACCCGCGTTATCTGAACACACTTTCCATTACGCTTGGACTGACTGCCCGTTTCTAAAACATTCACCCTATAATCGCAACAAACATGAAAAGAAATATCATCCTTTTGGCATTGATTGCATTGGCGTTTAGCGGTTGCCGCAAGGAAGCCGACTATCACCCCTATATCGGCGAGACCGACTATCTGGCTTACGACAGCTATTCCACCCAGTTCGAATACCTTTGGAAATGCCTCAGCACCGGCTATGTGTTTTGGGACGTTGACGACACCGATTGGGATGCCGTTTACGACGATTACATGCCTAAGTTCCACGCCCTTGACGCCAAACACCAGGCCGGGCAGGTCGTCAGCACCTCCGAGTTGAGAGAATTGTACACTGGCGCAATGGGAGGCATGAAAGACCATCACATGTTCATACAAGTGAAAAACCTTTTCCCGCCGGCGGACGACAACTATCCCTATGTCCTGATTAGTCCCGGAACTGATGAAGTAAAAAGCAGAGACTACTACATCGAGCCAAGAATTATTGAACAGATGGATATAGTCGACTTCATCGACGGCATGGATGCGCAATACGACCTCGAGGCATTTGAGGCGGCCACATGCGACGTTGAAGAGCTTGGCGCCTCGGTTACCTACCGTTACTGTCTCATCCGCCTTGCCGACGGGCGCAAGATTCCCTACCTCTGGCAATCGATGGCTGCCATCACACCCGTCATGCGCACCCCAGGCACCCAAGGCTACGAACTCCTCGACCATTGGCTGCGGGCCATTACCGAAACGCCCCGCGAACAGCTGGCGGGCTTCATCCTCGACAACCGCGCCAACAGCGGAGGCTACCAAGACGACCTCGATTACCTCATCGGCACCTTCATCAACGAGAAAACGGAAATCTTGAAAACACGCTACAAGGAAGGCCCCGGAAGGCTGGAACACTCGGCATGGTCGCCTTATTACATCGAGCCTCAGACCCAATACCACCGCGACATCACGGCGGAGAACATCCCCTACGTGATCATCACCGACATCAACTCAGTCAGCATGGGCGAAATCGAGCCTTTGACCATCAAGGCCACGCTCCCAACGAGTTACATCGTCGGCGAGCGCACCTTCGGCGGCACGGGACCTCTGCAGCCCACCGCAAGCATTGACCTCAACTATGGCGGGCCTTTCGGCAACAACGAAACCATGAGCCACTACATCTACACCTCGTCGTTTGAGGCACTCATTGGCGGCAAAGTATTGGAAGGCATTGGATGCACGCCCGACCAAACGGTGCTCCGCAAGGACCACAACGGCGACTTCAAGCCCCAACTCGATGCGGCCATCAACTACATCATGACGCATTGAATCAAACAACTTGATGGCCGCCTATCGCCCCATCACCGTCCGCATAACCCACAGCGAACAGTCAGGCATTACCACCCTGGACTTCATGGTGGAGAAGATGGAGACAACGCCACCGAACGACGAACAGCGCAGCGAACTGGGCAACATGTGCCAACAAGTGGTCGAAGAGCCTACAAAACGGGGTTTCCGCGTGAAGCTCATCCTTTGAAAACAAATACAATATTTTCAGCTTTTTTGAGTTCATTAATTACAACAAACTTCATTCTATAATGAAAAGAAACTTACACTTATGGATGCTCGCCGCCATCCTCACCATCAGCGGCGCAATGCAAGCACAGAACCACAAGAACCATCCCGTGGACATCAGGACGGAATTCTACACATTGAAGAATGATGATAACGTGGACAAAAAGTCCTACAGCCTCTTCACCTATTTGGATGCCGACGGCACCTTTGGCTACTACCTCGGCTTAGGTACGGCCGAAACCTTCTTGGAGATTTCCATCGGCGGTACCGACATGGCGTTTGGCAATTACGACGAAGCCAGCATCTATCTAGGAGCCACCAACGACGAGGCATGCGCCACTCTCGACCGCATCCTTGCCCTCTACGACCAAGATATTGAAACGACCACCGAGTTCGAAGGCCGTGCCTGCACTGCCGGACCTAAGATGGCCGGACCCATCACCGTGACTTGTGTCGTAGCGAAGAAGCCACTTTCCATCTTTGGCGGCAAGCGCCTGCAATTCCTCTACCCTTGCAACGACCACACGGCCCTGACCTACCTGTTGAAATCAGACCTGAAGCAAATCCGCAACGGCCTCACGTTTGACAAAAAGCTTCACGGAGACAGGTAACGACAACAGACAATTCTACGATTGGACGCCATGAAGCCTCTCAAGATTTCCCTCAACGACTACATCCTTTCCGGCGGCGGCGCCAACGGCGAGAGCTATAACCACAAAACCGACCCGACTGTGATGCTCAAGCTCTATTTTCCGGGCAAAATCCAGCAGCCTATTGACGAGATGGCTCTCGCGCGATAGGTATATGAAATGGGCATCCCCACTCCCGAGCCAGGCGAATACGTGGTGACGGAAGACGGTCGTTGACGAGATTCACGCGCACCACCTTTTTGCCGTTGGCCTTCATGATCTCGGAGACGCTCCAACCCAGGAGGTTGTTGCGGATATGGCCCAAGTGCAGCGGTTTGTTGGTGTTGGGCGAGGAATACTCGATGACCACGTTCTTTCCCGCGATCGGCTTGCGGCCGAAGGTGCGGTTCTGGTGGTTCGCCTTGAAAAAGTCCATCCAGAACTGGTCGGAGACCAGGAGGTTGAGGAAACCCTTCACCACGTTGTATTTGGCGATCATGGGGGATTCCTTCACCATTTCGGCGCCCAATTCGTTGGCCAGCTGTTCGGGGTTGCGGCCCGCTATCTTGGTGAAGGGAAACACCACGATGGTCATATCGCCCTCAAACTCGGGGCGGGTCTTCTGGAAGTTCACCTGCTGCGCAGGAGGTTCCTGGTTGTATAACGTCTTGAACGACTTGATGAAAAGTTCTTTTAATACTTGTTCTAACATTTCACTTAGTTTTACGTGGGTGCAAAAGTAGTAAAAATATCGCGATGTTTCGACATAGCGTACAGTTTTGAGCTATCTACGCCCGAAATCGTATGAAAAAGGCTTGCAGTCTTAAGTCAAAAACCTTGGACTTGGGTTGGCGACCTGGTTCTTAACCGAACAATTAGCGTTGAGGTGCCGTACGAAGTTAAAACTGTGTCGTGGGTTAATAAAACTGCGACACAGTTTGACAAAACTGCGTCGTCGGTTGATAAAACTGCGTCGCAGTTTAAAGATTAAAAAAAACACCCCCGTCCCCTCCGTTTTTTCGTTTATCCCTTGCGCGTTCAGAAAAAAAGCAGTACTTTTGCAGTTCTAGAATCGATGTATCACTTAATACATTTGAACAAGATGAAAAAATCAACCTTACTCCTCTCCCTGGCGCTACTGATGACAATGGGGCTCACCAGCTGCCATAAGGAGAAAGCGGGTGTCTACCAACCCAAAAAACAGATCCAGAAGCTCTACTACTCCAGCCCCAGGGAGGACAAAACGCCCCTCCAGAGTTGGGAATGGGAACACGCCAGCGGCAATGATCGCCTGCGCTCCATCACTCACCATGAATTCTTCATGAAAAACGACAACTGGGTGGAGAACTTCAGCTACGACAACGGCCGCCTCAACCGCGTGGACAACTACGCCAATGAGGAATACATTACCTACGAGTTCGCCGACGACCAGCTGAGAAACGCTCTCCATTTCTACCGCAACAAGCCCATGAGCTCATGGCAAATCTCCTGCGAGGAGGGCAAAATCACCAAGATAATTGGCGACATCTACGAAGGTTATAAGAGCAATGCCGCCCGCCTCACCCTCGACCCGCTACAGGGACTGCTTCCCTACGAGGCCCTTCAACAGGTAGCCAAAAAGGAACAGAAAATGGCCGCCGAACGCAACGGCGACGGAACTCTCACCCTCGTGCTGCTGCTGAAATGGAACGGCGAACAGCTCGAGAAAATCACCGCCACAGGTAACGGCGACTATATGGACTTCATACTCCAGTATGACGACAAGAACAACCCCTATTATGGCTTCCTGGGCGGGCTGGAGGACACCTACCAAAACTTCGTGCTGGGCCACATAGGCTTCACCAAGAACAACGTGAAGCAGATGACCATCATTGAAGACGACTATGCCGACACCATCCGCTACGCTTACCAGTACGACCGCGACGGCTACCCCATATTGCAAACGATGTACTATGCCGACGAACCGGACGACAAAATGGTGCTCTATTTCGAATACTAAAACCATGAAGATATGAAAACAACACGATTCCTTACCCTGATGGCCGCAGCGCTGATGATGGCGCTGAGTGCCTGCAACCCCGACCCGCTGGACCACTTCACCGACAGCGTGAAGGTGACTACTGCCCAACCCACCTTCATCAGCGGCACCACCGCCACATGCGGCGCCGAAGTGGAGGCCGACGATAATGGCTTGCTCATCGAATTGGGTGTCTGCTGGAGCGAAAGCGAACACCCCACCAACACAGACAACACCATGAGCACCCACAGATGCACGCAGCCCTACACCTGTCTGCTGACCCAGCTGAAGCCCGAGACGAAATACTACCTGCGCGGCTACGCCAAATACGGCACTGAATACGTCTACGGCGAGGAGAAGTCCTTCACCACCCTCGACGCCGATGCACCTGTCCACTCCCCCGTGACGACTCACGAGGCCTTCGAAGTCACCTATTCCTACTTCCGCGCCAGCGTTAGTTTGGAGCCGTTCGGTGTCAATAGCTATTACGTCGGCATCTGCTGGAGCACACAGCCCGAGTTCACGTTTGAGGACTGCGACGATTTTGAGACAGGCTACTACGACATCGATCTCGGCGATTATGTGGTCGTCTGCGACCAACTGACCTCCAACACCACTTATTATTATCGCGCCTTCGTGGCGTACGGAGAAGACAGCTACAACCCCGACAACTACTTCTACGGTGAAATCCTCAGCGTCACCACACCTGAAATCCCCTTCATCCTGAATATCTACACCGACTACTGCGACTATTCCCATTACAGCCAATATATCTATGCCAACGGCAACGGTTTCTGCACCCGTCCCGAGCTGATCAGCCAAGTGGGCTTCTGCTACAGCACCACCAACCAAACGCCCGAGTATGAGTCGGACCTCCACACCATAGCCGCCACACCCACAGGCGAGTATTTCGAATTCAGCAACTATCTCTTCAACGTTTCTGCCAACAAGAAATACTTCATCCGCAGCTATGCACGCTACAAGACGGACAGCATCAAATATGGCAATGTCGTCGTCGTTGACACCGATTAAAGGGATAGGTTTTGGCCTCGTCGTCAGCTGTCTCATCGGACTGCCGCAGCTTTATGACAAGTTCATGATCGCCAGATTCGTCGCTGCTGCGACGGGCCTGGCGCTCGTGTTTCTCATCGTCCTATTCGGCAAGCAGCGCTGGCTCGTTCCGAGGTCGCCTGTCGTCCTCCCCTATCTGGCTTTCCTGCTGCTCAGCGGCTGTTCCATCTTCTGGGCCACCAACACGGCTGAGGCGATTTTTGCCTTCGCCACACAGCTGCTCACGCCGCTGACGGTTATCGTGGTCTACACCCTGCTGGCACGACATTGGCAGACGACACAAAGGGTCTTATGGCTCAGTGCCGCCATCATTCTCGTCGTCTATCTGAGCTTCGCCGTACTACAACTGGTCCACCTAGACGGGTTGAGCTTCGACCAACTCTACCATGTGGGTGGCCTCAGCGGGCACAAGAATCTGCTGGCAGCGATGCTCTTCCTGCTCTCGGCCTTCCTGCTCACCGCCTTCGGCCTCTTTAGGAGCAGGGCCCTGAAATGGGGCTCTGGTTTGCTGTTCGTTATCTCCTTCGCCGTCATCATCCTGCTGAAGTCGCGGGCGGTGCTGCTCAGCGTTATTGTGGCCGCTGTTTTCTTTGGAGTCCTTTTATTATACAGAAGGTTACGGCGTACGAAATGCGTCTGGGTCTTTGTTATTGTTTCCATTGTAGTGGTTTATGCCTTCCTTACCTTGGGCTTGCGTTGGTTTGCCGAACGTTCCGTCCCCCATACCACCGAGAAGAGCGAGGTGGAGACCCAAATGCTGAGTACATCATCGTTGGTGGAACGTTGTCAGCTATGGGACAAAACCTACCAGTTGGCCGACCTTCACCCTTGGACGGGTTGTGGCGTGGGCAACTGGCAGGTATGCTACCCCGAGGTAGGTCTAGAAGGCCTCTATCGCGCTGACTACTGGAACATCAATTTCACCAAGCCCCACAACGAATATCTGGGGGTGCTGGCCGAGACGGGTTATCTGGGGCTGCTGCTTTACCTCGCCTTTCTTGTCGGCCTCGTTATCAACGCCTTTTTCGCTATCCGCGAGACGGGCAATCGCGAGGATTTCATTCGTAATGCCATCCTACTCAGTACCTTCGTGGGCTGCTGCGTCAACGCCCTCTTCGACTTCCCCAACAGCCGCATCGAACACATCCTATGGGTCTCCGTCCTCATGGCAATGTTAGTGCTCAACTTTGGCAGTATGAGTCAGCTTCACAACAAGAGTTGGGACATCGGCCTTCTGCTTATCGCCCTCACGCTAGTCATCCTAGGCCTCTACCGCCTGAAGGGCGAACGCAGGACCTTCGAGATGCAGCAGGCCCTCAAGAACGAGGATTGGGCCAAGGTGGAACGCTGTTGTGACGAAGCCCTGTCCTCTGTCTACACTCTTGACCCCGTGGGGCTGCCTCTGCATTGGTATCAGGGCAAGGCGCAAAAGCATCAAGGCAAGGCACAAGCCCTTGAGAGCTTCCGCAAGGCCAAGCATTATGCCCCCAGCTGCAAGGAAAACCTAAACGACCTGGGACTGGCCGAGCTGCATGACGGCAACCCACTGGAAGGCGTAGCCTGCTTAAAAAAAGCCATTCGCATCAGCCCCCACTACCTTTATCCCAAGCTCAACCTCGCCTACTACTATCTGAATACAGGCGTGATTTGGAAAGCCAAGGAGGTGGCCGATGCCATTGACTTCGATGTCCGGAAGCGCGACGTGCTGAAGGCCGACGCCGTCTTCTTCGAGCCGCTGAACACCGAATCCATGTTCCGCAAGATTGACGCTGACTATGAGGCTGTAGTACTGCTCCGCGAAAAAATTTCGGGAAAAACCTGCAACAAATAGGAATTTATCGCTAACTTTGCCGTCCGATGAGATACGAAAAACAATAACGCCTATGTCAATATCACTGAAAAACCGCAGCTTAATCTCCATCAGCGACTACACGCCTGATGAGATTTGCCACGTGCTCGACATCGCAGAAGACTTCGAGCACAACCCCCACCAGAACCTGCTGAACGGACGCATCATCGCCTCGCTCTTCTTCGAACCCTCGACCCGCACGCGCCTGAGCTTCGAAACAGCCATCCAGTTGCTGGGCGGCAACGTCATCGGCTTCAGCAGCACCGCCGGAACGAGCATTCAGAAAGGTGAATCGCTGGCCGACACCATCACCATGGTGGCCAGCTATGCTGACCTCATCGTCATGCGTAACCCCATCGAAGGCTCAGCACGCTTCGCCTCCGAAGTGTCGAAGGTGCCCGTCATCAACGCCGGCGACGGCGCCAACCAGCATCCCACACAGTGCATGCTCGACCTCTACAGCATCCGCAAGACCCAAGGCACACTCCATAACCTGGAGATCACCCTCGTCGGCGACCTGAAGTACGGCCGCACCGTCCACAGCCTCGTGGAAGCCATGAGCAACTTCAACGCCAAGTTCAACCTGGTGTCGCCCGTCGAACTGAAGCTGCCCAGTGCCGTCAAACAGCACATCAAGGACCATAACCTGGAATACCACCAGTACACCGACCTAGAGGAGGCTATCCCCCACTCCGACATCATCTACATGACCCGCATCCAGCGCGAACGCTTCCCCGACCCCGAGGAATACGAGAAGGTGAAGAACTCCTACGTGCTGCGCAACGCCATGCTGGCCGACTCGAAACCCAATTGCCGCGTGCTGCACCCGCTGCCGCGCGTCAACGAGATCCACGTCGACGTCGACGCCAACCCCAAGGCCTACTATTTCCAACAGGCCCAAAACGGCGTCTACGCCCGCCAGGCCCTCATCGCCTCAATCTTAGGACTTAAATAATGATAATTGACAATTGATAATTGATAGTTATGGAAAAAAGAAAAGAACTGGTTGTATCCGCTATTGAAAACGGTACCGTTATCGACCATATCCCCGCCGACAAAGTGTTCCAGGTCGTGAAGATCCTCGGACTCGACAACGTCAGCACCCCCGTCTACTGCGGCATCAACGTGGAAAGCAAGAAATACGGCAAGAAAGGCTTCATCAAGGTCTCCGACAAATACTTCGCCCCCGAGGACTACAACAAGATCGGCCTGGTGGCTCCCACCGCCTCCATCATCGAGATCAAGGACTTTGAGGTGACCCGCAAGCAGACCGTCACCATCCCCGACCGCATCGAGCACATCGTGAAGTGCTTCAACCC
>Ga0265301_10007759_pt1 | contig 9993 bp, 10 predicted proteins | sample AusTroGonzalo_MG_2_FD_193488 | JGI IMG/M metagenome (GOLD analysis project Ga0265301, IMG submission 193488) | Bovine rumen microbial communities from tropical cattle in Woodstock, Queensland, Australia - Gonzalo_04 | ecosystem: Host-associated > Mammals > Digestive system > Stomach > Rumen ...
TTCTTACGTAATATTATCATTTCTTTTAATGGTATTCTTCTTTTGCATAGGTGGAGCTTTATTATATTGTGGATTAGTTTATCATTATGGAAAGGAAATAGTAGAATCAGGACTTATTTGTTTAGTGATTTCTAGTATATTTTTAGGTGTTAATTTTATCAATCAGTTACAATATGGGAAATTATTAAAAGAGTATGTGGAATCTAAGGCAGAGGAAGATAAAAAAGAATAGAAAAATAAAACAAATAGAAAAAAGAATGGGAAAAGAAGAGTATCTTCTTTTCCCATTTTCAAAATGAGGTATGATATATGGAACAAGATGTATTAAATCGTTTTTTACAAATGATAGAAAATAGTCAAAATATAGTTTTTTTTGGAGGAGCAGGTGTTTCTACGGAAAGTGGAATACCTGATTTTAGAAGTAAAGATGGACTTTACAATCAAAAATATGCTTATCCTCCTGAAACGATATTAAGTCATACTTTTTTTATGAAACATACAGAGGAATTTTTTCAGTTTTATCGAGATAAAATGGATTGTTTAAATGTTATGCCGAATGTGACACATCAAAAGCTGGTTGAATTAGAGCAAAAAGGAAAATTAAAAGCCATTGTTACGCAGAACATTGATGGATTACATCAAAAAGCAGGTTCTAAAAAGGTGTTTGAATTACATGGTAGTGTTTTGCGAAATTATTGTATGAAATGTGGAAGAGTACATACAGCAGAATATGTTTTTCATGAGTCAAAAGGGATTCCTAAATGTCAAAAAAATAATTGTGTAGGAATTGTAAAACCAGATGTTGTATTATATGAAGAAAGTCTTAATGATGAAGTTGTGGCGGGAGCAGTAGATAGTATTGCACATGCGGATACTTTAATTATTGGAGGAACATCTTTGACGGTTTACCCTGCTAGCGGATTGATTAATTATTTTAGAGGTGATAATTTAGTCTTGATTAATAGAGATGCTACACCATTAGATGCGAGAGCAGATTTAGTCATTAACGAATCTTTGGGAGAAGTGTTCTCAAAACTATAAGGAGGGAAAAATGAAAGTTTTAGTAGGAACTAAAAATAAAGGAAAATTGGAAGGCGCCCAAAAAGCTTTTGAACGCTATTTTGAAAATGTAGAAATAGAAGGCGTTTCAGTGGATTCGGGAGTCAGCTCAGAACCATTAAATGAGGAAATCAAAATAGGAGTCCAAAATAGAATTAAGAATGTTAAAAAATATGCTAAAGAAAACCACATAGAAGCAGATTTTTATATTGCCTCTGAGGCAGGTTTTTTCAATACATTTGGAAAGTGGATGGATATTAATTTAGCGATGATAGAAGATAAGAATGGTTTTGTGAGTTTGGGTGCAAGTGAATGTTTTGTAATGCCAGATAGATTAGCGGAAGAAGCTATAAAGACAGAATTAAAAGATGTAATGGAAAGAATTTTTAAACAAGAGAATATTAATCAAGCAGGGGGAGGAATTAATGAATTAACAGACCATGCAATCACAAGAATTGACTTGACGGAGCATGCTTATATTATGGCGTTAATAGAACATAGAAAAAAGAGTTTTTGGAATTAAAGTTTTTATTTCTACATTATGGAAACTAGAGGTTGAAAATGAAAACTTTTTGTGGTAAAATCAAAATCGCTTGAGGTTTAGTATCTTCAGGAGAGTTCTCCTAGGGAAGATAGCCTAAAATATGAGAAAGGAAGTATTTGTTATGAAAGATTATTTAGGTATTGAAGACATTAAAGCTTTAGAAGTTTTGGATTCAAGAGGAAATCCTACCGTTCAAGTAGAAGTCATTACAGAAGGAGGATTTAGTGGTGTAGCTATGGTACCATCTGGTGCATCTACAGGAGCTTTTGAAGCAGTAGAATTAAGAGATGGCGATAAATCTAGATATTTAGGAAAAGGCGTTTTAAAAGCAGTTCAAAATGTTAACGAGATTATTGCACCAGAGCTACAAGATATGAATGTTTATGATCAAGCAGCAATTGATAAAAAATTGATAGAAATAGATGGAACAGAAAATAAAGGAAGATTAGGAGCTAATGCAACATTGGGTGTTTCTTTGGCAGTAGCTAAAGCAGCTGCAAATTCTTTAGGAATGGAATTATATAATTATATTGGTGGAACAAATGCAAAAACATTACCAATTCCAATGATGAATGTATTGAATGGTGGAAAACATGCTGAAAATACTGTTTCATCACAAGAGTTTATGATTATGCCAGTTGGTGCTCCCAATTTTACAGAAGCTTTAAGATGGTGTGCAGAAATTTATCACACATTAAAAGGAATTTTAAAAGAAAGAGGATTAGCTGCTGGTGTTGGCGATGAAGGTGGATTTGCTCCAAACCTAGCTAACGATGAAGAAGCATTACAATTATTAGTGGAAGCCATTGGAAGAGCAGGATTAGAACCAGGTAAAGATGTTTGTTTAGCAACTGATATTGCAGCAACAGAAATGTATGAAGAAGCTAAAAAGATTGGAGAAGAAGGAAAGTATTATTTCTGGAAAACCCAAGAATTAAAAACAGTAGATGAAATGATAGATTGGTTAGTGGGTTTAACAGAGAGATATCCATTGATTTCTATTGAAGATGGACTAGCTGAAGAAGATTGGGATAATTGGAAAAGATTAACAGATAGAATTGGTAATCGAGTTCAATTAGTAGGAGATGACTTATTTGTTACGAACACCAAAAGATTGCAAAAAGGTTTGGATATGGGAGTTGCAAATTCTATCTTAATTAAATTAAATCAAATAGGAACTTTAACAGAAACCTTAGATGCTATTGAACTTGCGAAAAAACATGGCTATACAGCAGTAGTTTCTCATAGAAGTGGGGAAACAGAGGATACTACTTTGGCAGATGTAGCAGTTGCTACCAATGCAGGCCAAATTAAAACAGGTGCCCCATGTAGAACAGATAGAGTAGCCAAATATAATCGATTATTAAATATCGAAAATCAATTAGGAAATTTATCTGTTTATCCTCATCAACTAAGAGGATAAAAAACTAAGATGATGTGACGAGATTAAATGGAGGAAAAGATGTTGAAAAGTGAGAAGTTAACAAAAATTTTATTGCCTATATTATGCGTAATTGCTTCAATTGCAGTAATAATTATAGCGTTTGTTGGTATTTATGTACCAAAATTAAACAAACTAAAAAATATTATTCCTGATTATAAACTAGGATCAGAAGTAGATGGAATTATTGAATATCGTTTTGTACCAGATGATTCTGAAGAAGAGAAAGAAGTATATGTAGATTCTAAAGGAGCAATAAGAGGTATTGTTTCTGATGGAAGCAAAACAAGTTCTAGTTCAGAATCTGTAGAAGTAACATCAGAGTTAGAGGAAGCAGAGGCGACACCAGTAGATGATACAGGTTTTGCTAAAGAAACAAGAACGATAAGAGAGAATGAAGCTTCTGTGTTAACAAAAGAGAATTTTGAAAAATCAAAGAAGATTTTGGAAGAAAGATTAGAGAATGCAAAAGCTACAGAATATGCTATTCGATTAGATGATAAAACGGGTAATATGGTAATAGAATTATCACAAAATGATGATATTGCGTATTTATATCAAGTTGCATTATCTGCACATGGAGAGTTTGATATTATTGATTATCAAACAGGTGTTGTTTTAATGGATAAAAGCCATTTGAAGAACGCACAAGCTGTGGCTTATCCTGATTCAGAAACCAATAAATATACGATTTATTTGCAATTAGAATTAGATGAAGCTGGAAGAAACATCATCAAAGAAATTAGTAAGCAATATATACAATATACAGATAGCGAAGGAACAGAACAAACAGATCGTGTTTCGATTAGGGTAGATGGCGCTGCTATTATGACACCATTTTTTGGAGAAGAGTATGATAATGCGGTTTTAAATATTCCGATTTCAAAAGATGTAGAAAGTGTAGATGTTGAACAATATAAAGAATCTGTAGAAGCTATAGCATTTTTATTAAATCACGAAACAATTCCTATTAAATATACCCAAGAAGGTAGAACTTTATTTATTGAATCTACTTTAGCAGATAATACGATGGATATTATCTATTGGTCTGTGATTGTGATTTTAATAATTGTTTTCATCACTTTCTTTGTTATGTTTAGAGCAAGAGGTTTATTAGCAGGTATTATGAATGCTTGCTTAATTGGATTGGTAATGTTAGTTTTAAAATATGTTAAAGTAGTGATTTCTATTAGTTCATTAGTAGCATTATATGGTGTTATCGTTTTGAATATTATTTTCTTATATCAATATTTAAACAGATTAAAGCAAAATAAAGAAAATGCATATTTTGCAACAATGAAAAATTATTATGCGATAGTATTTCCATTAGTAGTGGTATCATTTATATATACATTTTTCGTTAGTGTAACAGTAGCAGGACTTGGATCTGTATTGTTCTGGGGAATGTTATTACAAATTATTTATAATACCATTATTGTAAAATATGTATTAGACGGAAAATAAAAAGGAAAGGAAGTTGTTTTCATGAAGAAGAATAGAATAATACTTTTGATTTTAGCACTTATTTTACTAGTAGGTATTATCATGGTTTGTGTAAAAGGATTTCAAGTCAGCCTAAATTTAAGAGCACATGATACATTAAAATTTGTTTTTGATCAAAAGTTCCAAATGAACGATATCACTAAAATATGCGATGAAGTTTTGAAAGATAAAGAATATGAAATTAGAACAGTAGAAGTGTTTTCAGATGCTATCTATATCATTAGTCCAACGATTACAGAAAAAGAAGAGAAAGCTTTGCTTGAAAAATTAGATGCTTTATATCGTGTGGAAGAAACTAAAAATGAAGACCAAACTAGCGAAGAAGTAAGCGAAGAACCACTAGAAACAATAGAGACAGAAGAGGGTTCCACAGAAATGGTAGAAAAACCAGCAGAAGAAACTATATTTGACAAGTTAGAAAAAGGAAAAAAATATGAATTATATCATGATTCTAAAGTAAGACTTCGTGATATTGTAAAACCATATATAGCTCCATCCATTATTTCTGCTACTATTATTATAGTCTATATGTGTATTAGATATAGAAAATTGAATCAAGGCAAAGTTGTTTTAACAGTGGGTAAAACCTTGTTAGAGATGTTAGTGATTCTTTTGGAAATTATGGCTGTAATTGCTATTTTGAGAATACCATTTACAAGAACCTTAATACCAATTCTAATGTTTATGATTGTGATTTGCTTGTGTATTAGATTCGCAAGTTTTGAAAAACAAATGGAAGAATAAGATTGAATATATAAAAAGCTCAAAGTTATTTTGAGCTTTTTGTTATTTCCTCTAGTAAAGTAATAAATTTTAAAAAAGTGATACGGAAATGATTGCTATTGACGAAGAGATATGGTATTATCTAGGGGGAGAAAATTATGATTGAGATAAAAGATGTAAGTACTTCTTACGCTAAAGGAATAAAAGTAATTGATAACATGAACTTAACGATTGAAAATGGATGCGTTTTCGGTTTTATAGGGCCCAACGGAGCTGGAAAAACGACAACGATGGAGATGATAACCGGAATTTTAGCCATGGATGAGGGAGATATTTTAATTGATGGAAAAAGTATTTCTAAAAGTCCATTAGAAGCTAAAAAACAGTTTGGGTTTGTTCCAGATTCGCCAGAGATTTTCGAAAAATTAACAGGACTAGAATATTTGAATTTTATTGCGGATGTGTATGGAGTAGATAGTCAAACGAGATTAGAAAAAGTAACTAATCTAGCAAAAGAGTTTTGTATTTATAATTGTTTAAAAGAAAGAATTCAAAGCTATTCTCATGGAATGAAGCAAAAACTTTTAATTATTAGTGTTTTGTTACATAATCCTAAAAATTGGATTTTAGACGAACCAATGACTGGGTTAGATCCCAAAGCATCTTATACATTAAAACAATTAATGAGAAAACATGCTGAAGCAGGAAATACAGTATTTTTCTCAACACATGTATTAGAAGTAGCAGAGAAGCTTTGTGATAAAATTGCAGTTATTGATAAAGGAAAAATTGTATATTGTGGAACAGTAGAAGACTTAAAAGAAAAATCAAAAGAAAATGAGTCTTTAGAAGAGGCGTTTTTAAAGATTATCGAATAGTGGAGAACAAATGAAAAGTTTAGATATTGTTATTTTTAAGAACTCAAGAAGAAGAGATGAGAGAATAGGAAAAAGTTCGAATGAAAAACTATTTAGTGCATTGTCTTTTGCAATGGTATTTGTTTTTTTTGCTATTGTGATGATTGGAGTTTCTAGATATGTTACGAAAAAACTAGATGAATTTGAACAAACTTATGCCTTTGTCAACATTCTATTATTGATTAATTTTTTTATACTATTTACAAAAAGTATTTTCGAAAGTTTGAATGTATTATATTTTTCAAAAGATTTAAGAATCCTTTTGAAAATGCCTTTAAAACCGATTTCTATTTTACATAGTAAATTGCTCAATATGATTGTTTCTGAATATGTCACAGAAATATTAATGCTAGCGATTCCTATGACGGTTTATGGAGTTTATACAAGAGCACGGAATTCTATTTTATTTATATATGCTTGGAATTCTATTGATTTTACCGGTTATTCCGATTATGATTACTTCGTTGATGATTGCCATTATTATGCGATTTACCAATCTCATAAAAAACAAAAGTAAATCGATGTATATGACGATTATTTTTACGACAGTAATGATAGGAATTTTGATTGGTCTATTGAATTTTCATTCTAGTACATCTACTTTTGAAGATGCTGTTCTAGTAGCTGGTGGATTAGCGGAATCCATTTCTGATTTTTTTATTTTAATTAAACCTAGTATGAATATTCTTTTGAATTATAGTAATGGGAATGGTTTTGCTAATTTTGTGTTATATATTATGGAAACATTAATTCTTTATATTGTAATGTTACTAGTGATGTCCAAAATCTATTTAAAAGGTGCTAAGCGGAGCAACGATTAATAGTGGTCACAGTAATAGAAGAGTAAAAGAATTAACGATAGAAAATTTTAAAAAGAAAAGTATCCCACAGAGTTACTTGTGGAAAGAATGCAAAACACTAATTAGAACGCCTATTTTTTGTTTGCAATGTGTGGTCATGCCAGTGGCGTATCCTATTTTGGTTTTTATCGTGATGTATGCCTTTGTAAATTTTGCAAGAAGTATTGGAATAGATGCATTAAAAGAATTTTATGATAGAATCATGACAACATGGGGAATAGCAGTATTTATTTCTATAGGGCAAGTATTTTATATGATGAATTTTGCGTCGATTATTGCTGTTTCGCGCGAAGCGAAAAACTCTATTCTAATGAAATATATCCCAGTTTCTTTAGAAAAACAGATTCATTGGAAATTAAAAATTGGAATTATGACAAATTTGATTTCTGGGTTGGTAGTGAGTATAACGTATTATCTTGTTATTCGTAATGTCACTCATTCTATTTTCATGTTTATTTTATTGTTCTATTTGAATATTGTGGGGGAAAAAGTAAAAGTATTAATAGATTTGAGAAACCCTCAAGTAGCGTGGGATAGTGAATATACGATGATGAAACAAAATACTAATGTAATGTATGAGCTATTTTATACATTTGTAATGATGGTGATACTTATTGTCATTAGCTTCTTGTTTAGGGGATTACTTGTATTTTTAATGTTTATTTTAATGCTATTCCTACTAGCAAATCTAATACTGAACGAATATATTCATCATTGTCAAGGAAAATTAGTGAAAAAGATTGTTTAATAGAGGGGAGATGTAGGAAAGGTGATACATAAAGAACTAATTCTTGGATTATGCATTCCATTTTTGGGAACTGCTTTAGGTGCTGGAATGGTATTCCTAATGAAGAACCAAATGAATAAAAAGTTAGAAAAACTATTGTTAGGATTTGCTTCACGGTGTTATGCTAGCTGCCTCAGTTTGGAGTTTGATGATTCCTTCTATTACGATGGCAGAAACTCAAAATAAAATTGCTTGGGTACCAGCAGCTGTTGGCTTTTTGTTGGGAATGTTCTTTTTGCTTTTATTAGATAATATTATTCCACATTTGCATTTAAAAAGTGACAAACCGGAAGGTATCAAAACAAAATTAGAAAAATTGGCAATGATGGTATTTGCTGTAACACTTCACAACATTCCAGAAGGAATGGCGGTACGGTGTGACTTTTGCAGGAGCATTAACGCAGAATACTGGAATAACGCTAGCAGGAGCTATTGCTCTTTCAATAGGTATTGCGATTCAAAACTTTCCAGAAGGTGCGATTATTTCTATGCCGCTCAAGAGTGAAGGAAATATTTCAAAAGGGAAAGCCTTTACATTGGGCGTTTTGTCTGGAATTGTAGAACCCATTGGAGCGATTCTTACTATTTTATTAGCAAAAGCAGTGATTCCTGTATTACCATATTTTTTGTCATTTGCAGCAGGTGCCATGATTTATGTTGTCATAGAAGAATTAGTTCCAGAATCACAAGAAGGGGAACATTCCAATATTCCTGCTATAGGAATTGCGATAGGGTTTGTTTTAATGATGATTTTAGATGTAGCATTAGGATAAAATAAGGATGTAGAAGCAATGGGAAATATTGTATTATTAGATGAATTAACCATTAATCAAATAGCAGCTGGTGAAGTTTTAGATAGACCAGTCAATGCCGTCAAAGAGTTGGTAGAAAATTCTATTGATGCTGGCGCAAAGCATATTATTATTGAAATTCAAAGCGGTGGAAAAGGCTTAATTAAAGTGACAGACGACGGTAGTGGAATCAAAAAAGATGATATTTTCATTTCAATGGAACGTCATGCGACCAGCAAAATTAGAAAAGTTGAAGATTTAGAGAATACTTATTCTATGGGTTTTAGAGGCGAAGCTTTAGCTAGTATTGTAGCCGTTTCCAAAATGACGATGATAACAAAAACAGCGGAAGATGAATTAGGAAGTAAAGTAACGGCAGCTGGTGGAGAAATACTATCTGTCGAAGAAGTTTCTTGTAACACAGGTACTTCTATAGCAGTTCGTGAATTATTCTTTAATACACCGGTTCGATATAAATTTTTAAAGCAAGATTTTACAGAATTTCGATATATTCGAGAATGGGTAGAAAAAGCAGCTCTTGCCAATCTTACTATTGCGTTTCAGTTAATGAATGAAGGAAAAACGGTATTTTCTTCAAATGGTAACGGAAAGATACAAGATATGGTGTATTCTCTCTATGGAAAACAAATTCAAGAGAATATAGAGAATATCGATTTTCAAGAAGAAGATATTAAAATTACAGGAGTGGTTGGCAATACCCTTCTGGCAGACAAAACAAGAAAAAATCAAATCATTTTCTTGAACAAAAGAAGTATTAAAGATAATATTATAGAGAGTGCGGCAGATCAAGCATTTAATGCAAGCATTGGAATTGGAAAAAAGGGTTTTTTTATTATCAATATAGAAATGCCTGCTCATGAATATGATGTGAATGTACATCCTACGAAAAATGAAGTCAGGTTTAAAGATGAGTCTAAGATTTATAAAGCAGTTTATAGTGCAATAAAAACAGCGTTATTAAGTAAAGATTTTTTAGAAGATCAATCACAAGAACAATTTGAAAATAAAAACAACTATATTCGTAATGAATTTGGTTTTTTGACAAATCATTTCGGAAATCGTAAAGATGCGTATTCTGAAAAAATAAAATCAGATATAGAATTAATTCAACGAGAGAAGGATAGACAAATAGAGTATAAATTTGTAGGAATTCTATTTAAAACGTATATTATTATAGAATTAGATTCTCAAATGTATTTAATGGATCAACATGCCGCTCATGAAAGAATTTTATATGAACAAATTCGTGCGAATTATAAGGATCATTTAAAAAATCATTCTCAAATGACACTTATTCCAGAATTAATTCATTTAACACATAAAGAATATGAGTTTGTCATCCAACAT